>OFLT01000041.1_pt1 | contig 101185 bp, 110 predicted proteins | sample 1540961 | NCBI WGS metagenome assembly OFLT01 (sample SAMEA4413041, study PRJEB24355) | metagenome | biome: human; feature: gut; material: faeces | place: United Kingdom | collected 2010
TAGCTGATAGCTGATAGCTGATAGCTGATAGCTGATAGCTGATAGCTGATAGCTGATAGCTGATACTTTCACAAATTATATAATGTATATAGAGGTGTATGATGAGCAATACAAAGGAATTAACGGTAGATGTGCGCGGTAGCTTGTGTCCAAAACCTGTTATTGAAACTAAGAAGGTAAGTGATGCGAATCCAAATGCTGTTATTATTACAATTGTAGATAATGAAGTGAGCCGCGATAATGTAGAGAAGTTTGGTAAGTCTCGTGGTTATGGTGTAGGTATTCGCCAAGATGGCAAGGATTTTTATCTTACTATGACACCAAATGCAAATTCGGTAACGGAAGTAAGTTGTGAACCTATGAACTATGGAAATCGCGTCATTTTGATGACGAAGGATTATCTTGGTGAAGGTAGTGAAGAGCTTGGCCGAAATTTGATGAAAACCTTCTGGGTATGTATGCTTGAAGCTGACGTAAAGCCTTCTAAGATTTATTTCATCAATAGCAGTGTTAAGATGGTAGTCAATGATTCGGTTCATTTGGAAAATATCAAGAAATTAGCTGAGCTTGGTGTAGAAATTGCAGCATGCGGCATTTGTCTTGATTATTTCGGTGTAAAAGATAAGCTGGGCGTAGGCAGTATTACTAATATGTACGCTATTACAGATGCAATCCTTGGAGATAATATTGTTAAGCTATAATATTAGTATTTTATTTTGATATATCGATTTAGAGCTACTGATTTAAAGTAGATTTCTTATTTCTAGAATGAATCATTGAGATGAAAGACATTTAATCGTATCTACTTTGGTAGGAGGTGAGGCATTGGAAAATAAAAAATTACTTGTCGTTTTTACATCCTATTATTTTGGTGATAAAGCGGATAAAGTATTAACCGAGTTAGATGTGCCTCATCAGTTGATGGCCACACCCCCAGAACTTTACGATATGTGCGGTTTATCTATTGCAATAGACTCAAGTATAGTGGATCAAGTAAAGACCATTTTAAAAGAACATAAAATTAGTATGTCTGGCTTCTTTTGGTATGAAAAAGGAGAGCTAGCCGTACCGTATAAAGTCTAGACGTTGTCTAGGCTTTTTTTACTTTAGTGTCCATCTTCATATAACTTGAACGATGAGTGTGGTACTATAGAAACATGATATATTTTATCAATTACAGATATTAATTATGGAGGTATATATGAGTAAATATGAAATAGAAAATGTAAAATTAACAGCCCCTAAATTTGATCGTAAAGATTTAGAATATGCTATGACATATCGCTATGCATGTAAGAAATTTGATAGCGCTGAAAAGATTTCTGATGAAGATTGGCAAGGTATTTTAACGGCGGCGCGCTTGTCTCCAACCTCCTTAGGTTTTGAAGCTTACCAATTATTAGTTATTCAAAATCCTGAAATCCGTGAAAAGATGAAAGCTTATGGTTGGGGGATTCAAGCTGGTCTTGAAGCGAGTCATTTCGTAGTGTTTTTAACACGTAAAAAGGTGGATTTGGAATTTGATTCCCCTTATGTACGCTACATTCAAGAAGAGGTGAAACAATTACCTGCTGAAGTCGATGCTATTTATAAAGAAAAATATGCTCAGTTCACAACTGAAGACTATAAAACATTTGAGTCTGATCGTGCTGCCTTTGATTGGTCTTCTAAGCAAGCGTATATTGTAATGGCTAACATGATGACTATGGCTGCTTATGAAGGTCTTGATTCCTGTGCATTGGAAGGCTTTAATCAAGATAAGATGACAGCTTTTTTAGGTGATGAACTAGGGCTCTTTGATACAAAACATTTTGGTATTGCCGTTATGGCTGCTTTTGGTTATCGCGATGAAGAACCGCATCGCAATAAAACACGTCGCACAATGGATGAAATTGTTACAGTAGTTTAATCGATTGCGACTTTTATAACCATATCGAATTTCTTCATCTAATCTTTAGAAATGAATGGTATATTATAAATATACACATTATTTATTATATTTATAAAGCCCGTATAATTTGGTAGGATATTATAAATATATTGATTAAATAGGAAGGAGTGATCGTATGTTATGGTCAATTATTGTTGGTGGTTTTATCGGTTTTCTTGCGGGAGCCATCACTAACAAAGGTGGAGCAATGGGCGTTATTGCCAATGTTGTTGCTGGTTTAGTTGGTTCGTCCGTGGGTCAAGCAATATTTGGCACATGGGGTCCTAGCTTAGCTGGCATGGCATTAATTCCTTCTGTTCTTGGCGCTGTAATTGTTGTTGCTGTTGTTTCGTTTTTCTTCGGGAAAAAGGGATAGTAATCTATTTTTAAAAGTATAGCTAACATATATAGCTAACATAACTAAAAATGATTTCATATGAAAGGATTCATAATTATGGCATTAGAAGATAAATTAAATCAAGCTAAAGGTGCATTAAAAGAAAATGCCGGTAAATTAACTGGTGACAAAAAATTGGAAGCAGAAGGTGCTGTAGAAAATACAGCTGCAAAAGTTAAAGATGCTGCACATGATGTTGCTGAAGATCTCAAAAAAGCAGCTGAAGATGTTAAAGATGCTGTAGATGGTGCGATTAGTGGCGTCAAAAATGTTCTTCATAAAGACGATAAATAATATTATATAAAGGTTATAATTAGGGTTATAGGACAAAAAGTGTGTGTGACTAATCCCAATAAGTTGGAAAATCTGTAGACATATGTAGCTCATTCCAAACAGGAGCATCACCCCATTGAGAGATGGAACGATCTATTTGGCAATAATCAGATAACCGTTTGTAGATAGCAGCAATCGATTCATCTGTAGGCATACAATTTAATATATCTGAAATAGAAAGCGGTCTTGGTGAGTGCATATAGCACCACCAATAGACCGCTTTTAGTCTTCTTTCAAGTGAAAGACCCCTATGAGCCCGTAACATACTTCTTAGTTGAGCATTTACTCCACCTTCAATACGATTATTTGTTATAGGTATTGTAATATCAATACATTCCAAAAATGTAAATAAAGTTTGTTGCCTAATCAGACGCCATAATGATGATTCAGCTTTAAGCAAACGCTCATGTGTAGAGCGTTTGTTTCCGAATTCATCAATCGTCATTTCTCGTAAAAAATCAGAATATGTCATTCGCCACGCCGAAAGTTTATTAATCCATATAAAAGCTTGATCCATTGTTTTCACATTAAATAAATCTTTAGCAAGAGTATAAAGATCCTTTCCTGCTAACGTTTTAGGTCTACTTGTCGTATATCGTCTAACCTGACAAAAAATGTGAAACAGGCATCTTTGGTGACTGCTATGAGGCCAAACTTTACGTAATGCTTTAGGCAAACCATTAGCACCATCAGACACAACAACTTTAGGTTCGGCAATCCGTTCCATTAAACACTGCCAAGCTCTAGCATGCTCATAACGACAGACATACCATCCTAGAACATGAGTATCATTGCAACAAATCAAAACACATAAATTCCTAGCTAAGTAAATTCCATCAAGATATACCACATCATGTACTTCTTCCACTTTTGGTGGCAATGGCCATATGGACCAAAATTTAGCGGTTTTACGCCTGAATGTACGACCTTTACCAGGCATATCAGCTTGAATATCGGTACTGAATAACCAATTCAAGAATAGGTTTAACTCTTTACTGAGATTATTAATTTTAACGGTAAATGCCACCTTACAATGTTTACAAAACCAACGCTGAGAACCAGATTTTAAAACACCATGTTTAATACATTTTTCATTACAATCAGGACATTTTATTTGTCGCATAAACTCTTCCTCCATATTTGTTTATATATAGGAAGATATAACATCATTTTAGTTAGTAAATACAAGGGTTAATTGATGTTTTTACACACACTTTTTGTCCTATAAGCCTATAATTAGTAATAAAAAACCAGTAAATCCTGAGATTTACTGGTTTTTGTTATATAAGTTTGTTTATACGTTAAAGCGGAAGTGGGTTACGTCTCCATCTTTCATAACGTAGTCTTTACCTTCAAGGCGTACAAGGCCTTTTTCTTTAGCTGCATTTTGGCTACCACAAGCTTGTAAGTCATCGAAGGATACGATTTCAGCGCGGATAAAGCCTTTTTCAATATCCGAGTGAATTTTACCAGCAGCTTGAGGTGCTTTTGTGCCATTTACGATTGTCCATGCACGAGCTTCCATTTCACCAGCTGTGAAGTAGTTGATAAGACCTAAAAGCGCATAACTTGCTTTGATAAGTTTTGTTAAGCCAGATTCTTCAAGACCAAGATCTTCAAGGAATGCAGCGGACTCTTCATCGGATAACTCTGCAATTTCAGATTCGATACGAGCGGACACAACAACGATGCCAGCGCCTTCGTTTTTCGCATATTCCTCTACGCGTTTTACATATTCGTTGGCAGAGTAATCAGATACTTCATCTTCAGAAATATTGGCTACATAAAGAGATGGTTTTGCTGTAAGCAATGTTAACTCTTTAATCATTTCCAATTCTTCTTCTTCAAGACCTTGTGCACGAACAGGTTTAGCTTCGCCAAGACCTTCGATGATGCGTTCTAACAATGGTAATTCAGCACGCGCATCTTTGTCGCCAGATTTAGCAATTTTTTCAATACGTTGTTTGCGTTTTTCTACGGACTCAAGGTCTGCAAGGCAGAGCTCAGTATTAATGATTTCGATGTCGCGAATTGGATCAATAGAGCCAGAAACGTGAGTGATGTTAGGGTCATCGAAACAACGAATAACTTGTGCTATCGCATCTACTTGGCGGATATGGCTAAGGAATTTATTACCCAAACCTTCGCCCTTGGATGCACCTTCTACGAGGCCAGCAATATCTACGAAGCGCATAGCAGCAGGGAGGATGCGTTTGGAACCGAACATTTCAGCCAATACAGCTAAACGATTATCTGGAACGTCAACGACACCTACGTTAGGTTCAATTGTACAGAATGGATAATTGGCAGCTTCAGCGCCCGCTTTTGTGATAGCGTTGAATAATGTACTTTTACCAACATTTGGAAGGCCTACGATGCCTACTTCTAAATTTGTGCTCATGGTACCACCTTTTATTAACAAATTGATTTCGTTCTTTGTGAAAGTTTATAGCAATAGTTTGTTATAAACCTTATCAAATAAATATTATACCATACTAATAGGATGGAATTACTCAATAAATATAAAATAGATTATTTCAAAGTGCTATAATATAAATAGAGTTAAATATATTACTTAAATAATGTGATAAGTTCATATTAAAATATAGGATTAATATAGATTTTTATTCGCCGTAACTATATAGATATAATTTATAGGTGTATATATTAATAGGGTATGGAATGTATCCAATCATGTTAATGTATATATTTTTAAACCTATATAGTGAAAGCTAATAGGAAAGGAAGTTCAGTATGTTTTCCAAGCTATTTGATAGTTTCTTAGTCCATTATTTAGAACGCTTCAATGATCATTGTTTTACCGCAAAAATTGGAGATAATGAATATACAATCGGTGACGGAGAATCCGAGTTTACCGTCATCGTTAATCGCGATATTCCCAAGAAGGATTTGTTAATATCCGCAGAACTCGCCCTCGGTGAAGCGTATATGCGTAAAGATATCGAAATTGAAGGGGATTTGTTTAAAGCCCTTTGTGTAGTCCTTGGTCATGTAGGTAAGGACTCTATCAATCGTAAGGTACTTAGCTCGCTCTTTAATGCAGGTCTTAAAAAGAAAGATCAAAAACAACAAGTATCTTCCCATTATGATTTAGGCAATGAATTTTATAAATTGTGGCTCGATGAAACCATGAGCTATTCCTGTGCGTATTTTAAGCATGAGAATGATAGTCTCAAAGATGCGCAATATCAAAAGGTTCATCATATTCTTGATAAATTGTATTTAAAAGAGGGAATGACTTTACTTGATATCGGTTGCGGATGGGGATTCCTTCTCATTGAAGCGGCTCGTAAATACGGTGTTAAGGGCTATGGGTGTACTCTTTCCGAAGAACAATGGAAAAAAGGACAGGAACGCATTAAAGAATATGGCCTTGAAGGACAGGTTGAGATTGAACTTATAGATTATCGCGACGTAGCAGCTTCCGGACGTACCTTTGACCGTATTGTCAGCATCGGCATGCTTGAACATGTAGGTCGGCCTAATTTTCCTCTGTATATGGAGGACGCATCGGATATGCTTAAAGACGGAGGTTTGTTCCTGCTTCACTATATTAGTGATCCCTCTGAAAAGGAAACAAGTGCTTGGATTCGTAAATATATCTTCCCGGGCGGATGTTTGCCGTCCCTCCGCGAAATGGTCAGCCTCGCTTATGACTATGATATGAATGTCATTGATATTGAAAGTTTACGGTATCACTATTATAAGACTCTAATGCATTGGTATAACAATTTCCAAGGCGTCCGTGAGCGAGTAGAAGCGAAACGAGGCAGTGAATTCGTACGCATGTGGGATCTGTATCTTTGTGGATGTGCGGCAGGTTTCTACATCGGTAATATGGACTTGCATCAAATTCTGATGACAAAAGGTGTTACGAACGAGCTGCCGTTAACACGTTGGTATTAAGTAAGAGTAAAAATAGACTTATAGGACAAAAAAGAGACCATCTTAAGATGGTCTCTTTTAATTAGCGGCATTGTAACTATTTTATATTTGTAGATTATCGAAAGCACGTTCTGTAAGTTTCGTTAAAAATTTTATTGAATGAATATCATATATAATTGTAAAAGAACTTTATCATTCTTTAGTGCCAAGTACTATAAACCCTGAATAGGATTTATTATCCTCTTTTCCTACAATGATTTTGGTACGAACATCAAAGAAATCATTCAGATTATTTTCTGTTACAGTATTCTTGGTGGTACCTAAAATATAGTTATTAGGTTTTAGCATTAAAGTTTTATCAGATATTTGAAGTGCATGATCAGGATAATGTGTGTTCATAATGCAAGCAAGATTAGATTCATCTACGATGTTTCGAATAAGTGAAAGCATGGTATACTGATTTTTAAAATCTAAATGTGATTCTGGTTCGTCCATAATGAGCAGTTGCGGTTCACTCGCTAGTGCTCTGGCAATAAATGCCAATTGCAACTGACCTCCACTTAAGCTTGATGCTGTTTTGGAAGCGAGTGAGGAAATACCTATTCTTTTTAGGACAGAGTGGACTATTTCATAGTCTTTATCTGTAGGTACAGAAAACATACCAATATGTCTACTGCGTCCCATTAATACGATTTCTTCTACCGTATAAGGAAATGATAATTCTCTTGCTTGCGGAACATAGCCAATAGGAGCATTATCATGTGGACTAACTAGTTTATTATTTATGTATATGTTGCCTTCTTGCAACTGCTGTATACGGGAGATACATTTTACTAATGTTGTTTTTCCAATCCCGTTCCTGCCTAAAATAGTCAATATTTCGCCCGATTTTATTGTGAAAGAAATGTCTTTGAAAATATAATCTTTTTTATTATAAGCAAATGAGCCGTTTCTCAATTCAAAAATCATTTCCAATCACCTCGTGTTCGGTAAAAAAGACAAGCAAAGAATGGGGCCCCTACTAAGGCGGTGATTATTCCTATTGGTATTTCTGCAGCAATAGCTGAGCGTGCGATTAAATCCACGATAATCATGAAAATAGCTCCGACAATGATGGAGATAGGAAGTAGTTTCTGATGATCTACACCTATTAACATGCGACAAATATGTGGAATGACAAGTCCTACCCAACCGATAATTCCTGTGATAGTTACGCAGGCTGCAGTTATTAACGTGGCCATAGCAATGATAATTAGGCGTAACTTAAAAGGGTTCACCCCAAGTGCTGTAGCTTCCTCATCTCCCATAGAGAGAATGTTGATTTTCCAACGTAAAAAGTATAGCACAGCGCATCCAAAGATGATAGGAATAGAGACGAGTGAAACATTTTCGTAGGAAGCTGTAGAAAAACTACCCATTAACCAATATGTGATTGCCGGTAATTTGTCATATGGATCAGCTATATATTTAATTAAAGCTATCAATGCTCCGAAAATAGCAGAAACAATCATTCCTGATAAAACCAGTGATAATGATGTGATTTGATTTCTTAGGCGAGCTAGACTATATGTGAGGCAAACACTGGCAATACCAAAGATAAGTGCAAATCCCGTAGCGTATATATTTATACCGGAAATTAATATTCCCAGTGCAGCGCCGAAGGCTGCACCAGAACTGACACCTAATATATCCGGACTGACTAATGGATTTCTGAAAATACCTTGAAAAACGGTTCCAGCTATTGCAAGAGCTCCACCGACAAGTATGTTTAGTAAAATTCGAGGAATACGAAGATTCCAAATTACGGCTGATTCCATATCAAATGCAGCTGCAGAGTTTCCGTTTGATAAAATATTTATAACTTGTGTGGGCATTAGCATATATCGCCCAGTCATTAAGGATATTAATACAGTAAGAGCGAGAAATACTAAAAGGCAGAAAAATATAACTAGATATTTATTTTGAGATTTCATAATTACTCCTTAGTTAAAATGTGGGAGTGTTATTTATAGAAATATTTAAGATGGTATTAATTTCACTATCCGTGAGACTGTAATGGTAGAAGGTATTGTAAAACTGTTTTAAATCGTCACGTAATATATAGTCATTAAAAGTATCAGGTTGAATGAGTTGTCCCATCCATTTCATCATTAATGGTGTTTCCACATTAGGTGCATCCCAACGATAGATTCCCATAGGTGCTTTATAAACTCGATGGTTTTTTACAGCTTTTATGTTACTCCAATTTTGACCTTCAAGCTTATCCTGATAAATATCATCAGGTGTAATAGAATCAAAGTTGCTTAATATAATTATATCTGGATTCCAGGTCATGATTTCTTCCATTGAGACTTTAGTCCAGCTACCTTTTGTATCTTTTGCGGCATTTTCACCACCTGTCATAGTAATCATGAGTTGATTGACTGATTCGTTACCTGCGACAGTTAGATTCTTATTTTGCAAATATAATACTTTTGGCTTATTTGGTAACGCAGAAGCATTTTTTTGTTTAAAATATGCTTCTGAATCTTTATGGTATGAGATTAAGGCTTCAGCTTGTTCTGGTTTATCTAGAATCTTGCCTAACAGACGAATTCCGTTTTGAATATCATCCAATGTTCCATACTTTATGGATACAGCAGGTATACCTAGCTCTTTAAGTTTTTTTGCTACCTCTGGTTGATAATCCCAAATGATGACGACATCAGGCTTTAACTTAGCAACTTCTTCAAAATTAACATTGAAATTGTTGTCTACAAATGATGAATTAACATTTTCTAAATCAGGCGCTAACGTCTTAAATATACTGGCTTCATATGACTTTTTAGCTGATGGATGGATACCTACTATTTTTTTATCGCTACCATCAACTGCATATACAATAGAGGCCCAAGGGATAGGGACGATAGCGATACGATTAATTTCTTTCTTCATAGATACGTCTGTACCGGTTAAATCTGTAACGACTTTTATATTATCGTTGGGTTTATCGTTTGGACCAACAGAATTAGTACAACCGGCAAATAGTAGAGGACATATTAATAATCCTGCTATAAGACTATTGTGTATAAAATTTTTCAGTTTCATACGGCACCTCCATGATGGATATAAATTAAATAAACTTATCCTAGCATTAAAAAAAATAAACTTCTAATTCCTAATTTTTATGTACATATAGAAGAATATTATAAAGTTAAAATATGTAGAAAATATCCGGTAATAGAGTTTCTGATAGTATTTTTTGGTATAAAAAAGGCCCTCATCTATTAAGTCGATGAGGACCTCGCTCTATTATAGAGAATGTGCTCTTAATTCTTCAGCAGATTGTGTGGAAATCCAAGCTGGTGGAATGTCGAATACTGTATAGCAACCTGTGCCGCCGTGTTTAGCAAGTCGGTAGAGACCACGAGCGTAAGCAACAAGTGCAGAGCCTGTGAATTCAGGGTTAGAGTCAAGTTTCAAAGAGTACTCGATAACGTGACGTGTGCCTTTTGTACTTTCACCAGAGCGAAGAACGAAGCCACCATGTGGAATGCCTTTATGGTCGCGATCAAGTTCTTCTTGGGAAATGAAGTTAACTACAGTTTCGTAACCTACGAAGTAGTTTTCCATAGTTTTGATTTCGTTTTCAATTTTAGCTTTGTCTGCATCAGGAGCAGCTACTACGTAGCACTCACGAAGGTGACCTTTATAGCCATCAACATCTGGAGTTTCGCCGTTACGGATAGCTTCTAGGTATTGTTCTTTAGGAACAGTGTATTGACGAGCGTCAAGAACACCATCGATACGGCGAATGGCATCGGAATGGCCTTGGGATACACCGCGGCCCCAGAATGTGTAGGATTTACCTTTTGGCAAGATTGCCTCCGCGTAAACGCGTTGCAAAGAGAACATGCCTGGATCCCAACCACAAGAAATTAATGTAGCAGTTTTGGCCTCTTTAGCTACTTTGTCTACATTAGCGAAGTGTTCAGGAATACGTGCATGTGTATCGAAGGAATCGATACAGTTAAAGTATTTTGTTACCATTGGTGTTTGTTCGATAAGATCTGTTGCAGAACCACCGCAAAGAACCATTACATCGATTTTGCCTTTAAAGTTAGGAATATCTTCCATCGTGTAAGTAGGTACACCAGATACAGTTTCAATACCTTGACGGCGAGAAAATACGCCGATGAGCTCCATATCAGGTTGTAACTGAACAGATGCTTCTACGCCACGAGCTAAGTTGCCGTAACCAACGATACCAATACGAATATTCATATTAGCCTCCTATATAAGTTGAAATTTAATAATTAACATATTTATTATAGCATAAAATTAATAGCTTTTAATATTTTTCTATAGAATTTATTAGATGGTATAGAGAATAATTCATATTTAATTTAAACAAGTAATTTGTGCACAACTATATCGATACATAGCGTGTTGTTATAGGGGACAAATAAAAAATCATATGAGTAGAAATTGACACATATACCCTGAATCTAGATACAATTAAATTGGTTATGTTAGTTAGTTATGTTCATAGTTGAAGTGTTAAGGAGGTATAACATGAGAAGAAATGTAAAAGCTGCTGTTATTGCTGCATTAATCGTAACAGGTGCTAATGCTTTTACCATGGTATCAGCCACAACTGTGGAAAGTCATACAGATGGGAAATCCATTGGTCTTAACTTGTGGGGTGAAAAGAGACATTATACAGATGACTTAACTGTTAATGTATCAGGCTTGGGTGTAAATGGTACAAAATATCATAATAATGTTACAGGTATTTATGCCCTTGATGGGACACAAGTTGCTATTGATAAAAATGTAACTGTAACAGTTAAAAATCCAGCGCCTGCTGAAAGTGGTGCGAAACGTAGACCTGATTTGGCACATTATTATATGAGCGGGATCTATGCTGGTTATGGTGGACTTACTAGTGATGGCAATAACGATGATACTCGAGTCACCATAAAAGGAAATGCTAAAGTCGATGCTGTTGGCGTTGGCTTACAAGCCAATAAAGATGGATATATTCGCATACTAGGAGGGGCCGATGTAAAAACATATCCGTTAGACACATCCGATACCTACTCTGCATTATCTGAAGAAGGTTTTGTTTATGTAAATACAGGTATGGATGGTTTACATCCGGGAACTAATGATGTGAAGATGTACGGTAATATAGGATTCTTAGATAAAAACTATGGTATTGAAAAGAACCCACATAATCATGGATCTGAAATTTCTTTAGGTTTAACAACACCAAATTCTAAATTGGTAGGTGGTGTGTTGAATGAATTTGATGAAAGCAACAATAATCCGTACCATGGTGGTCTACGATTGTACTTACAAAATGGTGCGACTTGGCGCAATGAATGGTTAGGAGCTGAACGCGTATATCCTACACAAGGTCGTCCTAATAATGCAAACTATTTATATACTGGTAGTCGTGTAGAACATTTTATTGGTGGTAAAGATATAAATAGTCAAGGTATTATCCAAGCCGTAGATCCACGACCTATTACTATTAACAACTATGCTGGTCATGCAGCTATCGACTATGAAAAGGGAGCCCCTGCGACTGCACAAGGTAAGGGCGAAGTCGTTATCAACTATGCTGATAAAGGGTCTTCTGTGACTATGCGCAGTTCGGCAGATGCACTTAAAGGGTCTGTAAATGTAGATAACCCACGAGGTACTTTGCAGCAGTTGGCTAATAAATTAACATACGCTGGCTTTACTAAGGGTGAGCGTAATTTAGATGTAAATGTTCAAGTCGATTCAGGCATTATTAGTCCTGCATATTCTACTAAACTCGGTACAGATAGCTTTACTGTTGATGGGAAACCTAGTATTACTGACCAAGCGGTTGTGACAGCTCGTGAAAGCGAAGCTGTTTCTGGTGCTAAGAGTGCGTTAGCCTCCTCTGTGATGCAAATGAGAGCTGATACGAATGATTTACAACGTCGCCTCGGTGATGTGCGACTTAACTCCAATAAGCATGGTGTATGGGGGAAATACATCGGTGGTAAATCTAAAATTACGGACAGCGCCTATGTAAATCAAACCTATAACATGGCGCAAGTAGGCTATGATACATTGTACGGCGATTGGACTATTGGTGGAGCGTTGTTATATGGTACAAGCAATAGCGATTACGCTCTAGGTACTGGATCCGGTAAAACCGCAGGTTTAGCATTATACGGTGCAAAACAATACAATGATGGTCGTTACTTCGATGTGATTGGTAAATTAAGTCGTTTGAAAAATGATTTCACTGTGCGCAATAGCTTGGGTACAAGCTTGAGCGGAGATTACCGCAATACAGGTACCTCTTTGAGCGTTGAATATGGTAAACGGATTAAGAAAGACAATGGTTTCTATATCGATCCTAACGCAGAATTGACGCTTAGTCGCTTGTCTGGTGTAAGCTTCGATGCTAGTACAAATACAGGTAGCACAGTGCACATTAACTCTGATGCGGTAAACTCCGTTATTGGTCGTATCGGTGTAGGCATTGGCAAGGAAAGTAAGAATAGCAACCTCTTCCTCAAAGCAGCATTAGCGCATGAATTCTCTGGTAAAATGAAAGCTACTTATAGCATGACCGGTGAGCCAACTACAGGCAGTGAAGTGAATCTTAAAGATACATGGCTAGATGTTGAGTTAGGTGGTTCATGGAGCGTACGTCCTAATACATATATTTATGGGACTTTCACTAAAAACTTTGGTGCTATCGTAGACAATTCCTATCGCATTGACGCAGGGATTCGTCATAACTTTTAATTAAGGGTAAAAATAGCAGAGGCAAATAATATGGGGATGTTATTTGTTAGTACTATAGTGTTAAGGAATACTAGAATTAAATATTCATATATGTAAGGGTATATAAAAAGACCGACTACATTCCTATTGAAGGACTGTAATAGGTCTTTTAGTTTTATAGATATAAACTACTTTAAATTAGATGTCTCAAATTAAATGTAATCTAAATCTAAATCAAGATCTAAATCTAAATCTAAATATAGACATAATTATATTAGAATTGTAATGTTTTGATTCTTTCAACGGCGCGAATTGTATTTTCACGGCTACCGAATGCTGTCAAACGAAGGTAACCTTCACCATGAGGGCCAAAGCCAGAGCCTGGTGTAGATACGATTTGAACTTGTTCGAGCAAGATGTCGAATAATTCCCAGCTAGTCATGTTGCCAGGCGTTTTTAGCCAAATATATGGAGCGTCAACACCGCCGTATACAGTAAGGCCGATAGATTCAAGACCTTCTTTGATGATGCGAGCATTTTCTTTGTAGTACGCAATGTTTGCACGTGTTTGTTCACGTCCTTCTTTTGTGTATACTGCTTCTGCACCACGTTGGATGATGTAAGGAACACCATTGAATTTAGTGCATTGACGACGGTTCCACATAGGGTTTAGCGGTTGGCGTTCACCAGATTTAGTTTTGCCAGTGACCTCTTTAGGTACTACTGCATAAGCACAACGTGTACCAGTGAAACCTGCAGTTTTAGAGAAGGAACGGAACTCGATAGCCACTTCGCGAGCGCCTTCGATTTCGTAGATAGATTTTACAGTATCTTCTGTGCTGATGAAAGCTTCGTAAGCGGAGTCAAACATCAAAATCGCATCATTATCTTTACACCATTTGATCCATTCTGCCAAACGAGCACGGCTTAAAACAGTACCAGTGGGATTGTTAGGCGAGCAAAGATATACGATGTCTACGCGTTCAGACGGGAATTCTGGAGAGAAGTTGTTTTCAGCGTAAGTAGGGAGGTATACAACCTTTTGGAAGATGCCTTCTACAGCTTCGCCAGTACGACCACCCATAACGTTGGAGTCTAAGTATACTGGGTACACAGGATCTGTGATAGCAATGATGTTATCTTCGCTGAATAACTCTTGGATATTACCAACGTCAGACTTTGCACCATCGGAAACGAATACTTCGTCAATAGCGATATCTACGCCCAATGGTTTGTAATCGCCATCAATAATAGCCTGACGTAAGAAATCATATCCTTGTTCAGGGCCATAACCTCGGAATGTTTCTGCTTTTCCCATTTCTTGAACAGCTTTACTCATAGCATCGATAATTGCTGGAGCAAGAGGTAATGTAACATCGCCGATACCAAGACGAATAATATCTGCATCTGGATGAGCAGTTTGGTATTCATTTACCTTTTTAGCAATATTAGCAAATAAATAAGAACCTTGAAGGTTTAAGTAGTTTTCATTGATATTAGCCATGATGACTCCTTTTTATAATCAGATTTCTCTATATATAGTAAATTATATAGAATAATGACGCAAGGATTTTCTATAGAATTTCTGATTTATATAAATATTGTTTAAGTCTATGACTATAAAAGGTCGTATTATGAGGACTTTATTAGTCATACCATTTGTTTTATAATTTCTTTTAGAAATTCTATTTATGTTGTATAATAAAAAAAAGAGAGCCATCGACGTGTGGTAGCGTTAGGCTCATCTTATAAACATTTTTTAGGATTGCCTAGCGTGCGAGTATTTTGTATACTCTGTTGCGTTAGGCTTTTGTCTTTATACTATTTGAATAGTGCAAAGAGTGATATTACTATAGACCAATTTTTGCGTAGTATTTTACTACGCTTTTTTATTGAAAAAATCAAAACTTTATATAGCATTAATTTTATTTCTGATATAATCTTAATGAATACATATTATAGTGCGGTTTTATATGAAAGTGGTGTCTTTATGCTGACGATTAGCAATAAGGGATGGCTTTTTACGTCTATATTAAGTGCTTTGATGGCGTTTACATCGTTGTCTACGGATATTTATTTGCCAGCTATGCCTGAGATGGGGCGTGACCTCAATGGTGATGCGGAGCTTACGTTGACGGGTTTCTTAATTGGGTTTGCGCTAGCTCAGCTTTTTTGGGGCGCCGTTAGTGATAAAATTGGTCGTAAGAAGCCACTGATTATAGGGATAGTCTTATTTATCATAGGGTCTGTGGGCTGTGCCCTAAGTTCGTCTATGCTAGAATTACTAGCTTGGCGTGTGTTTCAGGCTTTTGGTGCCTGTGTAGGACCGATGTTGTCACGGGCTATGATTCGGGATTTATATGGTCGGACTGAGGCGGCTAAAATGTTGTCTACATTGGCCATTGTTATGGCTATAGCGCCTATAGCAGGCCCAATGTTAGCCGGACATTTACTTGTATGGTATACATGGCATTCTATATTCTGGTTGCTTGTTGGTATAGGACTTTTAATGCTCGTTGCCGTATTAGTGCTTCCGGAAACACATCCCGTAGAGAAGAGGAGCAAAAAGTCCATAGGTCATACCTATAATAACTATTGGATTTTATTACGCAATAAAGGTTTTATGAAATATACCCTATGTGTTAGCTCATTTTATATTGCCATTTATGCGTTTTTAACGGGATCGCCTTATGTATATATAGATGTGTATGAAGTGCCCAAAGAATATTTTGGTTATCTCTTTTCTGTTAATATTATTGGTGTTATGTTGTTAAGTGCCATTAATCGTCGTATTGTTAGTGCTATACGCCTTGATAGACTATTGAAATATGCCACACTATTTGCTGCTGTTTGTGTATCCATTGTTATGGGCTTGATGTTCTTAGGTTACCATTCATTGTGGTTAATCGTTATTGGTTGTTTTTTATTCTTCTCCATGAATGGTATCATTGCCGCTGTAACTAATGCATTAGCTTTAGATAGAGCAGGTAGAATGGCTGGATCTGGGGCGGCACTATTAGGTGCCATGCAATATGGTAGTGGTATTGTGTCATCGTTGATACTTACCTTTTTACCAAATGATACGGCCTATCCTATGATGGGGGTAATAGCCATATTTGTAATTATCTGCGCTATTATCGCCTTTCCTGAGGATGAAAAATATAATCGTATATAATATTGGTAAAAGCGAGGGTTTTAATTTGAATCCTTGCTTTCATCATTTTTTTAGGTTATAATAGTAAGGCTTATTGATGGTAAGCACTTCCTACCCCTATGTGTCGATAGGGGCATTAGTCCGAAAGAGGAGGTGATTTTGTATGAACAAATACGAAGTCATGTTTATTGTGAAACCAGCTGAAGAGGAAGCAACTAACGCTGTTATTGAAAAAGTAGAAGCTTTAATTGCTCGTGTAGGCGGCACAGTAGAAAAGGTAGATCGTTGGGGCAAGCGTCGTCTTGCTTACGCGGTGAAGAAATTCACTGACGGTTTCTATGTATTGATCAACTTTGAAGCAGCACCTGCTGAAATCAAAGAAATCGATCGTGTATTGAAAATCAACGATGAAGTCCTAAGACATCTAATTGTTAAACACGAAGCATAATTAAAGCCTGGAGGAAAACATGAACTCTGTACAAATTCTAGGTAATTTAGCTCGTGATCCTGAAGTACGCTATACCAAAACTGGTCGTGCGGTAGCAACTTTCACAGTAGCTGCCACAAATACCTATATTGATTCCACAACAAATGAGACGAAAGAACAAACTGCTTTCATCAACTGCGTTGCTTGGGGTAAACTTGGTGAAGCGGCAGGCAATCTTCGTAAAGGCAGTCGTTGCTTTGTAGAAGGTCGTTTGCAAACTCGTTCTTACGAGACTCAGGACGGTCAAAAACGGTACGTTACTGAAGTGGTAGCGAACTTTGTGGGCCAATCCCTTGATATGAATACTAATTCTTTCGAAGGTGGGTCCAATTTTGATAGTTTCAGTACAGGCGGCGATGACGAAAACATCCCGTTCTAGTGTCAGGGACTCCTACTAATTCGAAAAGGAGGATTCGCAATGAGAAGAGATAGAGGCAGAAAGCCAAGAAGAAAAGTATGCGTTTTCTGTGCAGACCATATCGATCAAATCGACTATAAAGATGTTGCTAAACTTCGTCGTTTTACGACTGAACGCGGTAAAATCTTACCTCGTCGTATTTCCGGTACTTGCGCAAAACATCAACGCAAATTGACTACATCTATCAAACGTGCACGTGCAATTGCTTTATTGCCATTCACTGCTGAATAATTGATGAATCAAGGCGGTACAACCATTTGGTTGTGCCGCCTTTTTGCTATACAAAAAAAGAAGCTATCCGTTGGATAGCTCCTCTTTGTTATACAGCTTTATATTTTTTAGGTGGTTCACCATTTTCGGCGGCTTCTTTATCGGCGCGCCACTTGCGTTCGAAATATTTATGATACTCAAGTGGGATATCATTAGGGGTTGCTGTTTCATAAAAGCTGCAAGTGCCTCGACGTTGTGCTTCTTCATAGAACCAGGTTTTAAACTCTAGCATAGATAAGCGAGCTTGTAGGTGCTCAATTTCTGCTAGCACACGATCTCGTTGATTTTTAATAATAGATAATCGATCGTTGATGCGGCTATCGCCTTCAACGCAGCAGTCGATAAAATGTTTGATTTCTTTTATAGGCATACCCGTACGTTTCATACATTCGATTAATTCTAGCCAATCCATATCTTCTTCGCGGAATATACGGATACCTCCACTAGAACGTTCTACGAAGGGCAATAAGCCCTCCTTGTCGTAATAACGCAAAGCAGAAGGTGCTATATTTAGTTTTTCTTGCGATTTCGCCAACAGTATATGTCATTGAATCTCCTAATATATATGGCATTTATAGATGGATATAAAAATTGTAAATGTAAGGTGTATTGACTTAAACCTAACTTTAAGTTTTATACTTGGTACATACTTGAAGTATAAAACTAGTTATTTTTAGTGACAATCTTTATAATCTTTATACTATTTGATGTATAGTGATTGTAGTTGAAGTAATTAGAATTTGTATTGAAAGGATTACCATGAACTTAATTGATGTAAAATCTCCAGCCGATTTAAAAGGCTTATCTATTTCTGAATTAACAGATTTGACAGCACAAGCTCGTCAAGCTCTCATGACAAAGGTTTCTGAGCACGGCGGCCATTTTGGGCCACCTATGGGTGCAGCAGAAATGATTATGGCCTTGCACTATGTATTTAATTCTCCTGTAGATAAAATCGTATATGATGTATCCCATCAATCGTATGTACATAAAATGGTTACAGGACGTGCCTTAGCATTTTTAGATCACGACCATTATGATGATGTAACAGGCTATACGGACCCAACTGAAAGTGAGCATGATTTCTTTAACATTGGTCATACCTCTACATCGATCTCGTTAGCATCTGGTCTGGCTACTGCTCGAAATCTAAAGGGAGACTCTGAAAATATTATTGCCATCATTGGTGATGGTTCTTTATCTGGTGGGGAAGCCTTTGAAGGTCTTGATTATGCCGCAACATTAAACAGTAATATGATTATTATCGCCAACGATAATGACCAATCCATTGCAGAAAATCATGGTGGTTTGTATCGTGGCCTTCGTGAATTGCGCGAGTCTAATGGTGAAAGCCCTAACAATATTTTCAAGGCTCTTGGTTTAGATTATCGCTTCGTAGCAGATGGCAATGATTTGGAAACCTTGATTGATGTATTTAAGGACGTAAAAGATATTGATCATCCAATCGTGTTACATATAGTTACGCAAAAAGGTAAGGGCTATGCTATTGCAGAGCAAAATAAAGAAGCTTTCCATTGGACAATGCCCTTTGATTTAGAAACAGGCAAACCAAAAGAGGAAGATCATGGCCCAACTTATGCTGGTACCATTGCTAATTACTTGATGGAACAAATTAAAGTAGATCCAACTGTGGTAGCTATTAATGCAGGCACACCAGGTGGCTTTGGTTTTACTCCAGAATGGCGCAAGGTGGCAGGAAAACAATACATCGACGTAGGTATTGCAGAAGAACATGCCATCGCTATGAGTTCTGGTATCGCTAAAAATGGTGGTAAACCAGTATTTAATGTATATAGTACCTTTCTACAACGTACCTATGACCAATTGGTACAAGATCTTTGTGTAAATAACAATAGTGCTGTTATTATCAATCACTATGCCTCCGTGTATGGTATGAACGATGTAACTCATTTAGGGTTCTTTGATATTCCTATGCTTACTAGCATTCCTAATTTAGTATACTTAGCACCTACTAATAATGAAGAATTGTTAGCTATGACCGAGTATGCAGTTCATCAACATGAGCATCCTGTAGCAATTCGTGTTCCTGTAGGTGAATTTACATCTACTGGTGTAGCCGATACGACTGATTACAGTATTTTAAATAAATCTGAAGTGACTCGTCGTGGTGAACGCATTGCCTTATTAGGTCTTGGTAATTTCTATCATCTAGCTAATCAAGTGGCCGATGAATTGGCTAAAGACGGTATCAATGCAACTGTAGTAAACCCTAAATTTGCATCTGGCCTTGATGAAGAACTACTAGAAGAATTGAAAGCAAATCATTCTGTAGTATTTACGTTAGAAGATGGTGTAGTTGAAGGCGGTTGGGGCCAGCGTGTAGCTAGTTTTTATGGACCATCTAACATGCGTGTTAAGAACTATGGTATTGCTAAAGAATTTCACGATCGTTATGATGCAACTGAATTGTTACGAGAAAATGGCGTTTCTTTAGAACAAATTGTGACTGATGCAAAACAAGTTTTATCTGTTTAGTTTGATAAAATATTAAATAAATAATTCTTTGTAAATACAGTAGAAATCTGGAATTGGCAGATTTCTACTGTGTTATTTTTTTATTTGTTCAATTTCATTCTATAATTAAGTGTGGTTTATAAATATATAATTTTTATAGATAAATATATATAATTTATTAAAAGATTATAGATTTTTTTCGAATAGGACTATAAAAATTAGATGAAGTATTATATAATAATATCTACAGTATGTATTACAGTAGAACAGTAAAATAAATCCATTGATAATATACGCTACTATTGCAGTATTATACAATTAGTATTAATGATAAGGGAGATTGTAAGACTTTGAAAAGAGTATTAACCTTAACATTAGCCGTGGCCATCGTTGCCGGTGGCTATATGTTTGAGGCTAATGGGGCGGGAGAACAACCTTCTAAACAGGCACCATCTATATCTGAGATAAATATATATACGCCAAAAGAGCTTAATGCACGTCAGAAAGACTTGGTTGAAATCGGCCGCTATACTGCGTCTGGTGATCAAGGTGCATTAAAGAGTGTAATTGCATCTGCTATTGAGCGAGGCACGTTGACGCCGCAAGAGGTGAGTATTGCCATTCGTCAGCTTTACTCTGCTGCGGGCTTGAAACAAATGAATGCTGCTTTAGCTACATTTGATCAATTACGTGATGAACGCCCTGAGTTTGGCGATGAGTACGAAAAATTGGTTCCAAAGCAAACAGGACTTAGTGCTTTATTGGGGAATGGCACTAATGGGGCACCTTTAACAAAGCCGAAAGCTGAGGAAACAAAAGAGGGGGTTCAATATAATACGTTCCGTATGAAAAAACCAAAACCTCAAAATCGTAATCGTTCACGTTTAGGTAAATTGGACCGTGAATTGGTCGCTGCGGCAGCACTAGGTACTCGAGTTGGTAAAAATAATCTTTTCACTGCAGCTGAAAAGAGTTTATCTGAACTTGGCCTAAGTCAATATCAAATTGAAAACTTAGAAGCTATGATTTTCCAATAAAATGTAGACCTACTTCTTTCGGAAGTAGGTCTTTTCTTATGGCTTTTACGTTCACAGTTCCATTGATTAGGGTTAAATCCATAGAATGTAATTGACGTTTAAGGTCCCCTTTTCTATAATTAATAAGATAGGTATATGACCTATAATAATAAATATAAACAAATATAAATATATTATTAAAAATAGATGTAAGGAGAAAGTATGCGCCTTCGTAGAAAACCATGGATTGATGAAGCTATCCACGAATATGACTCTCATATCATTTTGTCTGGCCAAGAAGAGCACAAAGGCAAATGGCGTGAATTATTTGAGCATCCTGAGTACCCATTATATATGGAACTAGGGACGGGGAAAGGTCGCTTTATTGCGGGGATGTCTGAAGCGTATCCAAATGCTAACTTCGTAGGTTTTGAAGTACAAATGGGTGTTATCTATTATGCAGCACAAAAAATCTTTGAAGGAGAGCGAAACAATGCAAAGGTCTCTCTATTTGATATTGCAGGTATCGAAGAGATAGTGGCACCTGGAGAAGTTGATCGTTTCTATATTAACTTCTGTGATCCTTGGCCTAAGGCTAAACATGCAAAACGCCGCCTTACATATCACACATTCCTCGATCGTTATGCCCGCCTTTTGAAAGATGGTGGAGAAGTTCACTTTAAGACAGATAATGAAGGGTTGTTCATGTTCTCTCTTGAAGAGTTTAAAGCGTGTGGTTGGGAGCTTAAAAATGTAACATATGATTTACATAGCACAGACCTTCCAAATGTAAAAACTGAGTATGAAGAGAAATTTAGCAAAAAAGGACAACCTATTTTTCGCTTAGAAGCAATTAAGCCAAAAGTTCAAAAGGAGGCTTAACATGCAAACACCGAATAAGGGGGATAGTCGGTGGGGCTCACTCTTTAAAAATGATTTACAAGGTATGCTCTTACCTATTCTTCTCATTACAATTATAGGCAGTGTAAATATCTTTAGTGCTACGTATATCAGCTCTATCTATGAAAATACGGGATTATTAGGATACTTTTTAAAACATATGACATTCTTATTTTTGTCTATGGCGGCAGGTGTTATATTGTATCGTTACGATTACCGTCAGTTACAGAAGCCTCACATGTTGCAAAGAATTATGATTGCTACACTAATTGGGATGATCTTGGTTCTTGTGATTGGTGCAGTCATTAATGGTGCACGTCGTTGGATTGTTATTGGGCCTGTATCGATTCAACCTTCAGAATTTGCGAAATTGGCTGCCTTGATATGGACGTCGGCTAAATTGAGCACCATGCGGAAATGGGGAAAACCAAAGCATACTAACCCTCTCGTTAATTTACAAGGTTATTTTAGTGAACGTATAAGTTATATGTTGCCAATGTTAATATGGCCAATTATATTTGCAGGCTTAACAATCTTGCAACCAGATATGGGCACGACCGTATTGATTTTTGGCTTTTCCTTTGTTCTCATTTACTTAGCGGGCTTTGATGGAAAATTCTTTGGCGGAGCTTTTGTGATAGCTGGATTTCTTGGCTTTATTGCAGCTCGTATGTCGCCATATCGCTGGGAACGTATTCAATCTTGGTTTGATCCTTGGCCTCATGCGCAGGATATGGGGTATCAAACAGTTCAAGGGCTGTTGGCCGTAGGTTCTGGCGGTATTTTAGGCGAAGGCTTTATGCAAGGTACATCAAAGTATTTTTACTTACCAGAAGCACATACGGACTTTGCCTTTGCTGTATGGGCCCAAGAAATGGGTTTCATTGGTGCAGTGTTTGTTGTCGTTCTGATTGCAGCTTTTACCTATTTTGGGTTCCGCATTTCTAATAAGGCTCGTGATGAATTCGGGAAATGGTTAGCAATGGGCATAACATTGCTTATCAGTGGTCAGGCTTTGTTTAACATCGCCATGGTATGCGGTATCATGCCTGTAACAGGGGTACCATTACCATTTGTTAGTTATGGTGGCTCTTCATTGCTGATGAATTTCATGGCTATTGGGTTGTTGGCAAGCATTGGTCGTCGTAATGTAGAAGGGGTAAAACAAGTTGGTACAGCTGAACCATTACCATCTTTGCGTGAAGAAACACAAAGTCGTTTCAAGCCTTCTGCTACGACGCGTACTAATAAGACAAATATGCCTGGACCGTTTAAACCACGGCCTTCTAAAAAGTCGACTCGTAGATAGATTAAATTTGAACGTTAATATCTAACGTATGTATCATAAGATGAATCTGTTTGTGTAAATTCATAGAGTATATTTAAGGACTGTACTATATGAACTTAGCATCGTTATATTGTGTGTGAGGAGAAACGATGAAAGATTATATTGATATTCAAGAACGCCCATCATGGGGCCGAATGTTACCACTTAGTTTTCAACATTTATTTGCCATGTTTGGCTCTACTGTATTGGTACCGTATTTATTAAAAGTAGACCCTGCAACAGCATTGTTTATGAATGGTATTGGTACATTATTGTACTTATTTGTGTGTAAGGGTAAGATTCCTGCATATCTTGGTTCCAGCTTTGCTTTTATTGCGCCTGTAGCAGGTGTGTTATCTGCTGGTCTTGGTTATGAAGCGGCAAAAGGGGCCTTCGTTGTATTTGGTCTATCTTTTGTAATTTTGTCTGTTCTCGTACGTTATATTGGTACGCGTTGGATTGATAAATTATTCCCACCAGCGGCAATGGGTGCTATCGTAGCGATTATCGGCTTAGAATTAGCGCCAGTAGCGATGAGTATGTCTGGCCTTATCGGTAATCAAGATTTAGGAATGAGTCATAGCCAAGCTGTTATTATCTCTATGTTTTCCTTAGTTGTTACCTTGCTTGGAACTGTTGTGTTCCGTGGTTTCTTAGCTGTTATTCCTGTTCTTATCGGTGTTGTCTCCGGTTATGTATTGTCTGCTGTGATGGGAGTTGTTGACTTCTCTGGTGTAGAAGCTGCTCCGTGGCTTTCATTGCCTCAGTTCTATGGCATGCCTGTATTTGATATCAATGCGATTATCATGATTATGCCGGCGCTCTTCGTAGTATTTGCAGAGCATGTTGGTCATTTAGTTGTTACTAGTAATATCGTCGCTAAAGACTTAATGAAAGAACCTGGTCTACAAAGATCCTTGCTTGGTGATGGTCTTGCAAATATTCTTTCTGGTTTCTTTGGTGCTACACCAAATACGACGTATGGTGAAAACATTGGCGTACTTGCCATTACTCGTTGTTTTAGCGTATGGGTAATTGGCGGTGCTGCAGTGCTTGCGATGATTATATCCTTTGTTGGTAAAGTGGCAGCACTTATTCATGCTATCCCAGTACCTGTTATGGGCGGGGTTTCTATTCTCTTGTTCGGCATTATCGCAGCTTCTGGCTTGCGTATGCTTGTAGAACGTAAGGTGGATTATACAAACCCTGTTAATATGATTCTTACATCCGTTATCCTTGTGGTAGGTCTTAGTGGTGCAGAACTTGCGGTTGGACCTGTAGTGTTAAAAGGAATGGGGCTTGCTACTGTAGTAGGTATGGCGATGAGCATTTGTTTGTTGATCCTTCAAAAAACAGGCGTTGGCAATGACCAATTGAAAAAAACAGAAGTATAACCTTATACGATTTTAAGCTCTTGGCATAGAACCTTGAGATTAAAGTGAATTGACTTGTATTCAATACAATAAACGACTACTGAATCAGATTGTATCTGTGAAAGTAGTCGTTTTTTGTTTAGTATCTTTATAATTTATCTTCAATATTGTATAATAAATATATAAGTTGTATAAAATTAATTTTAGAGAGGAGGGCCTATGGAGTTTTTAATATGGATGGCTATCGGTGTTTCTTTGATGGCTGTAGAACTCGTAGTACCAGGCGGTATTCTAGGTCTTATCGGTTACTGCGCATTCCTATGGGGCGTTTATGTAGCTCTTGGGGAAGGTACGGTAGCATTGTATGCCGTGCTAGGATTAACAGCCTTGTTAATTGTCATTATCATCGTGTTCTTTAATCACTTTGAAAAGACATGGATAGGGAAATTGTTTACCTTAGGGCAACGGTCTACGACAAAAGCCGGTTATGTATCTAATGATGTATTAGAAGATTTGGCTGGCAAGGAAGGTGTAGCTCATACAACACTACGCCCTGCAGGTATTGCTAAGATTAATGGTAATTTGGTAGATGTTGTAACCGAAGGTGACTTCATCGATGCCGGTTCACCTATTGTGGTCCTTCGAGTTGTAGGTGGTCGCAATATTGTTAGAAAGCTAGATTAAGCTTTCACAACATCGTCGTAAATCATGGAGGTTATTATGGATGTAGGTATTTTAATTTTGATTCCCATTCTGCTGATTGGTATTATGGTATTCTTATATGTTGTGCCATTAGGGCTTTGGGTATCTGCTTTAGCAGCGGGTGTTAATGTTGGTATCTTTACACTTGTAGGTATGCGCTTGCGTCGCGTAAATCCGTCTCAAATTGTAATGCCGTTGATTAAAGCTAATAAAGCGGGGCTTGATGTGAATGTAAATCAGTTGGAAGCTCATTACCTCGCAGGTGGTGACGTTGACCGCGTTGTAGATGCTTTGATTGCCGCTGAACGGGCATCCATTCCGTTGACCTTTGAACGTTCCGCAGCTATCGACCTCGCCGGTCGTGATGTATTGGAAGCGGTTCAAATGTCCGTTAATCCTAAAGTGATTGAAACTCCAATTATTTCTGCGGTAGCAAAAAATGGTATCGAATTGAAAGTTCGTGCTCGTGTTACTGTACGTGCGAATATCGATCGCCTCGTTGGTGGTGCTGGTGAAGCCACAATTATTGCCCGTGTAGGTGAAGGTATCGTAACGACTGTAGGTTCCTCTGAAGAACATACAGATGTATTGGAAAATCCAGATCACATTTCCCGTACTGTATTGGGTAAAGGCCTTGATGCGGGTACTGCATTCGAAATCTTGTCCATCGATATTGCTGACGTAGATGTGGGACGTAACATCGGTGCTCAATTGCAAACTGACCAAGCGGAAGCAGATAAGAAAATTGCTCAAGCTCGTGCCGAAGAACGCCGTGCAATGGCGGTTGCGACAGAACAAGAAATGCGTGCTAAAACACAAGACATGCAAGCTAGGGTTGTGGAAGCACAAGCTGAAGTTCCTAAAGCATTGGCAGAAGCTTTCAGAAACGGTAATCTAGGTGTTATGGATTACTACAATATGAACAATATTATTGCAGACACTAAAATGCGTGAAAACTTAGCAGATGGTGAATAGGAGTAGCTATGGACTCTATTTTGTCTTCAGTGCTATCCATCTTTTCGCATAATCCAATCTTTGTTTTAGGTATCATCGCGTACATTGCTTTTTCCATTATAAAAAATAAGAATACTGAAGAGTCTGAAGAATATGATGAGTATGAAAGCTCTGGTGGCGGAACTTGGGAAGATATGGAGCGCGAATATGGCATCTCCATAGAACGCAAGGTAGATGAACCCTCTACGGGTGATTTGTCTAAGGTTGATGACTTTTATCGGGATTCTTATGAAGATAAACCGATTGTAACTCAGCAACCAGAAGCTCCATCGCAAACTATGGAGGACATACATTTCAATGAAGAGGCTGCAGCAGCTCAACGAGATATTGAAGCCTTATCAATGAAAAGTTCCAGTAGCACTCCGAGTTATACTATCAGTAAGACTCGCTTAGATAGAGAAGCTGTTACGGGGCCGACCTTAAGTGAAAGACTAGCTGAGTTTAAACGAGATAAAGCAGCTAAAGAGGGACGAGTTCTTGTTGAAAATGTAGGCATTACAACCGCGTCTACTGCTCTAGCTACGACTTCAACTCGCGATCGTAAATCTAATCATGCTTTAAAAGAGGGCATGAAATGGTCGATCATTTTAAGTAAACCTAAAGCTCTTGAACGTAGATACCGCTAATGAAGCAATCTATTTATAAGCGTATAAACTAATTATGGTTTTATTAGAACATAAATAATAACGGATTGTGCACTGATGTGGTATAGCAACCATACTGTCACATATCATAATGTGGGGTATATAATTACATATTGAAAGAGGTTCCTATTGGTCACCTATGTGACTATTAGGAACCTCTTTTTTATTGTTTTTTCCTAGTGAAACTTTCACAATAATAGGGGAAGGAGTTCGTTCATAAGGAAAGGTAAAATTATGTATCGAAATGTGCGTGTTATACCAAAACAGCTGTTGCAGCAATTATATATAGAGAAACAATGGAGCGTTCGCGATGTGGCGGATTATTTTCAATGTAGTGTTGATACCATCATGCGCCGTATGAAAGCGTACGATATCGAACGGAGGCCTCTGAAGAAAGAAATCAATATGGTTCATGTACAAGCTTTGTATGAGACCGGTAAGTGGTCGCTCCATTCATTAGCAAAGCGTTATGATGTGTCTATTACGACGATGGCGAATCGCTTGAAGGAATATGGATTGGTTTGTCAGCAATCAAATAAAAACGTCTCTATAGATGTAGTACGTATATGTAGGTCTTATAAAAGTGGAAATAGTACAGATGCCATTGCTCGTATGTATGGTATATCGCGATGGAAAGTTCACCATGTATTGCGGCATATGGGGAATTGCTTACTTCCTAAAGTTCGAAAGCCTATGCGCGTAGAAGAGATGGCTTATTTATATATTCATCATCACATGAGTACAGATGACATTGGACTGGCTTATGGGATACGTGGTTCTACAGTGGCGATGTATTTGCGAGAGCAAGGTATAGAAATAAGGGCAAATACTCTTGATCTAGACGAAAATAAGATTAAAAAACTCCGTGCACAAGGTTATGGAGTTGCAAAGATTGCACAGGTGATGGGATGCTCTACCTCTGCTGTGCGAAAGCGTCTAGCTATGAAAAAATATATCTCTCCTTGATGTAGTGTGGTAGATACTATATACTTAAATTTATACAATGATGGGAGGAATATTATGCTCGAAATTATATCTGCTTTAACACCGTTTTTATTACTGGGCTTAGTGGCTGCTGGTTTATCTCGCCTTTCTGGGGTAGCCTTATCTATGGTTGTAGTACCAACTTTATTGATTTGGGGTGCAACTGCGGTTGACGTAATCGCCTTTATGTTGCTCTTTGTGGTGTACAATAACTTCACTATGGAAACACAAGATATTCGTTTAGATTATAAAGATCTTGTTTTATTCCCTAAATGGCGCTTGTGCATTCCCTTCATTTTGAGTTTGGTAAGCGCGTTCTTTGTTCCTGCTGCAGGCATTGCTGTTTTTATGGCTTGCTTTGTTTTAGAGTTATTGGCTACTGTGTATAAACGCATTCCTGAAAATAAACGACCTCGTTTACAGCGCGTAATAGTAGCATCGATTTTGAGTGCTGTTGCAACAGCTGTAGGTGCTTATATAGGTCCTAAAATTCCTAGTGAATTCTATTTTGTCTGTGTAGGCTTATCCATTTTAATCGTTACGGACTTTGCATGGTATGCCGGCAAGCATAGAGATGCTTTTAGAAGCGTATGGGATAGCATTTGGGCTGGTTTTAATATATTCTTAGGCATGTTTGGCGTAGAGGCTTCATATTATCCAGCTGCACTTACGCGATCTATTCCAAATCCAATGGATCGCATGTTGCCTATGGTTACTGTAGTAGGTGGCTATGCAGGCCTTATGGTAGTATTCGGCTTTTATAACATTTTTTCTATACCGTCTTTGATTACAGCTATTGGTGCTGCTATAGGGATACGCCTCTTTGGTATGTATGAATTTCCTCGGAATGGCAGTTTCTCTTATTTAGCAATCGGTTTTGCCGTGGCTGCTGTAATTTGCTTGTATCTCGTATCTCCGACACCAGTTGGTTTTGATCATATTAATACCTTAGTTTCTCAACCAATTGGCCAATAATAATAGATAATGTAAGTCTGTTGATATATTTTAATAAGTTCTTTAGTTGCTTTCACCTAGGAGCTAATTGGATTATAATGTGTGATATATCTCATATATTGTATTGAAAATTAAGTTCATATTAGAATGTGAAAGGAGTTGATGCTATATGGCAGAAACAATTGAAACAAGACCATTCCCTCCATTCTTACCAAAGAAGGCAACAGTCATGATGATGGGCACATTTCCTCCAGAACAATCAAAACGTGCTATGGAATTCCATTATCCAAATTTCCAAAATGATATGTGGCGTGTTTTTGGCCTCGTATTCTTTGATGAAAAGGATCATTTTAGAAATGGTGAGGAAAAAGCGATGGATCCTGAGAAGATTAAAGCCTTTTTGTCTGAAGCTGGAATTGCATCTTGTCCTACTGTTTTGAAAGCTATTCGCGAAAAAGGGAATGCATCTGATGCATTTCTTAAGGTCGTTGAACCAGTTCCACTTGCGGACGTACTGGAGCAAATCCCTGACTGTAAGCATATTGGTACAACAGGCGGCAAGGCTACGGAGATTTTATTGAGCCTTTTACCAGAAAAGGTTAAATTACCTAAAACTGGTGAAACAATTCCTTTTGTATTTAATGGTCGGGAATTGACATTGACACGTTTGCCATCTACATCACGTGCCTATCCGTTGAGCCTACCGAAAAAGGCTGAAGCGTACAAGAATTTCTTCAAAGCTTGTGGTCTAAAAACAAAATAAATATTTAAAGTAGCACCTTTAATAGTTGGCTTTGAGTCTTTTGGTCTCATCTGTCGCTATTGAAGGTGCTTTTATATCGTAAAAATATATGAGGTATTAAAATGGAAATTAATGCATATTTATTGTGAATATGTAGTTTGTTATAAATAAAATTGATGAGATATATAATATTTTAATTCTTGTTTTTTATAATGAGAGGTTTATAATTAACCGTTGTCGCAAACTGGTTGACAATAATTTAAAAAATGGAGTTGATAATATGGATAAGGCTAAGGAGGCCTTGTGGACAAAATCCTTTGTCCTTGATACTTTGATTAATTTCTTAGTATTTTTAATTTATTATTTATTAATCGTTATTATTGCGGTTGTAGCAAAAGATAATCTTCATGCTACGGCTAGTCAAGCGGGACTTGCTGTTGGTATATATATTATTGGCACCGTTGTAGCCCGTTTGTTGGCAGGGCGGTTTATCAGTATCCTAGGGTGTCGCAAGATGCTCTATTTAGGGTTATTGATTTACTTGATTTCAACGGCTATGTATTTCTACACACCTAATTTACTAATGCTTGATAGTGTTCGTTTCTTAAATGGTTTTGCTTATGGTATTACATCTACTGCTACAAGTACTATCATAGCTGCTATTATTCCTACGTCACGCCGTGGGGAAGGGATTAACTATTATGGTTTATCTACCTCTCTAGCAGCTGCAGTAGGGCCATTCTTAGGTATCTTGATGCTTCATAGTCTTGGTTATGATTTCATCATCGCATTCTGTGTTGCACTTATCATCCTCTGTGGTATTGGCTCAGTAATCATGAAATTTAATGAACCTAAACTTGGTATCGAATCTGAAGCACATAAGGGCATTAGAATCTCGGACTACATTGAACCACGGATGAATTCAATCAGTCTTGTTTCCATTCTAGTCGGTTTTGCCTACTCTGGTGTTATTGGCTTTATGGCAGCCTACACAAAAGACCTAGATCTTATTATGGCAGGTACCTTCTTCTTTGTTGTATATGCTGTAGTTATTACTATAACAAGACCATTGCTTGGCATTGTGTTTGATATGAAAGGGGAAAACTTTGTTCTTTATCCTTGTTTTGTATCCTTAGCACTTGGTATTTTCTTATTATCCATCGCTCACTCCACATGGCTTGTGCTTTTATCGGCTGTGTTTGTTGGTCTTGGATATGGTACATTTATGTCCAACGGACAAGCTGTTACTGTTAAAATAGTACCTGTTCATCGTATTGGTGTTGCTACATCCACATACTTCATTGCCTTGGACATGGGGCTAGGCTTTGGCCCCTATATTTTAGGTGCTGTTAAAGAGGTTGTAGGTTATACTAGTATGTTCCATGTAACCGTTGTTGTGGCGCTCCTTGCACTAGTTGCTTATTATTTATTATATGGTCGTTATGTGGGGACTGAAAGAGATCTTTCTTTAAAAGCTCGCGCTGAAGAGGAAGAAATTAGAAATCGTAAGCGTAATAATAAGCTTGCGTAATATGTAAATTAAAAGGACTATACGAGCCTAGGCTCGTATAGTCCTTTTGGTTATCTACTACTGCTTTGCTAATGCTATTATTTTTCAATATTTACAATATTAACGATAACTTCAACAGCTTTTTTCATATCATCGATACATGCGAATTCATGACGGCCATGTAGGTTTTCTACGCCTGTAAAAATATTTGGTGTAGGAATGCCCATGAAGGAGATTTTGGATCCATCTGTGCCACCGCGAATAGGATCACAAATAGGTGTAATCCCAGCTTTTTCCATTGCTGCTTTGGCTACATTTACACATTCCATATTATCTTTGATAACATCGTACATGTTGTAGTATTGGTCTTTTACAGATACTTCACATACTTCACGACCATATATTTCGTTCAATGTTTGACCTGCTTGTAAGAAAAATGCTTTTTTCGCTTCAAACAATTCCTTATCATGGTCGCGGATAATGTAGTTCATTTTACCGGTATCTACTTGTGTTTCCATGCTCATGAGCATAAAGAAGCCTTGGCGACCGCAGGTGTGTTCAGGAACAGCTGCTCCTGGTAATAAAGCGTCAAATTGCATAGCTAGTTTAGCACAGTTAATCATAATGCCCTTGGCTGTTCCTGTGTGAACAGAAACGCCTTTAAGGATAACGGTACCGCCTGCGGCATTAAAGGTTTCGTATTCGAGTTGACCTAGGCTTTCACCATCAATAGTGTAAGCATAGTCTACAGGGAATTGTTTAACATCGAAGTGGTCTGCACCAGTACCGATTTCTTCGTCTGGACCGAAAGCACACATGATTTTACCGTGTTTGATTTCTGGATGAGATACGAGATAGGCGAGAGCTTCCATGATTTCACAGATTCCAGCCTTGTCGTCACCACCGAGGAGTGTTAAACCGTCAGTTACGACTAAAGATTTGCCAATGTAATTTTTTAGATTTGGAAAGTCGGCACGTCGGGTGAAGATTTGGTGTTCTTCGTTGAGGCAAATATCACTACCATCATAGTTTTCTACGATACGAGGTTTAATATTTTCTGCATTATAATCAGCTGTATCCATATGGGCAATGAAGCCGATGGAAGGAGCTTTCTCATCAGTGTTAGCATGTAATGTGCCGATGACAAAACCATTTTCACGATTGTAAATAACCTCATCTAAACCTATTGCCTTTAAATCGGGAACGAGCACATTCGTAGCAAAGTCTACTTGAGTTTGAGTACTAGGAATGGTTGTACTTTCCTCATTAGACCGTGTATTTATGCTCGTATAGCGTACAAAACGTTCGACCATTGATTCCATAATGAGCCTCCTCGTAAGTAAACATACGTGTTATACAGGGCAGTATACGATACCGTTACATAATAATAGAGATTCTTAATATACTTTCATTGTAGAACAGGGACGCCAAAAATGCAAAATAATTATTTATAGAGGGTGTATTGTTTTATTCGCATAGTGCATAGAAAACCATTGAACCATGTGTAGTACCGTGTTAGTATAAAGGTGAATAGTTATACGTTTGTACTTTTTCTGTGAGGAGGTTTTACTATGTCGGACGAGGTTCGTTCCATTCCACCCATAGAACCGGTGTTAGATCCTAAGAAAGATTACGTAGAGATTAACTCATATGTAGTCTTCTGGGGCTTGTTCTATGCGGCAGTTTTCACACTGGCTGTTGGCTATTTATGTTTGAAAATCGGTCAAACAGTAGATGCTTTTGCACCAGTATCTGTACTTGCTATGGGTACAGCAGTTATTTTAAAGCGGCAAAATGCTTTTGCCGAAACGGTACACATTCAAGCTATCGCTAGTTCTAGTACGAACACATTGGCAGGGGCTATGTTCTTCTTGCCAGCTCTTTACATCTGGAATGTAACAGATGTATCCTTTGTACAAATGGCGATTCCTATCATTCTTGGCGGCGTTTTAGGTGTTTTATTATGCGTTATGTTCCGTCGCTATTTCGTTGAGGAAATGCACTATGTGTATCCGTTCCCAAGTGGTCGTGCTGCAGCGGAAGTATTGATGAGTAATGAAGGTAGCAAAGCAAAACTCATGCTTGGCTCTGGTTTAATTGCTCTTGTGTATGACTTTATTCTTAATAGTTTGGGGTGGTGGCAAGAGGTTATTCGCACTGCTACCTTTAAGTGGGGGGCAGCCCTTGCAGATCAAACTAAGCTAACCGCAGCGGTAGATACTGATGCAGCATTGCTTGGCCTTGGTTATTTTACGGGACTTCGCTATGCGGCTATCATTGCAGCCGGTTCTTTCTTCTCTTGGTTTGTATGTATTCCGATTGTGTACTATTTAGCGCCTGAACATATCATGCAAATTGGCGGCCATGCAGTTCCATTAGGGGAGGCCCCAATTCGCAAGGTATTCCTTGATTATGTTCGTCATATTGGTATCGGCATGCTCGCTATGGCAGGCATCATCGGTCTAATTACAATGTCTAAAGTGGTAGCAAATGTTGTTAAAAATGCAGTGCTTGACATCTTTAGTTCTAAAACTGTAGATGTTAATTTGCTTCGTACACAACGTGACGTACCTACATCTTGGATTGGTGCTGGTATCTTGTTATGTACAGTTTTATTTGCAGCATATTTCCATTTTATGTATGCTGAAAGCTTCGGACAAACAATTGTAGCGTTCTTAATCGTTCTTATTATGTCCTTCCTATTGTCTGTAGTGGGGATTAGCTCCATCGCTTATACAGGTACAGAACCGGTTTCAGGTATGACAATCTTTATGATTATTATCTCCGCTGTATGCTTAACCGCAGCAGGTATGACTGGTAAGGTCGGTATGATAGCAGTCCTCATGATGGCATCCTTTATTGGTACTACTATTGGGATGGCTGGTAACTTCATGTCTGAGCTTAAGGTGGCACATATGACAGGTGCTACACCTAAGAAAATGGAACAATGGCAAATCGTTGGTACTATTCTTTGTGCCGTACTTTCTGTAGGTGTTATGATTCTTTTGAACGATGCTTATGGATTTGTAGGAGATCACGCATTAAATGCACCTCAAGCGAACGCTATGGCTGCCATCATTGAGCCAATGATGACTGGTGGTAGTGCTCAATGGCCTCTATACATGGCTGGTGCATTATTTGCAATTATCTTGTGGATGGTAAGAGTTCCACCGTTGGCATTTGCCTTGGGCACATACTTGCCAATGGAAATTAATACACCATTACTTATCGGAGGTTTGATTGCGTATCTTGTACAAAATAGTACAAAAGACAAAGAATTGGCAGATCTTCGCTTCTCCAAAGGTAGTACAATTGCCTCTGGTCTCGTAGCTGGTGGTGCTATTGGCTCCTTGTTTAGTGCAGTGCTTCGTATTGCAGGTGTTGATGTATTTGCTCAAGCTTGGGTAGAAACACCTGAAGCGACATATCTCAGTATCGTAATGTATTTATTACTCTGTACGTTCTTGTACAAGGTAGCTATGTATATAAAAGCTAAACATGCTAAATAAATTACATACTATATATCCTAAATGAATTGAATAGCTTATTTATTCTATAAATAACCAGGAATCCTCCATTTTGGAGATGACCGCCTTTATCAAGTTTCATCTATGCTTGGTAAAGGCGGTCTTTTTATATACTTAGGAATGTTATTTTCGATATAGCTAAAAACTATATCAATTCAATACCTATTGGTATAGTTGGATTTATTGACCCGTACTATATCGAATGTTATCATAAAACTATAATACCTTTAGAGGTATTATTTTTATTATGCTCATAAGTGTAAGTATAGATATATTAGTTGATTAAGAAGAACTCTGTTTCTAGATAGAACAGAGAGAAGTAAGGATAATAATATGAAATTTAAGAAAATAGCAGCTCTATTAGGGGCTTTCACCATTGCTAGTAGTTTATTAATCGCAGGCTGTGGTCAGGAGGGGAATAGTCAGAAGGCATGGCGCGTAGGTACTGATGCGACCTATGCACCATTTGGTTTTAAAGACAAAGATAGTGGTAAATTAGCTGGATTTGATATTGATATTATCAATGCGATTGCAAATGAAGAGGGTATAGAAGCAGATATTCAAAATCTAAACTTTGATGCGCTTTTACCAGCATTACAAAGTAATACCATCGACATCGCTATTTCGGATATGACTATTTCTGAAGAACGAGCAAAATCCGTTGATTTTAGTAAACCGTACTATATTGCAGGTAATGGTCTCGTTGTGAACATAGATAACACCAATATTAATAGCTTTAAGGATCTAGAAGGTAAACGCATTGGTGTATCCATCGGCTCTACTGGTGCAGAGATTGCTAGCAAGATTCCCAATGCCGATGTACATCAGTTTAATATAATTGTCGATGCGTTCTTAGAATTGCAAAATAAAGGCGTCGATGTAGTTATCAATGATACACCAGTAAACGAATATTATGTTAATGGTAAGGGCAAAGGTATCGCAAAGGTTACTGGAGAGGACTATGATGCGGCACCACTAGGTATTGCTGTGAAAAAAGGCAATACAGAATTGCTTAACAAAATCAATGATGGTTTGGCTAAGATCAAAGCAAACGGTAAATATGCAGAAATTTATAAGAAATGGTTTGGTAAGGAGCCTCCAGCAGAGGTATTAAGATAGTTTGTAGATAGTACCAGAATGTATTATTTGATATAATATGCTAGGTAAGCCTCGTGTTATAAGAGGTATGTATAGAATGGGTGGTATGATGGCTAAACGAAGTGCATTTTTAGATATTATTAAGGAAAAGGGCGCCCTCGTCTTAGATGGGGCTTTAGGGACCGAATTAGAGCGTTATGGCTGTGATATTCAACATAAGTTGTGGTCTGCTAAGGTTCTCATGGATCAGCCAGATATCATTAAGAAAATACATATTTCTTATTTAGCTGCGGGTGCCGATATCATTCAAAGCTCTGGCTATCAAGCGACAGTAGCAGGCTTTAAAGGTTTAGGTTATGGAACGGAAGAAGCGATAGAGCTCGTTAAACTATCTGTTCGTTTAGCCGTGCAAGCTCGTAATGAGTTTTTAGAAGCAAAGGCGAGTGGGGCGCTTACATTGCATGGTATTAAGCTCGGTGAAGAGACTCCTGAGGGGGTTAGATATTTTTCTGAAGGTGCTTTACCTAAACCGTTGGTGGCAGCCTCTGTAGGACCTTATGGCGCTTTCTTGGCTGATGGCTCTGAATACCGTGGTTATCCTGATGTGCAAACAGAATATCTAGAGATATTCCATATTCCACGGCTAGCATTATTCTGCGAAGAACATCCAGACATATTATCCTTTGAAACTATACCGTCTTATGCTGAAGCGATTGCTATTGCGAGAGCTATGTCTGATCCATTTACATCAAAAGGTATTCCCGGATGGATTGCTTTTTCCTGTAAAGATGGGCACCATGTTTCTAGTGGCGAAACCATTATTAAATGTGCACAAATGATCGATAAGGTACATCCTATTACGGGGATTGGCATTAATTGTAGTAAACCGGAATATGTAGAATCATTGATAAAAGATATCCGTACCGTTACAGATAAACCAATTGCTGTATATCCTAATCTTGGTGAAAGCTATGATAGTAAAACTAAAACTTGGTATGGCGATGCTGCATCATTTGTAGACTACGTTGAGGTATGGCGAAAAGCTGGAGCTGAAATCATTGGTGGCTGTTGTAGAACGACACCTGAAATTATCGGTGATATTGCAAAGAAAATTCACAACTAATATAGTGTGACATACAAAAAGCTATTCGAGTATAATTCGAATAGCTTTTTCTTTATATGCAAATAAAAAAGCAGTGCGAAAGCACTGCTTTTACTATGGCGGAGAGACAGGGATTTGAACCCTGGGTACGGGATAACCGCACACATGATTTCCAATCATGCTCCTTCAGCCGCTCGGACACCTCTCCATGTATTCTGTTGTGTAACAGGTACTTGTATAGTATATGAAAAAGTTAGATTTATGTCAAGCAAAAAATAGTAGAATTATTGCATATTTACAAGGCTTTTAAAATATAGTATTTGATCTCAATAAATGGATATAAACCAAAAAACATAGCCTGGTTTTAGGCGTATAAAATCTAGTATATAAAAAGAAAAAAGCCGCCTAAATAGGCGGCTCTTGTATTAGGTATTAGAATACGTCTTTAATTTCAGCAGCTTCAATGGATGCTTTGATATCGTCTGCCATTTTTTCAATTAATGGAAGATCTTCTTCTTTCAAAGAGGATTTGATATCTAGTGGTTCGGAAACGATTTCAATGTCTTTGAAGTCATTTTCGAAATGGGAAACCATTGTTTTCATCGCAGCGGAAGCCCAAGAGTGGTTACCGATGATGGATACCTTATGGTTTTGGAAGTTAAGGGCTTTTAATTCATGGATAAAGTTTTCCATAGTAAGGTATAGATTCAAGTTATATGTAGGTGCGATAGTTACCAAGTTAGTATATTTCCAAGCATCGGAGATGATGTAGGAAGCATTAGTTTTGGAAACATCGTAAATTTTGATATCTGTAACGCCACGTTTGGAGAGTTGTTTAGCCAATTGTTGAGCAATAGCACGAGTATTGCCATACATGGAACCAAAAGCGATGACAACACCTTTTTGCTCGGCTGTATAGCTGGACCAATGTAAGTATTTGTGCGTGATATATTGGATAGATTCAGGGGTGCGCCAGATTGGACCATGAAGTGGAGCAATGCGTTTGATATCAAGGCTAGAAATTTTGCGAAGTGCATTTTGTACTTGCGGTCCGTATTTACCAACGATATTTGTATAGTAACGGCGAGCTTCTTCTTCGTATGTAGCTACGAAATCGGTTTGATCAGCAAAGATATTACCATTAACTGTACCGAATGTACCAAAAGCATCTGCAGAGAACAATGTGCCTGTAGATTTTTCGTATGTACAAGTTACTTCAGGCCAGTGAACCATAGGCATAGTGTAAGAAACCAAAGTATGTTTACCTAAACAGATTTCATCGCCTTCTTTAATTTGATGGTATTGTTCTGGTTTTGGAGTGTTATAGAATTGCTCAAACATGCGGAATGTTGTAGCATTACCTACCATTTTACAATTTGGATACCGTTCCAATGTTTCCAATAATGTTTGGCAATGATCAGGCTCCATATGGTTTACGACGATGTAATCAAGTTCACGACCATTTAAGAGGTGAGTCAAGTTGTCGAAGTACTCTTCGCGAATTTCAGCATCTACGGAGTCTACCACACAAGTCTTTTCATCGTCGATGAAATAGCTGTTATAGCTAACACCATTTGGAATAGGGAATAAGTTTTCGAAACGTTCTGTTGTCCAGTCATTACTACCAATCCAGTAGATATTATGAGTCATTTTCTGAGCACAATGCATAATAAAATCCTTTCTTAACCCACACTAGGTATGTATAGCTTTACATGAGAACTCATGTCTGTAAATATAGTATCAATTTATAATACTAATATTTTCGAAAAAAATCAATATTGAAAAAGCCTACTTGAAGAAGTAGGCTTTCACATGAAAGTTCATAGTGACCAATTATTTGAAGTATTTTACACCAGATGTAAAGATTGGCATTTCTAATTGGCCAGGAATATTTTTGCTGATGCCTGCACCACAGCGTTCGGAGTGTGCCATTTTGCCGAATACGCGACCATCAGGGCTATAAATACCTTCGATAGCAGCTACAGATTGGTTAGGATTGAAGTGACTATCCATGGAGGCGATACCATCAAAGTCTACATATTGTGTAGCGATTTGGCCAGTTTTATTGAACTCCAACACTTGTTGAGGAGACGCTATAAAGCGACCTTCGCCGTGAGAAATTGGTACCGTGTAAATTTCTCCAGCTTTAGCATCACTCATCCAAGGGGACTTTGTGGAAATAACTTTCGTATTAACCATGCGAGATAAGTGACGACCAATAGTATTGTATGTCAATGTAGGATGATCTGCAGTTAACGTTTCAATATGTCCACCAGGTAACAAGCCTAACTTGATGAGCGCTTGGAAGCCGTTACAAATACCTAATACAAGGCCATCTTGTTTATACAAGAGGTTTTCTAAACCTTCTGCAAGGTATGGGTTGCGGAAGAGGGTGGCTATGAATTTACCAGAACCATCTGGCTCATCACCAGCACTGAAACCTCCTGGGAACATAAGAATTTGAGACTCTGCTAATTTAGCTTTGATTACGTCGATAGATTCTTTTAATTGTTCTGGAGTTTGGTTGCGAATGAGCACGATATCTGTTTCTGCACCAGCTCGTTCAAAGGCACGAGCAGAGTCAAATTCGCAGTTTGTACCAGGAAATACTGGGATGAGAACTTTTGGTTTTGCACCTAAGGATGTGCTACGAGGCTTAGCGTGTTGGTCATGGATGTAAGCGACTGCTTCACCAAAGCCGTTTGATGCGTACATTGGGAAGATATCGTTTAGAGGTGCTTCATAGGCCGCTTGTACTTCTTTGAGCGATACGGATTGACCTTCCCATTCGATAACAGGTGTGGCTTGGGTTACGCCGATAACTTTCACATCAGGTAATTCTAAAAGATAATTAACAGCCGTAATATCTACTTCAACGATGAAGGAACCAAGGGCTGGTTGGAAGATACCACGTTCAGCGTATTTATCGAATTTAACACCGATATTGTTGCCAAGGGCCATTTTTGTGACTGCTTCAGGAATGCCGCCTTGATCAACTACATAGGCAGAGTAAACGCGACCTTTTTCAATTTGTTCTTGTAGTGTATCGCAGTTTTCTTTGAATCGATCCCAATCAGGGGTGTCATCGTATGTACGAGGTACATCGAAGAATACGAGGCGGTGATCTACGCCTTTAAGGTCTTGGCTCACGATATTATCTACATGAGCTGTACCAACTGCAAAGGATACGAGGGTAGGGGGAACGGTAAGATCCATAAATGTACCGCTCATAGAGTCCTTGCCGCCGATAGCGCCGATTTCAAGTTCTTTTTGTGCTTTATAAGCACCAAGTAAAGCTGCTACTGGCTTACCCCAAGATTCTTTAGAGTTGAGGCGTTCAAAATATTCTTGTAATGTTAAGTATGCGTCTTCTCGGCGACCGCCAAGAGCTACTAATTTTGCTACAGATAAAAGTACTGCATATTGCGCACCATGATAAGGGCTCCATGCAGATAACTCAGGCACAAAACCATGAGTCATAATACTAGCCGTTGTAGTTTCACCGTTTAGAACCGGTAATTTAGCAACCATGCCTTGGGTAGGCGTTTTTTGGAATTTGCCACCGAATGGCATGAGGACTGTATTGGCGCCCACAGTGCTGTCAAAGCGTTCTGCTAAGCCTTGTTGGGATGCTGCATTTAAATCGGATACGGCTGCGATCCATTTTTCCTTGAAGTTATCTGCACTAGCTGAACCACGTAAGAAGTAGGATCGATCTGTAGGTGCTTTTACGATAGCTTCTTGTTGTTGACTAGCACCATTTGTATTTAAAAAGTCGCGGCTAATATCTACAATTGCTTCGCCATTCCAGTTCATAACAAGGCGATTTGTATCAGTTACCTCTGCCACAACTGTACACTCCAAGTTTTCTTCGTCGCAGTATGCTTTGAATGCCTCTACATCAGAAGCATCGATGACACAGGCCATGCGCTCTTGGGATTCAGAGATGGCTAACTCTGTACCATCGAGGCCAGCATATTTTTTAGGGACTAAGTCGAGATTGATTGATACACCATCAGTTAGTTCACCGATAGCAACAGATACACCACCTGCACCGAAGTCATTACAACGTTTGATAAGTGTCGTTACTTCGCCACGACGGAATAAGCGTTGGATTTTGCGCTCTGTAAGAGCATTGCCTTTTTGGACTTCTGCACCGCATGTGGAGAGAGATTCAACGGTATGTTCTTTAGAGGAACCTGTAGCGCCACCACAGCCATCACGGCCAGTTTTACCACCTAGCAATACTACCACATCGCCTGCAACTGGTACCTCACGGCGAACTTGGTTGCGAGGTGCAGCACCGATAACTGCGCCGATTTCCATGCGCTTTGCTACGTAGCCAGGATGGTAATATTCTTTTACTTCACCTGTAGCAAGGCCGATTTGGTTGCCGTAAGAGGAGTAACCACGAGCTGCTTCTTGGGTGATCTTTCTTTGTGGTAATTTGCCTTCCAATGTATCTTCAAGTTTTGTATGTGGATCGCCAGAGCCTGTGATGCGCATAGCTTGGTATACATAAGCGCGACCACTCAATGGGTCGCGAATGCAACCACCTAAGCAGGTAGCTGCGCCACCAAATGGCTCGATTTCAGTAGGGTGGTTATGGGTTTCGTTTTTGAATAGTAACAACCATTCTTCAGTCTTGCCATTTACATCGACAGGGACGATGATTGTACATGCATTGATTTCATCAGATTCATCGAGATTTGTAAGTCCTCCAGCGTGGCGCAATTCTTTTACAGCCAATGTAGCCATGTCCATGAGGGAGCGAGCTTTTTTCTTAGTCGTGTAGAGCTCAGCACGGCCTTCCATATATTCTTCGAGGGCTTCCTTTATAGAGCCTGTAAAGCGACTGTCTTCAATAGTGATATCCGTCAATTCTGTCATAAAGGTAGTGTGACGGCAGTGGTCAGACCAATATGTATCAAAGAGGCGAATTTCTGTAATCGTAGGATCGCGGTGCTCCACCTCTGCGTATTGTTGTCTAATCATTTGAAGGTCTGCCAATGTCATAGCAAGGCTATAGTTCTTGATGAGAGCTTCTAAATCATCATCGCTCATCGTAGTAAATCCATCGATTGTTGCCACCGGTTTTGGATCTTCTAAATCGAGAGCTAAGGTGTTTGGCACGTCAAGGCTCGCTTCGCGGGAATCAACAGGGTTAATGTAGTATGATTTGATGACATTTTCCTGTTCTTTTGTGAAAGTGCCGTCGATAGCATATACGCGAGCGCAACGTACGATGTGGCCAGATGTAAGGGTGAGCATAGAAATACATTGCTCTGCGCTATCAGCACGTTGATCGTATTGACCTGGCACATATTCAACAGCAAATACAAAGCCTTGTACACTTGGAATTTCTTCTAATACAGTATCTACAGGAGGTTCAGAAAAAATTAAATTTTTAGCAGACTCTAGATCTTTTGCATCTAAATTTTCGATGTCGTATCGCTCATAGATTGTCACATCTGTAGCAGGCATAGATAATTCCTGTTGTAAGGTTTGTAACATGCGTTGCGCTTCTAGGTTGAAAGATTCTCGTTTTGTTACGAATAATCGTTGTATAGCCATTGTAGCCTCCTGTAATGTATATAATTCCCTATGGGATATTGACAAATTAAGTATAGTCGGTCTAGACTTATAAGTAAAGATAATCTTACTAATGAAAAGATTAGAAATACTAATAAATATGAAAAGTTCATGAAGGTCATAAGACCTAACTTTCATGAAGATTTCTACATATTCATTATATATTGAGAGTCTATAGTTATAATAAGGTAATGATATGTGTATTTAAAAGTAAGACGTTACTATTAGTATATAACAGAGGTGAATAAAATGGCAGTATCTGCAGATTTATATAGAACCTTTCTAGGGGTAGGCTTATATTTATCTTTTTCCCGTGCCGCAAAAGAATTAGGCGTGTCCCAATCCGCCATCAGTCAAAGTATTAAACAATTAGAAGGAGAACTTAATATGCCTCTCTTCGTGCGTACTACAAAATCTGTAGGGTTCACGCCAGAAGGTAAAGAATTGTTTGATACGGTAGCTAAAGCTTTCTCTATTCTTGATAATGGTGTTACCCAATTACAAGAACGGGTTAGCCAAGCTTATGAAAGTTTAAATTTGGCTGCCACAGATACTTTGTGTCGCCATTTCCTATTGCCTTATTTCCACAAATGGCAATTACAAGAAAGTGAAATTGGCTTACATATTATCAATCGTCCGTCTCCTGATTGTGTAGAATTAGTACTCAATAAAGAGGCGCAATTAGCTGTGGTTAATGATTATGAGGGCTTGAGAGATAATCCTCAGCTAGAGGTAACTACGTTAGCTACCATTCAAGACGTCTTTGTTGGGGGCCCTGACTATAAAGGGGCAGGATTCTTTGATCAAGGGCGCCTTCTTAACGAGCCTATTTTACTCTTGCATAAAGGCTCTGCTAGTCGTACATTCTTTGACGATGTAACACATGGTGCTTGTCGTAAGCCTCGCTTTGAATTGGGTAGCGTCGATGTATTACTAGATCTTGTAGAAATCAATATGGGTATTTCCATGTTGCCTAATCATGTGGTACAACAAAAAATGCAAGAAGGGACTATTGTGCGCATCGATACAGATATTCCGGTACCAACACGCGACATTGTGCTTGTGCGTTCACGTTTGGTTCCTCAATCTGAAGGGGCTGCAAGATTTACGTCCTTACTAGTTAATCGTGAAAGTACTCGAGATAAAGTTTTATAAGAAAAAGACATGTTTAAAGACATACTTTAGGAAACTTTCTTAAAGTGTGTCTTTTTATATATTAGTGTGAGTTTTACCGTGCTATATTATATTCCTATAAAGCAGTTGAGTTATATAATTCATATATGAAATATTTAAGTCTTATTTGCAATGATATTTATGGGTTATATTATAAGACTTTTACTAGATATAGGTTGACCCTAAGGGGTTGTTTACGTTAAAATTTAAAGATAGTTATGCGGAGGTATGAGCACATGGAATTATTAAAAGAACGCATTCGTGAAGAGGGGATTGTCCTCAATAATCGAGTGCTGAAAGTAGATGGGTTCTTAAACCATCAAATCGATCCACAATTGTTTAAGGCGATTGGTAAAGAAATCGCGGATCGTTACCGTGATGCAGGTGTACAACGTATTGTTACCATCGAAGCATCTGGTATTGCGTTGGCGTTGATGGCCGCGCTTGAACTAGACGTACCATTGGTATTTGCGCGTAAGAAAAAATCCATCCTTATGGTAGATGATGTATATCATAGTGTTGTGTACTCTTATACAAAAGAAGAGAATTATGATATCACTATTTCTAAAAAATTCTTGCCAGCTGGTGAAAAAGTGTTGATTATCGACGATTTCTTGGCGTCTGGTGAGGCGGCTATGGGCCTTGCTAAGTTGGTTCAAGACGCAGGTGATGAAGTAGTTGGCATGGCGATTGCTATCGAAAAGTCCTTCCAACCTGGTCGTGAACGCTTGGAAAATGCGGGCTACCGTGTAGAGTCTTTAGTTCGCATTAAAGAATTCAAAGATAATGGTTGTGTGTTTATCGAAGACTAATTAGTCTGATTATTGTTAGAGGGAATTATGAATAAAAAAGCAGAAAAATTCGACTTACTCGTTGCTGACCTTAATAAAGGCGGTAACACTTGGTTTACAAAGGAAGAAATGACAGACGATCTTAACACAGTTGTATATCATGGTCGTTTGGATGTTCATGAGCATAGCTTGCCTGTGTTCATCGTTGTAGACGATTCTGCGTTCACCTATGTACGCATCGCTATCACAACAACATCTATTGATAGAAAAGTGATTCCTGCGGTATTGAAAGAACTTAACACGTTAAATCAAGATTACAAGATATCTAAATATTACGTGAGCAATGAAGACAATAACATTTATATGGATGTGTCTATACCATGTTTGAATGAACAATTTGATCCTACTGTAGTAGTGAATCTTATGCTTGAAGTTATTCAACCGCATTTAGATGCTGTACATAAAGATATTCTTAAAGTAGCTGGCTTAGCTTAATAGAGGTTGTTATGAATCCTAAATCCTTATTATTTGATAAGTTTTTGAAAGAAGAAGAAATCATATCTTTTGAACGGAAGGATTTTGATGATGAAGACGGTACAGTAGTATATCGTTCTTATATCAAGTCTCCTTTATGGGATATGCCTTTATTCGTCATTCTCGATAACAGTATTTATAGTGTAGTTCGTTTAGTGTTAGGTCCTGAAAAGGTAACGGCACAAAATATGAATGCCTTGAATGCATTAATTAATCGAGACAATGCGACATATAAAAATTACAAACTATATATTGATGAACAAGATTCTAGCCTATACTTGGATTGCGTATATATGTGTGGTGATGATGCGTTCGAGCCTGCATTGATGTATGCGTTGATGTCTTCTATCGTAGATTATATTCCTGAATCTGTAGGTGAATTGAAAGCTGCCTTTGAAAGTGGTACTCACTAATCAATAATAGATACAAGTTAAGTGATCTAATGTTCGGAATTATGAAAAGAGGATAACCTGTTTATAAATGGGTTATCCTCTTTTTGTATGGATAAGAAAAAATATATAAATATTTTAATTGATAGAGTAAGTTTGTGTTATTATAAGATTGAAAAGGCAGTATTTTATTTTACAGATTTATTTAAAATTATTTTATATGATGCAATCTATATTATTTCGATAGTTCGGAATATAACGAATGATAAAAATATTTAATAAAAAAATATTCGAAAATAGTATTGATTTTGTAAATGTTAGGTGTTACAATTTGAGTACAAGAAGGAGGTAGCACCGTGAACTATGCAAATCAACAAACTCAAAGCAAGTCTACGGAGGCTATTTGCGCGTATTTGTCCCAGTCTGTTTTGGCTGGGCTTTTTTATTAGGAGGATCTATGAAGGTCGGTATTATCATGGGCAGCAAGTCTGACCTAGACACAATGAAAAAGGCATCTGCCGTACTTGATGAATTCAAAATCCCTTATGAAATGGTTATTGCCTCAGCTCATCGTACCCCAGAGGCTGTGAAGAACTTTGTCACACGACTTGAAGATGAAGGGGCTATCGCTTTTATTGCTGGTGCTGGCGCGGCGGCTCATTTACCTGGTGTGGTGGCGAGCTTCACTACATTACCTGTTATCGGCATTCCTCTTAATGCAACGGCTCTAAAAGGCATTGATTCTTTGCTTGCTATCGTTCAAATGCCATCTGGTATGCCTGTAGCAACTATGGCTGTAGATGGTGCTAAAAATGCAGCGCTCTTTGCAGTACAAATTGGAGCAGCTTTCAATAAAGACCTGAAAGAACAATATCAACAATATCGTAAAGATATGGCTGAAAAAGTCTTAGCAGACAATGTAGAATTACAAGGTGCTATTCATATTTAATCATGTAAATCATCGGCGATTAAATATTGGTTAAGAAAAACAGTTTATTTAGATATCTATTACATAGTTTGTATCATTAATTAGTTTGTATCATTAATTTATGATAAAGGAGAAAGATCATGGCTAACATCGATTTGGAAAAATTAACATTATTATACGAAGGCAAAGCAAAACAAGTATATGCAACAGATAACAAAGATGAGTACATCGTTCATTACAAAGATGATGCCACTGCATTTAATGGCGAGAAACATGATACCATTCTTGGAAAAGGTGTTTTGAACAATAAAATTTCCTCTTTCTTCTTTGAATTGTTGAAAAAAGAAGGCGTACCAACTCATTTTGTTCGTCGTGAAGATGATCGCAACCAAACAGTACTTGCATTGAAAATAGTTCCTCTTGAAGTTATTGTTCGTAATATTGCGGCTGGCTCTATGGCTAAACGCTTTGGCATTGAAGAAGGTACACCACTTAAACATCCAATCCTTGAATTCTGCTACAAAAATGATGAATTAGGCGATCCATTTGCCAATGAATCCCAAATCACAGCACTTGGTTGGGCTACTCAAGAACAACTTGATGTAATTTCTACAATTACTTTAAAGGTAAATGATATATTGAAGAAATTTTTGGCTACTAAAAATGTGACCCTTGTAGATTTCAAGGTAGAATTTGGTACCCATAATGGTGAAGTTTTATTGGGTGATGAAATTTCTCCTGATACATGCCGTTTCTGGGATGCTACAACTGGTGAAAAACTTGACAAAGACCGTTTCCGTCGAGATCTTGGTAATATTGAAGAAGCATATAAGGAAATGTTATTCCGTCTTACAGGTGAGCGTGCCTAATAGGGGGGAAGATGAACTACGATTCTGTTTTTGACAAATGGCACGAAGAGTGTGGTGTATTCGGCATCTATGATAGGACCGTTGATGTAGCACGCTATGTATATTGGGGGTTATTTGCTCTCCAACATCGTGGTCAAGAAAGTGCGGGCATTGCTGTTACCGATGGTCATGATGTTGAACTGAAAAAAGGCATGGGCTTGTTGACCGAGGCTATCAAAGAATTACCATCTTTGCCAAGCTATATGGGGACTGGTCATGTGCGGTACTCTACGACTGGGTCCAATAATCCGCGTAATATCCAGCCTTTGGTTATTCACTACCAAGGCGGTCAAATTGCGGTGGCTCACAATGGAAACTTAACGAATGCCTTATCTATTCGAAAACGTCTCGAAGCCGATGGTTCCATCTTTCAAACGACGATGGATTCTGAGGTTATCGTGAACTTGATAGCCCGTTCTAAAGCAGAAACACAAGCGGAACGGATTGCCGATGCGGCGCGTCAAATTGAAGGGGCGTTCTCTTTAGTCATTACTACGAACGACTCTTTAGTAGGTGTACGAGACCCTCAAGGATTTAGACCACTTTGTTTAGGTAAAACTGAAAATGGTTATGTGCTCTCTAGTGAAAGTTGTGCTTTTGATGCGATTAAGGCAGAGTTTATTCGTCATATAGATCCTGGTGAAATGGTTATCATCGATGACTCTGGTGTGCGTAGTACTATGTATGCGGAACCAGAAAAAATCGACAAAAAACTTTGCGTCTTTGAATACATCTATTTTGCACGTGGCGATAGTCATATCGATGGTCAATCCGTATATCAATCTCGGCTAAATATGGGTCGCGAACTATATAACGAAACTAAGTATGATGCGGATATCGTCATGTCCATTCCGGATTCCGGCACAACAGCTGCATTAGGTTATGCTCGCGCATCGGGTATCCCTTTTGCGGAAGGTTTAGTTAAGAACCGTTATAGCGGCCGTACCTTTATTAAACCAAATCAAGAGGAACGAGAATTAGCCGTTCGTATGAAGCTAAATGCATTGCCACATATTGTTGGAGGTAAGCGTATCGTCCTTATTGATGATTCTATTGTGCGTGGTACTACGAGTGGTATCATTGTAAAAATGCTAAAAGAGGCTGGTGCTAAAGAGATTTATATGTGTATTAGTTCTCCAACTATTGAGTATTCCTGTCACTATGGCATTGATACATCGGTGCGTAAAGAACTTATAGCAGCTACTCATACAGTGGATGAAATTAGAGATTTTATCAAGGCTGATAAATTACATTACTTGTCTCGTGAAGGCCTATGTCGTGCTGTATCTGATGTAAAGCCAGATGATTTATGTTTTGCATGTTTCAATGGTGATTATAGTGTAGCGGTTCCTGCGGACCAAGAGGAAGGGGTCAAATATGTGCTCGAATAAAACTAGTTTAACCTATCGCGATGCAGGTGTTGATATCGATGCAGGTAATCGCGCCGTAGAATTGATGAAAGAATCTGTTAAACGGACGTATACACCGGGTGTTGTTGGTGATTTAGGTGGTTTTGGGGGACTCTATTCCTTAGCTGGTCATGCTATGTCTGATCCTATGCTCGTATCTGGTACAGATGGGGTGGGCACCAAATTACGTCTCGCTATCATGATGGATAAACATGATACTATCGGTCAAGACTGTGTAGCTATGAGTGTTAATGATATCCTTGTACAAGGTGCTACACCTTTATTCTTCCTTGATTATATTGCGGTTGGCAAACTAGAGCCTGTAAAAGTGGCGGATATCGTACGCGGTGTAGCTGAGGCGTGCGAAGAATCAGGCTGCGCTTTACTAGGCGGTGAAACTGCTGAGATGGCAGGTTTCTACGATGATGAGGATTATGATGTAGCTGGTTTTGCCGTTGGTATCGTAGATCGTCCTAAATTGATTACTGGTGAAAGTATCAAGGCAGGAGACGTTATTCTTGGGTTACCATCTTCTGGGGTTCATTCTAATGGTTTCTCGTTAGTTCGTAAAATTGTATTTGATCACAAGGGTTTCTCCATTGGTCAAGATATTCCTGAATTTGGCAAAACACTGGGAGAAGAATTATTAACGCCAACGCGCTTATACCCTAAAGCTGTATTGCCGTTGATTAAAGAAAGCCTACTTAAAGGTATGGTTCATATTACGGGTGGGGGCTTCTATGAAAATATTCCTCGCGTTTTACCGGCAGGAGTAACGGCAGAGGTCGATTGTGATACATGGCCTCGTCTTCCTGTATTCGAAAAGCTACAAGAATGGGGCAATGTAGATTGGCATGAAATGTACCGTACTTTTAACATGGGTATTGGCATGATTCTCATAGTGGACGCTGCGGATGTGGATCGAGTAAAGGCAAATCTTGAAAGTCGTAATGAAGCGGTATATGAAATTGGTCATATCGTTAAAGGCGAAGGTCCAGTTGTTGTAAAAGGGGCGGTATTTAATGACTAGTTCCGTAGCTAAAAAGCGTCTAGCTCTATTCGCAAGCGGTAGAGGATCCAATGGGGAAGCCCTTTATAAAGCCATGCAAGAAGGATATATTAATGGTGAGTTTGTAGTTATCATTACAGATCACAGTGATGCAGGGATTGTTGAACGTTCTAAACCTTGGAATATTCCACTCATTGTCATCGAGCGTAGTGACTATGATTCTAAAGCTAGCTTTGAACAGGCTCAGTTAGATGCGTTAGAGCCCTATAAGGTAGATGGTATCGTTTTGGCCGGATATATGCGCATTGTAGGGGCTCCATTGATTGAGCACTATGAGCATAGAATTTTAAATATCCATCCTGCCTTGTTGCCATCCTTTCCGGGACTACATGGACATCAACAAGCTATTGATGCGGGCGTAAAGGTAACCGGTTGTACGGTACACTTTGTTGATGCCGGAATGGATACAGGACCTATCATTATGCAGAATACGGTTCCTTTATTACCGGAGGATACAGAGGATACTCTGAGTGATAGATTATTGCCTATTGAACATAAAACATATAAAGAGGTATTACGACTATTTTGTGAGGATAAGCTCACTATAAAAGGTCGTGTTGTATATATTGAAGATTGATGTGTAAGCAAAGGAAGACGTTAGATGATTAAAAATGCATTACTTAGTGTTTCTGATAAAACAGGTATTGTAGACTTTGCGAAAGGTTTAGTTGATTTAGGGGTAACCATTTATTCCACAGGTGGGACCCTTAAAGCCATAACCGAAGCAGGTATTCCGGCAAAATCGGTAGAGTCTTTGACTGATTTTCCTGAAATGATGGATGGCCGCGTAAAGACATTACATCCTAAGGTGCATGGTGGTATTTTGGCGATCCGTGATAATGCGGAGCATCAACAAGCTATGGCAGAACATGGTATTGAACCAATCGACCTTGTTGTAGTCAATCTTTACCCGTTTCGCGAAACCATTGCAAAACCTAATGTATCCTTAGAAGAGGCCATCGAAAATATCGATATTGGTGGTCCTACGATGGTTCGTTCTGCAGCAAAGAATCATGCCTTTGTGGGTATCGTAGTAAATCCAAATCATTACGATGAAATCTTAGAGATGCTCAAGGATCAAGGTGAATTGACTAAGGAATATCGCTTTGGACTTGCCAAAGAAGCCTTTGCTCATACGGCGGCTTACGATGTGGCCATCGCTAATTATATGAGTGGAATCTTGAATGAAGGCCCTACACCTCCAGAATATTTGAGTGCTTATGAGAAGGTAACAGATCTTAGATATGGGGAAAATCCGCATCAACAAGCCGCATTCTATAAAGAAATTGGTACAGCTCATGGCATGGGGGCCTTGAAACAATTACATGGCAAAGAGCTTTCCTATAACAATATTGTAGACATGGAAGCGGCATGGAATATGGTATGGGAATTTACTGATCCAGCTGCATGTATCATTAAGCATACGAACCCATGTGGTGCAGCTACTGCAGCTACATTACATGATGCATATGTAAATGCTTATGAAGCGGACTCCGTATCTGCCTTTGGTGGCATCGTAGCCTTAAATCGTGAAGTAGATGCAAGTACAGCGGAGGAAATGAGCAAAATTTTCTTAGAAGTTATTATGGCACCTGCTTTCACAAAAGAAGCATTAGAAATCCTTGAAGCTAAGAAGAATATTCGCCTCATCGAGCTATCTAAGCCGGAATCTGGCCAAGTGACAGTGAAAAAGGTGTCTGGTGGTTTATTAGTGCAAACAGAAGACGATCTGGTAGAAGACCGCGCCAATTATAAAGTTGTTACGAAGGTACAACCGACAGAGGAACAATGGAAAGCTCTTGAATTTGCATGGAAACTCGTAAAACATGTAAAATCCAATGCGATTTTGATTTCTAATGAAAAGCGTACTCTTGGAGTTGGGGCCGGTCAAATGAATCGCGTAGGTTCTGCAAAAATTGCTCTTGAACAAGCCGGGGAAGCCGCTAAAGGCGCTGTATTAGCATCCGATGCATTCTTCCCATTTGGAGATACCGTAGAAACAGCGGCAAAGCATGGCATTGCAGCTATTATTCAACCAGGTGGCTCTATTCGCGACGAAGAGTCCATCAAAGCGGCTGATGAAGCGGGCATCGCTATGGTATTTACAAACATTCGTCACTTTAAACATTAACTAGTTAAGAATTTTAGCGGATTGTTAAGCACGATTAGGGCAAAATATCTATTGAACGGTCAACAATTATTGATGTTTGGAGTGGCCCCGTTATGTGTTTATATTATTATGAATTTGATGGCGTTTAGGCGCCGATGGAGGACTTATGAAAGTATGTGTAATCGGTAGCGGCGGCCGTGAACATGCATTGGCGTGGCGATTGTCCATCAGCCCTAGCGTAACAAAGGTATATGCTATTCCTGGTAGTGCGGCTATGTCAGATTGTGCAGAGCTAGTTGGCATCGATTGGCAACAAAGCGATCATTTAATTAGCTTTTTGAAAGATAATCAAGTTGATTTAGTTGTTGTTGGGCCTGAGGCTCCTTTAGTAGCGGGCTTAGCAGATGTACTTACTAAGGCGGGGATTCCAGTTTTTGGTCCATCCAAAGCAGCAGCTCAACTAGAGGGATCAAAGGTGTTTGCTAAAGACCTCATGAAAAAATACAATATTCCCACTGCTGCGTATGGTGTATTCCATAAGGTAGATGAAGCGAAAGCTTTTATTGCTCAAACAGGAGCTCCTATTGTTGTTAAAGCTGACGGATTGGCGGCAGGGAAGGGTGTTGTAGTAGCCATGACCATCGATGAAGCGAATGCAGCCGTAGAAGATATGCTCAGTGGTAATCGATTCGGTGATGCAGGCAGCACCGTTGTTATCGAAGAGTTTATGGAAGGCGAAGAGGCTAGTTTATTAGCTTTTGTAGATGGCAAGACCGTAGTTCCTATGATTGCCTCTCAAGATCATAAACGTATCTTTGATGGTGATAAAGGGCCTAATACAGGTGGCATGGGGACCTATGCACCGGCCCCCGTTCTTACAGATGCATTGCGGGACGCAGCGATGAAAACCATCTTAGAACCTATGGTAGCGGCTATGGAAAAAGAAGGCATGCCGTATGTAGGCTGCCTTTACGCGGGGCTTATGATTACTGACGAAGGTCCTAAGGTGGTAGAATTCAATGCGCGCTTTGGTGATCCTGAAACACAAGTTGTATTGCCGCTGCTCGATAGTGATTTAGGTGAGATTATGATGGCCTGTGCTAAGGGCACATTAACCTCTAATATGGTGAAATGGAAAGATTCCTCAGCGGCTTGCGTTATCCTTGCTTCTAAGGGCTATCCTGAAACTTCATCTAAGGGCGATGTCATCAGTGGGGATATTAAACAATATGACACAACCATTGTATTCCACTCTGGTACAAAGCTTGTTGGTGAAAATTATGTCACTAATGGCGGTCGTGTGCTTGGTGTTGTCGGACTTGGCAAAGACCTTAGAACGGCACTTGATAGAGCCTATGAACGTATAGAGCATATCGACTTTGAAGGCATGCAATATCGTACAGATATTGGGGCTAAGGCTTTTAAATAAAGTAACAACATTTTGAATATAATGAAAACCTCTACATTCATGCACGACGCATGCGGTGTAGAGGTTTTATTTTCTACCTTTTAACTGTTACCTATGATATAATAAATTAGATATAAAGAGGGCCCATCGACGTGTGATGGCGTTAGGCTCATCTCAAAAATTTGGAAACTTATTGATGACGCCTGACGTGTAGAAGTAAATCTTCTACACGTTAGGTGTTTTTACTATAGTCTATTTTATTTCTTAATAGTGATATACAACTATGATATATAATAAAGAACCGTTAGAACTGAATAGTCCGGTAGCCTTTTGGCTGAATTTTCCAAACGAAGAACGCGTATTTTGGGTGGATCGTCAAAGTGACCGCATCGTTGTAGGCGCTAAACGTTTGGCGACGGTCAAAGATGATGAAGCTCGCCATAATTACGCTTACGTGTTTTATGGAGATACTTTTTTTGAGAACTCTAAGGACCCTAAATGGGCTGGCATGGGTCATGAAATGATTGCTTTCACCCATTATTACATCGTAGAAAATGGGGAGTCTTTCTACTTGCACGCTGGTGAAAGCGTCCCTATTACGGATTTCGAGGTGCCTCGAGTTCGCCATAACTACAAGGAAACCAGTGATGATAAGGCTGCTTGGAATAGATTGATGAATGCTATTTCTGAAAGCATTAGTAGTGGTGAAATGACGAAGGTCGTTTCTTCTCGAGAGGTACAGTTTACTAGTAAAACACCATACAATGTAGCAAGTATTTTGGCAAATTTAGTAGATAATAATCCCAATTGCTTTATCTTTGGTTACGAAAAGAATGGACGTACCTTTGTGGGCGCATCGCCAGAGATTCTAGTTCGCCATCGAGGTAGTGAAATTCTTAGTTATGCTTTAGCGGGTACAGCTCCTAAACATGGACCAAATGCGTGGACTAAGGAACAACTGTTAACAGATAAGAAAAATCTCTTTGAACATAATATTGTGCGCGATCGTATCGTGAAAACAATGGAGACTATAACACCTGATGTTACCATAGGTGAAACGGGCATCATGGAGTTAGCTCATCTCTATCACTTGCGCACCATTATTACTGCTAAGGATAGCACAAAATCCCTCGTAGAATGGGCAAAGTTGCTCCATCCTACACCGGCTCTCGGTGGTGAACCGCGAGAAAAGGCGTTGGCATTGCTACAAAAGTACGAAGCTCATGAGCGCGGCATGTATGCAGCACCTTTTGGCTTTATGAAAGATATGGGGGACGGCATCGTCATCGTTGCTATTCGATCTGCCCTCATTATGGATAATGTTCTTTATGCCTATGCAGGATGTGGCGTCGTAGCCGATTCTGATGCGGATGAAGAGTACGCAGAAACTAATAATAAAATGCGCACCATTTTGGATGCGTTATAATAAATTTCCAAACCCTTAGGAATTGTTGAAAGGGAATATAATGAACGAATATATTGCTGCCTTGGTAGATGAGTTTTACCAACTCGGCGTCCGGAATGCTGTGTTTAGCCCTGGTTCTCGTTCTACGACGATGGCTATGCTTTTCACGGAGTATGAAGGCTTTGAAACATATATGAATATAGATGAGCGCTCTGCTAGCTTTATGGCACTTGGCATTGCAAAGGCTTATAAAGAACCAACTGTGTTAGTTTGTACATCTGGTTCGGCAGTGGCTCATTATTTGCCCGCTATTTTAGAGGCTCAATATAGTGGGGTACCTCTTATCGTATTGTCTGCTGATCGACCTCATACCTTGTTGCATGTAGGGGCTCCACAGACAGTAGATCAACAAAAGATTTTTGGTACAGCCGTAAACTATTACGAAGAATTAGCGGTGCCGCAAGAGGACCATTACTACACATATCCACGCCAAGTAGCTCGCAAGGCGTATATGAAAGCTATGGACATCAAAAAGGGGCCAGTGCATATCAATGTACCGCTCTTTGAGCCATTAGTGCCTGAACTAGATCGTAAGCACTTTGAAGTGGGACGTAGTACTTACAAAGTGTTTAAACCTAATTACGGTGATGTATTCAGCTACCAGAATAGAAGTAATAATACAAGTAATGCAAGTAATACAAGTAATGCAAGTAATGCAAGTAATGTAAGTAATGTAAGTGACGTAAGTTATACTAAAAATACTACTGATAATAGTGCTAATAACGCTAATAACTTTAATCTATTGCTTGCACAGTATAAGAGAGTCCTTATTTTAGCTGGTCCACAAATTAATGTAGATGAAGTTGAGTCTATTCATTCCTTTGCGGAGAATTTACAAGCTCCTATCTTGGCGGACCCATTGTCTAATGTAAGACGCTGTCATAAGGCTGGTGCTATTGATGACAATCATGAAGTTGCTAGCAATCGTAGTAATGATACAAATATGACTCAGGATAAACAAGTCTCTGATGTTGTGATTTCCACATATGATGCATTTTTAGCGGATAAAGAATTATGGCCTGTACTAAAGCCGGATTGTGTGATTCAGTTTGGCCAAATCGTTGTGTCGAAACGGGTACAGCAAATGGTAGCAAGTTGGGATAATGTGGAGTATATTGAGGTAAATCCCACAATGGACTCTATGAATCCAACGGGGAAAACCACCATGCATATGCAAGCAAGCATAGATATGTTTACGCATTTGTTCGCTGTAAAGAACGAATCTAATGCATATCTTAATAGATGGCAACGTTTAGAAGTAGCTGGTAAAGCTCAACTAAGTACAGCCATAGAAGAACCAAGTTCTTTTGAAGGTCGCACGATACGCGAGTTGCAACAGCATATTCCTGATAATAGCCAAGTGCTAGTGGCAAATAGTATGACCATTCGCGACTTTGATTACTTCTGGTTCTCTGGTGAGTCCGATGCCGTTCTTTACGGTAATCGTGGTGTTAATGGTATCGATGGCACCGTTTCAACTGCACTAGGTCTTGCCACAAATGGTAAGTCTACATATCTTGTAACGGGAGATTTGTCTTTGTTCCATGATCTAAACGGCTTAGCGGTCGCTAAAACGCAAAATCTAAATTTGACGATTATTTTGCATAATAACGATGGAGGCGGTATTTTTGAATATTTACCGCAAAAGGGAACAAAGCATTTTGATTATTTGTTCTCTACGTCACAAGGCTTAGATTATAGTGGAGCAGCTAAATTATATGGCTGTGGTTATACTAAGATTATTAATCCTGATGAATTGAGTCGTGTATTAGCTAAAGTTAGCACGGAATCTGGCGTTCATATCATTGAAATACCTACAGACCGGGAATATAGTCGACAGTTACATAAGAAATATACAAAAGTTTCAGTTGATATGGAGGCATTACTATGAGTCAGTATTTTTGCAGTATTGTAGATAATGCTTTATGTAATCCAGCTCAGCGTATGTATTTTGACTTGGGCGAGTACCGCTACGGTTTGACTGTGGTAGGTGAAGGGGAACCTATTGTATGTTTACACGGCTTCTCTGAATCGAGCTATACTTGGGATGCTATTAATCTGCCGGGGTATCGCGTGGTCCGTATCGATTTGATCGGCCATGGTGATTCAGATATTCCTGATGAGGATAAGGCCTATACCATTCCTCAAATGATAGAGGACTTGCATACAGTTATCTATCATATGGTTGGTGAAAGCTATTACCTCATGGGCTATTCCATGGGTGCTCGTATTGCACTTTCCTATGCGTTGGAGTATGAACGTGAAATCAAAGGTCTCATTCTTGAAAGTGGCTCGGTAGGCATCGCTTCTGATGCTGAGCGAGCAAAACGCCGCAAGGCGGATGAAGACTTAGCAGTTAATATCGAAGAACATGATGGTGCTTGGTTTGCTACACGATGGGCGGAGGTTCCTATTTTTGAAAGTCAAAAACAACTTTCAGAAGGGGTAGAGGAATTAATCTATCTACGTCGATCCAATAATAGTACGTACGCATTAGCTTGTACGTTGCGTGGCTCAGGGCAGGGCGTAATGCCTTATGTAGGGGATAAATTAGAAAAATTTTCTGTTAAAGGTTTATATGTGAGTGGCGCATTAGATACAAAATATACTACAATAGGAAGAGATGTATTTGGCAAGTTGCCAAGTTTTAATCATGTCATCGTTGAAGGGGCGGGGCATAATGTACATATAGAAAAACCGCAGATTTTTGAACAAGCGGTATTGGATTTTTTACAGAAGAAAGGTTAAGTCCATGAGCAAATTTGATTGGAAAGTATTGGATCGTAATTATGAAGATGTAATTTACGAAACATATAATGGCATTGCAAAGATTACTATTAACCGTCCAGAAGTGCGCAACGCGTTTCGTCCTAAAACGGTAATGGAGTTAATTGATGCTTTCACAGTAGCTCGTGAAGATAACGAAGTAGGCGTAATCGTATTGACTGGTGCTAACCACGGTAAGGGCGAAGATAAAGAGGCGTTTTGCTCTGGTGGTGACCAAAGCGTACGTGGTCACGGTGGTTATGTAGGTGAAGACAATGTGCCTCGCTTGAACGTTCTCGATTTACAACGCTTAATTCGCGTCATCCCTAAACCTGTTATTGCAATGGTTAATGGTTATGCTATCGGTGGCGGTCATGTGTTACACATCGTATGTGACCTTACAATCGCTTCTGAAAATGCTAAGTTCGGTCAAACTGGTCCTCGTGTAGGCTCCTTCGACGCTGGTTATGGCGCAGGTTACTTGGCTCGTATGATCGGTCACAAACGCGCTCGCGAAGTATGGTTCTTGTGCCGTCAATACACAGCAGCTCAAGCGTATGAAATGGGTATGGTTAATACTGTGGTACCATTTGACAAATTGGAAGAAGAAACAGTTCAATGGTGTAGCGAAATCCTTGAATTATCTCCAATGGCATTGCGCATGTTGAAAGGCGCTTTCAATGCCGATACAGATGGCCTTGCAGGGTTACAACAATTCGCAGGAGACGCTACATTGATGTACTACACAATCGATGAAGCTAAAGAAGGTCGCGACGCGTTCAAGGAAAAACGCAAACCTAACTTCAAACAATTCCCTAAATTCCCTTAATCGGGAGTCGATACAGTCCTATATGACGGACTATATTAACGGTTAAAACGACAAGTGCGCCTCTACATGAGGCGCCTTTCTTGTAATATCTCTTTACTTATCATATTTCAATTATTATTTTTTAGTTATTATTTACTATTTACTATTTACTATTTACTGGTAATTGGTAATTAGTGATTACTTATTAGTGATTAAGTTTAGATACGAGGTGAGATAATGGAGTGGTTACGTTATGGTGCACAGCACTACCCTAATCGTAAATGTATAAATGAATATACTTATAACGATATATATCGTGGTGTACTCCATGTAGCTCGTAATTTAGTGCCTTTAGATGCACCTCGTGTGGCTATCTTATCTGATAACTCTGTGACCATGGCAATGTATGTGTTGGCTGCTATGCTAGTTCATAAAGAGGTACTTCTACTCAATGTACATCTTAAGCCAAAGGAAATAGAAAACCAATTGGATCAATTAGGTGTTACCACCGTACTACATAGTAAAGAACGACGTAATCAATTGCCCGATACTATCGAAACTCAAGTATTAAATTTAGTTGAACCTATAGCATCAGATTCTATTGAAAATCAATTATCTCATTTCGTTGATTCGAAGGCGGCTTCTAATCCAATTGTTACAATTGAGTTTGAAACTCTAGAAAGAATTCTATCGGATTTAGCGGTCGAGGACTCCTTTGATTGGGTCTTTGTGGACACAGACATAGCTGCTATCATGAATACGAGCGCTACTACGGGGCAATTTAAGTCTGTACCGCTTCGATGGGGGCAAATTAAAGCTCATGTACAAGCTTCTCAAGAGGTACTAGGAAAAACGGAGCAGGATAATTGGCTAATGGTACTGCCTCTGTTTCATGTAAGTGGTTTATCTATCTTGATGAGGTCTCTTTACAACGGGACGGCTGTCACTATTTTACCTAAATATGATGAAGCTCAAGTTCTAAAACTCATAGAATCTGAGCAAATCAATATGATGTCCTTAGTGCCCACTATTTTGACTCAATTAGAGCCACATATTACGCACCATGCATTACGTGTTATATTGCTCGGTGGAGAATTCATTCCCATGGCTCTCATCGAAGCTTGTGAAAAGAAATCTTTGCCTATCTATAAGACCTACGGTATGACGGAAACCTTTAGTCAAAGCGTGACCTTCTCGATATTGGAGTATCCTCATAAACGAGAATCTGTAGGTAAGCCATTGCCTGGCATGCAGGTTCGCATCGATAACCCTGATGCGGATGGGGTAGGCGAAATTCATTTGACGGGCCCGATGGTTATGTCTGGGTATATCAACAAGGAATCTATCGATGGAGACTTTAATACAGATGATATTGGTTACATCGATGAGGACGGTTTCATTTATATTTTGAATCGTCGTAAGGATCTCATCATTTCTGGGGGTGAAAATGTTTATCCTAAGGAGCTAGAGGATTTGGTCTATACGTTGCCATCGGTGAAGGAATGTGCCGTTGTGCCTGTACCTGATGCTAAATGGGGACAAGTGCCAGCCCTCTTTGTGGCCTTTCATGATGGTAAAAGTCTGCTACCAGAGGATATTCTAGCTTTTATGTCGAACTCTTTAGCGAAATATAAGGTTCCAAAATATGTAAAAGCATTAACCGCATTGCCTCGAAATGGAACTGGCAAAATATTGCGCAATGAATTGAAATTAGAAAACTGAGGCGCTTATGAATGATATTTTAAACTTTAAAAGTATAACTACATATCGCCTTAAATTGCCGCTGAACTTTAACTTCAAGACCGCCAAGGGGGAGGTAAAAGAGCGGGAAACCATCGTAATCCGTATCGAGGATCAACAAGGTTATGTAGGGTATGGGGAATGCGTAGCTTTCACAGAGCCATTCTATACATTTGAGACAGTAGAAACCTGTTGGAAAACCTTAGTAGATGATTATATCTTTAATCTGCGCTTGATGCGGCCTAAGCCGCTCATGACCTATGTACGACAATTACAGTTTTGGCTCAATCGAGATAATATGCCTATGGCCATTGCGGCTCTAGAAAATGCACTCATTCATCTTCATTGCGAACGAATAGGTGTAAACTCTGTTTCTTATATTATGGGACAAGCTTTACAAGATACTATTGAAAGTGGTGTCGTTGTCGGTGATGTACCAATAGACAAATTACTCGATATTGTAGAGTGCCATGTTACAAGTGGTTGTAAGCGGATTAAATTAAAGGTAAATCCTGTAGATGGTTATGAACGAGTAGCTTTAGTTCGCAAACATTATCCGGATTTAGTTTTAGCGGCTGATGCAAATCGAAGCTATTCGTATCAAGAAATCGATAAGGTGCGTCAGTATGATGATTTAGGTCTAGCTTGTATTGAAGAGCCCTTTGCGATGGCAAACCTTCAATCTTATAGAGATTGGAAGTGGGAATGTCTTAATGATGACGATTGGAAAATCTATACGCCAATTTGTTTAGATGAGTCCATTTTAGGATATGATGATCTGTCCTATGCTATTGAATATGACTTAATCGATGTGTTGAATGTAAAAGTAGGGCGAATGGGTGGTCTTATCCCAACAAAAGCGGCTATTAATCTATGTAGAGAACGTCATATTCCATATTGGATTGGTAGCATGGTAGAGTCAGGGGTTTCTAAAATGCTTCATGTTCAGCTATCCGCATTAGGAGATTCCTATATGGCAGGGGATTTATCTGACTCAAATAGATATTTTGGACAAGATCTTATTTTCCCAGATTTAACATTTAAAGATGGTGTTATGCATGTTCCCGATGGAGATGGACTAGGTGTAACAGTCTTTGATGATAGACTAGAGGCGTATTGTGTGGAGAAACGAACACTATGAATTTAATTGAATCCTTACAAATTGATGCTCCTCGTATGACGAGCGATACTACATGTATTGCAAAAATGAATTTAACTGAGTTTCACAAACAACCACAAGGCTATTTAAACGGTGGTGCTACATTAGCTTTTGCAGAAATTATTGCAGGTATGATGAGTAATGAACTGGTAGGTTCTCATAAATTTGGTGTAGGACAATCTGTAACTGCTAACCATCTACGCCCTGTAAAGTGTGAAGGATCCTTAACAGCGTTAGGAACTTTACTAGTAAAAGGCAAGACATCCCATGTGTGGCGCTTTGATATGATAGATGATGCACAACGCCTTATCTCACAAGTGACTGTAACCTTGGCTATTGTAGATTTTGATAGATAAAATCCCATTTTTAAAGGATTTAGTTATATTTGCTAATTAAGCTATGTATAATTTCGTCTTACATGAGAACTTACGATTGTTAAGATTATAGGATAATAAAAGGACAGTATATACCTTTCGGTAGATACTGTCCTTTGTTGGTTTTACAATGTAAATGGCTCGTCTAGAAAAACGACATAGATCTTTTTTACGTTTTCTAAGATCTGAAATTTAAAATGTTAGAAAAGACAAAGATATTTATTTTCTAGTGATAGTATATAGGTCTTCAATATTAGGAATATCGTAAATTACCCATGTTCCATCTCCTAAATGACGCATCAAAACTTTTATATCTTTTGTCATATTCTTTTTATTATTTTGTATCGTTACAGTCACAGTAGCCGTATCACCATTATCTTCTGACTTTAGGTTTTTAACCTCTACATCATGTTCCTTAAATAGGCGACCTTCTACAAGACGATCTACCATAGACTTATTATCATCATTTGCTGTAGTGGTATTATTGGTAGGCGATTCAGATTTAAAGCTATCAGGATCTTCGATATATGTCCGTATTACGTCTTCGATAAGAGCCGGTCCAAATGTTTTGGTAGCTGCTATTGTAGCTTTACCAAGTGGGGTAGATGTATCGACATATTTATTGCCTTCTCGTTCTACAATGTTTTTTACAATGGATTTTATATCTACGTGGCGTAATGCTTCGTCTGCATCTTTATCTTGTACTGCTTGGTGAATGATTTTTAATGTGTAGGCTGGTGTATGTGGTACATACCATAAGAAGTACCATGCGGCGGCCATCGCTCCTACAATAGCTATGATAAGAGCGATAATAACACCTTTTGAATTGAACTTATTCATAGCGAATCCTTTCATATTTCTACAGAGGCATTTTCATACTGAATATATACATATTGTAGCATATTGAGTAAAGAATAGGATGATTTCTAGTAAAGGGTATACCTATTATAGCTTATAGAGAAAATTGTACTATTGCGAAAACTGACGAATTATGACGATAAAGGGTGGATTCGTGTAATATAATATAGAGATACTTTTATAAAAGCTATAAAATAACGATTATCAAATATAATCAATTATTTTCATAGATTTGTAATAATATTTTTTAAAAAAATAGTTGCATTGCTCTAAAATCCATGATATTATGTACAAGTAGTCAACGCGAGTTGATACGCGGCCCCGTGGTGTAGCGGTTAACATGTCGCCCTGTCACGGCGAAGATCGTCAGTTCAAATCTGATCGGGGTCGCCATTTTTTTTTACAAAAAATCATGCCTCGGTAGCTCAGTTGGTAGAGCAACGGACTGAAAATCCGTGTGTCGACAGTTCGATTCTGTCCTGAGGCACCATTTGTATTCCATGCGGTTGTGGTGGAATGGCAGACACGCCATCTTGAGGGGGTGGTGAGCTAACGCTCGTGCGGGTTCAAGTCCCGCCAACCGCACCAAGCTAAATAAAATAAGGGATTGCAGGTAATTCTGCAAGCCCTTATTTTTGTTTGACATCATAAAGTCTTATGGGGTTTGACATCATTTTGACATCAGAATATTTTAGAGATGCGCTCCACGATGTCATCTTCCATTTTAGGAGTGACGTGTGAGTAGGTATCCATTGTTTCTTGAAATGAAGCATGCCCTAGACGTTCTTGTATGGCTTTCATATTTGCGCCATTTTCGATTAAAAGTGTGGCGTGGGTATGTCTAGTGCCATGCATTGTAAAAGATGGCTTACCGATTAAATTAGCGTACTTCTTGCATAACTTACTAACTTCATCAGGACAGCGAGGGGCACCTTTGATGCCTGGGAATACCAGATTATTATTAATCCAGTTCATTGTCTTAATTCTGCGTTTATCTATGACTGTTTTATGCTTCATAAGTTCCTGGATTGTATCCGTATCAATGGCTATTATCCGTTTTGATGATGTAGTTTTAGTTGTATTTGATATAACTGCAGTTGATCCGATTTTGAGTGCTGTTTGTAAAATGGATATGGTCGATTTCTTAAAGTCGATATCAGACCATCGTAAGCCTAATAATTCAGACCGACGCATACCTGTTGCAAATGCTAATTTAAATAGTGCATGGTGTTCCGTGTTTGATATGTTAGATAGGAACGCCTTAACTTCATCCGCAGTTAGTGTTACCATATGCCGAACTTTTACTTGTTTTGGTCTATCAAGGTTACGCATATAATTCTTTGGGATAATATCATCTTTTACTGCTTGCTCTAATATCGAGCTCAGTATTGTCATTGTGTAGGATATAGTTCGAGAGGATAAACCGTCCATAGATTCAAATACATTACGTAAGGTGTTTGGTTTTATGTCAGCAAGTTTAACACCACCTATTTTATCTCGAATATAGCGATTAATTATTCCAGTATAGCTTTGATAGGTAGCAGGTGTGATTCTTTTTTCTTTTAATCGTAACCATATATCAATCCATGTATTCAGCGATAGTGTGTTGTCGAAATTAGTACATGATTGTGTGGCGTTAATATATTTTTCCATCGTTTCGATGGCGGCTTTTCTGGTTGTACCATAAAAGAATTTACGTTTACCGTTGATGGTTTTCGATACCTGGTATCGTCCATCGGATCGTTTTTTAGCCATAAAAAAACCTCCTTGGCGTAAAATGGGTATAACAAATAAGCCTTAGAGGTGATATAATTAAATACGTGAAGGATATATCATCGTGTAAGGTGTTGAATTAGTCGTTACCCCTATCTTAGTTTGATGACGGGATAGGGTGTTTTTAATGATATAGTGTTAATTATAGATACTATATCTATTGCAGGTATCTTAGAAATAGTTTTATAATGAGGTTAATGGAATGGTATTGTGAGATTTGGAGGTGGAGATATGAAATTGCTGAGGTTAATTCTGTCAGACATAGTTATTTTTGTATCTTTGGTTAGTTTAACATGCTTAATTGTAACAATCCCCCTATATCTATTTTCGATACCTTTAAATATATTTACAGAAATCGGAAGGTGGGCTATAAGTGTATTAATAGTATTATTTATTTTAAAACAAGGATATATTAAAATTAATTCCGTTTCCTAGGAATTTTTATATTTAAATCATTGTTGACTTCTTCAAGAGTGTCGTCAGATATCGCGGCACTCTTTTTCTTATTTTCGTAATAAAGTTGTAAAAATGAAATTATCTTTTCCATTAATCCGTCTGTAGATAATTCAACCTCTGGTTTGCCACTCTGATCGTGTGATATTTTAAGTTTTCCACCAACTACAAGGACTCCTATTACAGCAAGTGCAGTTATGGTTAACACAGGGCCAAAATATTCTACAACTCCAGGGCATTGAACATTTACCCTTGTACTGATTTTTCTAGCGGCCGCAGTTACTGCCTCGTCTTCGTTATTAATTGCATTTCTTAATTCCACGGCGCGTTCTAATATTCCCGTCATATATAACGGAAGGTGTAAACTAGGAATATCAGTTTGTCTTCTGACAGCTATATTAAAGTACGCTATTCCGTCCATAATATAGAATGGGTTAATCGCGCGCTCAATGAATGCCTTATAATCGTTGGCATTTGATAGTGCTTGTTGATTTCTAAAAAATAAGTAAAGTTTTGGGTCTATCAAATACCTCTTTACGGAAGTAATCCACTTCACCTTTCTGCGCTTTAAATAAGGACATGACTCTTCTTGTAATGCGGCATCAATATTGTTAGCTTCATAATGAATATCCGTTTCTAAAATACCGAATGCAAATTCTTCGGATCCAGTAGAAGGGATAATTATAATATCTCCTTTTTGCATTTCTCTACAAAAACGGTAAACCTGGTTAAATACTCTGGTCGTATTTACACCATATTTTTCTTTAAATGGACCTATAATTTCGTCCGTCCTATACAATTCTTCAATGCATGGAATATCATCCCACCCTATAGCCACAAACTCTTTTAAAAAGAATTCTTTATAATAATCCCCTCCGTGAGTTCGAAGAAACCAGTAATTTCGGTTAGGGACTATAGTAGGTTCTATTCCTTCCGATTTTAAAAAAGAAGTTAAATCGTCAAATGTAATTGATTCACTCATTTTTTCTCCCTTTATATATTCCCTTATAATGCTGATAAATAATGGTGGTAGAAATCTATATTTTCCAATGCGGAGTCGTCAACGTGAGACCTACGAACCATTTGCTCAATAAGGTCCACGTGTTTATCCAAGAAAAAGTCATCATTAATAATATGAATTAATTCATGCTTAATTTCCTCCCTCATACGATCATGAGGGAGGTTTCTATTTATGTAGATATTATGGGTATCCACATCTTCACATTCCTCCGACACAGCGTTGGCATGTGGTAAATCACAGTAAATTACATTAACTACCAAATTAACACTCTCCCTTATATACTATTTATTTTTTAATTTTAATAGTTCTATATATTCAACTGCTTTCTCCATGTCCTCCTTACTAATATCTTTTGCTGCAGAGAATAGCATACGGGCCCCTGGGCGTGTGCGTAAGTACTCAGCGAATTCAGCAGCTTCTTTATCTAGGTAATATTCCTCTTCAGTTTTATTATTTGCTCTAGATTTATCGCCTACATCAGCGAAGAATTCAAGTGCACGTTCGCCGAGTTGATCTTGTTCATCTGGATCAGTTAATAATTCATCTAACGACATATTCATCCCGTCCGCTAATTTGTTTAAAGTTCTAATAGAAGGAATAATTGGTTTCTTTGTTCTAGAATTTTTATTATTTTCTAGCATTGACAAGTATTGTTTAGTCAAACCGGTTTTTGCTGATAGTTCTTCTAATGTTAAATTATTATCTTCTCTATATTTTTTTATGGCTTCTCCTAATGACATCGTAGAATCCCCCTTTCTTGATAAGTAAAGTTTACATTATAAAAACATTTTTGTAAAGTATGCTTGACAATTGTTTTTTGATAAAGTATACTAAAGCTGTCAAGCGGGCTTGACAGCTGAAATGAAGAAAGGAGGACGTATGAATAAGCTTAGAGAATGTAGGATTAATAAAAATATAACTCAAGAAGAGCTTTCTAGGATATCTGGTATTTCTAGGACTACTATTGTTAATATTGAAGCCGGAAAGCTTAAGTTTATCCGCTCTGACACAATGGATGCACTATCAGAAGCTCTTAATGTTCCTGTTCCTACATTATTTTTTTAATTTAAAAGTAAAGCGCGCTTTACTTTCGACAAAAGGCGCGATATGCGAACAATTTATTAACACAGAAAGGAGATTGCGATGAAAATCATTATAGAAGGTACTGCTGAAGAAATTCAGGCATTAATGCAAAAAGAGCTCTGCTGTGAACAGAGCTCTAGTAATCAATGGTTTCCTGAAGACAGTAATCGGAAATATTACGAAAAATCAACGAGTGGTCCTAACCTGAAAAAATAGTTTCGTTGATATATTTCCAAGCATCCTTTGGTAACCAACCTTGGGTATTATTTATTACTTCTATGACCAGTAAACTATCATTGCTATCTAGATATTTGGTTATTTTGTCAGATACTTCTTGGGCTGATTGATAATTAGATCTAATTAAATAGGACGATTTCCAATATGTACACCAAGCTCCATCACTTGCCGATTTGATTGCTTGGATAACATTTTCATAATCTTGTCCCGCTTTATTCAAATCATAAGTAATAAAATAACGTTTTTTCATTCCACTCACCTCCTTTCTATATTCATTATAGCAAACGCGGAGGTGAGGGAAGTAATACTAATAAACAGATGAAGGAGGTGAGGAGATGAAGAACCCTGTAGGGGGGATTTATACAAAAGAAAATGGAGAACAATTTAATTATCAAAATAAATTTATAAGAGTTGAGCCAACAGGGGGTGATTTTTGGGACTACTTACCATTTATTGCTGTAGTGGTTTCCTCTGTTTCATTAGGCGTATCCATAGCATTTTGGGCGCTTAAAATTTTATGAAAATTAGATAAATTGTAATGGACTTTATAGAACTTAATTTTTTCTATTAGATGTTTATAAAGGAGAATATATGAAAATCATAATTAAATCAAATGTTATATCTAATGAGGAGATAAAAGAACTTGTTGAAAATTTATTCAAAATAGAAAAAGAGTACCCTGTTGAGAGCACTCTTTTAGTGAAAAAAATTAATCTGGAGTTGTTGAATCAATCTGAAAACCTATCTTGCGACGGGGCTGCGTTAGGTCATCCTTACGAGGTACAGATACCAGTAAAAGATTTAATTGACTTATATGCTGTAAGAGCTGAACGTGAGAACCATCAGGTAGGGTGCCGTAAAAGATAATCATATCTGGTCCCCAATACCCTACATCTTCAATGCTAAAAACGATGTCTTGAAAATTAACGAGTCTACCACCTGCTTGATATTCATTGTCTAAATCTTTTTCGAAATCCTCGATTGATTTAACAATTCTTTCATACATCCATCCGGCATCGCCCCCTTCTCTAGGTTTTATTACATCCATAGCGTGAATCGCATTCGATTCAATTAAGCTTTGGTGGTTCATGTATAACCGCCTCCTTCCTGAGGTGATTATACAAACAATTATTTAAGAATACACAAAATATTCATGAAAATTTTATGAACATCTATAAAAAGATATAAAGGAGGATTATTGTGGACAGGAATAAATTGTGCATAACAGTCGCTGAGGCCGCCGAACTAGCAAGCGTTCCTCAAGATGTTATTCGTCAATGGGCAGCTGACTTTGATTTCCCATCGATGAAGATAGGGGCCCGAGGTGGGAAACGCTTGATTCATTTAGATTCATTTAATGCATGGCTAGGTAAACGATGCCAAGCAAGAATAGGAGAGTAAAAATGAAAAAATTAGCAGGTATCATGTTGATCACATGTTTTGGAATTTTAGAAGGCTCAGATGTACAAGGGTACGAGTTGCATTCATCAACTATGTTACTGTTGCTTTTATGTACTGTTTCAGCATTAGCTATTCTTTATAAATCGTTTAAGGAGGATGAGCATTATGGAAGATATTGATGTAATCGGAGCGTTATTTATTTTAGTATTAACGGCTGTCAGCATTATGTTCTACGGTGGGTTGATTTGGATGTTAATACGATGAGACGATCTGTTCGAACATGCACGAAATGTGGAGTCAGGTTAATTCCACACACTCACAACTACATTTATGACGAGATTAATCGTAAGGCGATTAGAGTGTGTAAGCCTTGCCACGATGAACATATTCGTCGTAAAAGTAAAAATGCTCGCACTCACGGCAATGAGTAACGAGCATAGATAAAAAATATCCTATATAAATTATACCAGATAAGGAGATAAAATGCCTGAAATAAAAGCAATAAAACATAAAGCCACTGTAAATGCATTTGACTTTAATTTCTTTGCAGACAACAGGGGCAAACACGAATCATTACAAAAGGTAGCGATAGTGACTACAAATAGCTATATCAAGCTTTCAATGCCGGCTTACAGAAAATTAAAAGGTCCTGAGTATTTCAAGGTTGGTATAGATGTTAACAATAAAGTTATTTGTGTGGCGCCTGCGCTTGCAACAGAGCCATATGTAATTAAACCGACCGCAGTACAAATTAAAAAAACACTATTTATATATCCAAAAGTCGCAGCGTAATTCGTAAACTCCAGGAAATTGGAATCCCTAAAATCGTTGAAGGGAAATTAGTTGATGATGAATTACTGTTTAAATTCTAAAGGAGAAACTATCATGGAAAATCAAAATATCTTAACAATTAAATTCAATGACACAGAAGATCTTGCACTTAAAATCGCAGAATGGAATGAAATTTTAAACCATCAATGCTGTGGTAGTTGCCAAGACAGCAAAGCGCCTACAGCAACAGTTTGTGAAACTATCGATGTAGAGACTGTAACGCCAAAAGTTGAACCTAAAACGGCAAATGCTGAAAAAGCTGAAGCGAAAGAAGAAAAAGCACAAACTAAAGTTGCTAAAGCAGAACAAGAACAAGACATTCATGTGACAGACTTCGAAGGTAATCCAACAAAACCTAAAAATAAAGAAAAGGTTGAAGCAACAAAAAACGAAGGACCGGCTCCAGTAGATACAGAATTAGACGTTGCTGCTGAACAGGTAGATAAAAAAGCTTTTTATAAGGAGTTCCGTGAATGGATGGGCGAAGATGGGGTAAAAGCAAAAAAAGCACTTGCAATTTTTAGCAAGCACGGGGTCACTCGTCCGTCTAGCGACTCTTTAACGGATGATCTTATCACAGATTTAAAATCCATCATGGCAGAGAAGGAGGCTTAAATATGGCTAAACAACAATTCAAAAGCCAAGCAGATATATGCAAGAAGTCATTAGACATATTACATAAGGCCGTTGAAATGGACCCTGGTAGCGCTGAAGAATACCAAGCTGGTATTGCGTACACAGAAGGTGTCATGAAAGCATCAAACGCCATTGTAAAAGCCTTTGATGTGGTAGAGCCTCCTAAGGCAGCTACTTCTAAGGATAAAACGGAAGATGTTACAAAGGAAGAAAAGCCAAAGCGTACACGTAAGACTAAACCAGCTAAAGAAACTGCACCAGTTGATAGTAAACTAGCTGCAGATGAAACGCAACCAACGGTTGAGCCTAGTGTAGAAGAAAATTCGAACATCTTTGCCATGTTCGATGATTAAGGCGGTGGCGTTCTGTGGAAACTGTGTCTAGTTTATACATCCGTAAAATGTTCGATAGCATCATAATTGAAAAACATTATGATGCTGCTTACACAACAATTCACCATTGCGATTGCAACCATACATTTGGTGGTACATGGAATCGCAAATATAGCATGGGCTGTGGATATTATACAGGTGCGAAATATTATGTTTGTCCTAATTGTGGAACTCGCTCCGAACCATATGTTCATGAAGTGGTGATTGCATCTAATGATGAGGAATTATTTCCTAAAGAAATGTTTTTTGATGTCATTAATTACAAAGATTTTCTCGATCTTCGTATTAAATATAAAGGTATTCAGCTATTTTGGGATGGAACGTCTGAAGATGGCTTTTATAAAGAAGTTTTGCGTTTTGATTTCAAGGCCAGAAAAGCTTTTTATATCGATGAAGATAAAAGAAAACATGAACTCACAGTCGATTATATTAGTGATTCTGATAATCCGATTATGCCAATTTTAAAATACATAGGGAAATCGTATGCAGCTCATGGAGTTAATAAAGAACATTTAGCCAAACTCTTTAAGAGCCTGCGCCTAACGTTTGAAAAACGTTTATCAGAACAGTGTGGATATAAAGTAAAAGATGTTTATATTCCGCACTCGATTAGTGAATATGGCGGATATGGGATTTCTATGTTGGTTAATATGATCTTAAAGCTTAGAGCTCCTGACATGCCTTCTATAACTAAAATTATTAAAAGCAACATCAAATGGACTTCGCGCTATTGGATTGGTTCCATAAGAGATCTGCATTTTGATGATTCGATTTTAACTATGACTAAAAATGGGACCGGATTCTTAGAAGCATTGCGAATTTATCATCGAGCTCCTGATAGTAAATTATTGCGTAGCATGATGGTTAATGACCCTATGATTGTTAAGCTATCAGATATGCTGAATGTTTTTAAAGACGAAAATAATCGAAGGACAATATTGACTCTTAATCGAGACAAAGGATTCGATGATGTATCTGCAAAAATAGTTAATGCTGCTCATTTAGATGAAAATATGGGCGTTATGTCTGAAAAAATCTTTAATATGTGGCGTGGCCTTTCCAAACGATATGGCGAACGAAATTTATTGCGGTATTTGTTAAATGTCACTGCATCAGATATCAGGGATATCGTTAACATGTACAGTCAAATAAATGGTAAGTATATAGCTCAAGTTTGGAATACTGATTGCAAGTTAAAAGACTTCCATGATGTTGTAGTTAATGTTTACAGCAAGCAAGAGTACGGTGACGTAATGCTTCCTGAAATTCCTCAGTTACAAGCTGATGTAAACGGAATGCACTTCATGGTCCCCAAGACTGCAGCTGATTTGATGACTGCAGGTAAACGGTTAAAAAATTGTGTTGGATCATATCGAGATAGAGTCATGAAAGGAACTACCGCAATAGTATTAGTTACCGATGATGCCATGAAACCGGTCGCATGCCTAGAATTGGCTAATAAAGGTAAAAAGAAAGGCCGTCAAATATTCGACTTAGTGCAGGCGAAACTCTTTGCGAACGAAAAGCTCAAAAAGAATGCTCAAATTAATTCGACGGTCATGCAATGGGCCAATCAATTACAGATTGAGCCGCACACCATCGATGTGGATGCCACTGTTGTATAGGAGAATGATATGAAACTCACAAAATTAGAATTACTAAATTTTAAAGGGCTAAAGTCCTTTGCCATAAATCTTAATGGCGATGTTGTAATCCGTGGCGATAATGCTACTGGTAAAACGACTGTATTTGACTCTGTGTGTTGGTTGCTATTTGGCAAAGATAGTTTGGATAGAGCTGATTTTGAGATCAAAACATTGGATGGTGGTGAACCTATCCATAAAGTCAATCACGAAGTAACAGGAACCTTTACATTAGATGAAGGCGGGACTGTTGAGCTCAAACGTGTATACCGTGAAAAGTACTCATCCCCTCGTGGTGGCGAAGTTACCCTCACAGGTCATACGACAGATTATTTTGTCGATGGTGTGCCTAAGAAAGAAAAAGAATACAAAGAAATAGTTAGTTCGCTTGTCGATGAAAGCATCTTCAAATTAATTACTAACCCTTTATATTTCAATGAGACGTACTCCTGGCAAAATCGTCGGAAGCTGCTCCTTGAAATGTGTGGCGACATTGACGATGCTGCTGTAATCAATAGTCGTGAAGACTTAAAACGATTAGCAGAGTTATTAGATGGACGCACAGTTGATGATCAACGCAAAGTGATTGCCAGCAAGAAAACAGCTATTAATAAAGAACTGGATATGATTCCGGTTCGTATTGATGAAGCTGTGCGAAATAAACCTGAAGTTATGGCTGATAAAGATAAACTAATCAGTGATATTAAAACTTTATCAACAGGCATTGATGATGTTGAAAAACAAAAGGCAATTATTCGAAACGGTTTTAGCGCCACAGAAAAGCAGTCTAAAATTCGTGATATTAATCGTCAATTAGATGTTAGACGTTCAGATGTACTATCCGATTACCATAAGCGCAAACAACATTTGCGCAGCGAGTACGAAACTGCACTATCTAAATTAAAGGCGACTGAAGCTGAAAGAGATAGATGTATGGATAGAAGCAACGAGCTTAATAAAGAAATTGAGCGAGAAGCCAAACGCATCGAAACTCTAACATCTGAATTCAACATATTTAACTCTCAGCAGTTTAGTAAAGAGGCTTGCCCTACTTGCGGGCAGCAATTGCCGGCGGATAAGCAGGAAAAACTCGAGGCAGAATTTAACGCTAATAAATCTAAAAAGCTTGAAGAATGGAAAGGTCTTATCGATAGCGCTGCTAAGCTAAAAGAAGATTATGAAGAGCAACAAAAAACTATGGTGATAAAAGCTGACGGCTTAATAGATGAAATTGCTCTACAAAGCAAAGAACGCGATGTTAAACGTGAAGAACATGAAGCGTATTCTGAACCTAATGTCGAAGATGATCCTACATATGCTGACTTAAAAGCGCAATTATTTTTGCTTGAGATTGAAGAGGAACCAGGTGCAGACACTGAAGAGCTTGCAAGACTTGATGATGAACTTTCTTCTTTGAAATCTAAAAAAGCAAATCTCGAGACTGAATTGAATAAATTCAAATTGATTGATGATATTGAAAATCGTGTTATCGAATTGGAAAACCAACAACAAAAACTTGTTACCGAAAAGAATGAACTCGATGAAGCATCATATCTTATGGATGAGTTCATAAAAGCCAAAGTTAACATGTTGGAAGAAAGCATTAATGCAAGGTTTAAATTAGCTCGTTTCAAGATGTTCAACGTCATGCTAAACGGCAATGTTGAAGAATGCTGTGAAACCACCTATAAAGGGGTGCCATACCGCAGTATGAATAACGCAGCACGTATTAATGTTGGCCTTGACATTATTAACGCATTGACTAGCTATTTTAAAGTTAATGCTCCGGTATTCATTGATAATGCAGAAGCAGTAACTGAATTCGTTCCAGTTAATAGTCAAACGATTAAGTTGATCGTTGATGAATCAGAACCACAACTGGTGGTTAAGGAGGTGTAGTTATGGAGGACTTACAAGTTTTTAATAATATTTCTTTTGGGCAGGTTAGGGTCCAAGAGTTAGATAATGAATTGTGGTTTGTAGCAAAAGATGTATGCGAATGTTTAGGTCTTGGTGATACATCAAAAGCAGTAGGTCGTTTAGATGCAGATGAAAAGGGTACGAATTCAATTCCTACCCCTGGCGGGCATCAAAATTTGTTAACTGTAAATGAATACGGACTTTATAGCTTGGTTCTTTCTAGTCGAAAACCCGAAGCTAAAGAATTTAAACGTTGGATTACACATGATGTAATTCCTGCTATTAGAAAAACCGGTTCTTATTCTATGGCAATTCCACAGACATTGCCTGAAGCTCTTAGAGCTTACGCCAACGAGGTGGAGTCGCACAATGCTACCAAAGCTATTGTCGCTCAACAGGAGCAGCAGATAGCAGAATTTAAACCGGTTAAGGATTACGTGGATAAAATCCTTTCAAGCAAATCTTGCTTAACAATCACACAAATTGCTGCTGACTACGGCATGAGCGCTCAAGAATTAAATAAAATCTTACATGAAGCTGGTCTACAACGTAAGGTGGGGGATCAATGGATCCTCTACAAGCAGCATATGTCAAAAGGCTTCACTAAATCCGAAACCTTTACATTCTGCAGAAGTGATGGTCGACTAGACTCTAAAATTACAACTAAATGGACTCAAAAGGGTCGTTTAGAAATTCACAATATTTTATCTAATTTAGATATCCACGCTGTATGCGAAAACGTGGCATAGGAGGTACATAATGGCAAATGAAGTAACTGTAAAGCAACATACAAATTTACCTGGTTTTCAATCTGCAGAAGGATTTGAACTGTTACAACGACAAGCAAAAATGTTTACACATTCCACTTTGATCCCTCAACAATTCCAGGGCGAACAGAATATGGGAAATGCAATTATTGCGTTAGAAATGGCAACTCGAATGAATGCTAGCCCATTAATGGTGATGCAAAATCTATACATCGTATATGGCAATCCTGGCTGGTCATCTAAATTCTTAATTGCAACGTTTAATCAATGTGGTCGTTTTGAAGCTATTAAATATAGACCTACTGGTGAAAAAGGAACAGACTCTCAAGGTATTATTGCTTATACTCGTGAAAAGGGTTCAGATGAAATTATCGCAGGTCCTGAAGTAACAATCGCATTAGCCAAGCAAGAAGGCTGGTACGACAAAAAGGGCTCCAAATGGAAAACTATGCCAGATCAAATGTTACGTTACAGAGCTGCAGCATGGTTGATTAGAACTACAGCACCTGAAATTTCAATGGGGTTACAGACTGCAGATGAAATCATTGATGTTGAAGGAAAGGTTATTGATACGGCTGATATAGTTGCTGAAACAATTAATCAAAACGCTAATAGCGAAGTAATCGATATTGAACCTACACCTACTAGCGAATTCGTTAACCCTGAAACTGGCGAAGTAGTTAATATGTTTGGTGATTAATTTTGATTAGTATTCAAGCATTCGGTAGTAGTTCAAAAGGGAACTGCTACCGAATCAAAACATCAACCAATGGTGATGAACTGCTACTAGATGCAGGGCTGTCTTTTAAAGAAATTCAACGGTATTGCCGGTTTAATTTCTTACACCTATGCGGCACGTTGCTTACACATCAACATGGAGACCATAGTAGAGCTGTAAATGATCTATTAAAGCTTGGACATCGGGTCTATATGCTAAAACATACGGCCGACGCACTATATGTAACAGGGCATCATAAAGCCATCTATATTACGCCTAAGGTTCAATTCACGATAGGTAACTTTAGTATTCTACCTTTTGAATTAGAACATGACGTGCCTAATGTTGGTTTTTTGATTTCTGACGGTGAGGAGAAGCTGTTATATATTACCGACACCTATTATTGCCGGTACACATTTAAAGATGTTGATCACATCATGGTTGAATGTAATCATTCCTATGAAATCCTAAATCAGCATGTAGAAGCCGGTTACCTAGATGAAAAACGAATGGAACGATTAATTCAATCTCACTTTTCGCTAGAAAACGTCATTAAATTTCTCAAATCAATGGACCTAACTAAGTGTCAAGATATACGGCTACTACATTTATCAGATATTAATTCTGATGCTGCAGCATTTAAGCAAGCTGTTCAAGCCGCTACTGGTAAATTAGTAATTGTAGAACAAGAAAGGAGTCCTTTATGATTATTAAATCAATTCAAATTAAAGATAACGACATCAGTATTGCCTACCAGAAACCATCTGCCACAGGTCTTACAGATGTATTTACCCTTAAATCTAAAGATGATCCACGTCCTGAACTTTTGCAAGCTTTCAGCAAACTGCAGTCTATTGTGAAGAAGAACTTTGAATTCCTGGAAGAATTTAAAATTCCATTTTTGGCAAATACATTTAAATTTAAGTATGGTGATATCGAAGGTCTTATTAGTCAAGTTTGTGTTGAAGGTATCGTGTCTGATATGAACACACCTAACGAATTTAAATTTAAAACAGACTGGTTAAATGTTGAATATGCAGACTCTACATTCGCTATCTCAGTTCAAGACTTAATCGATGAATGCGTAAGGTTTATTATGGGCCGTCGAGCCCAGGATAGTTTATTTGTAGATGAGGAATGATGAATGGCCAAAGATGTATATTACTTCAGCCACGATGTTAACGCGAGCAATGATCCTAAAATCGTGGCAATGGAGTCAGAGTTTGGGGTTATTTCATATGCCTGGTGGTGGAAATTAATTGAAAAACTAGCTTCATCTGAGGACTACAGACTGCCTTTTAAAAAATACACATTTATAGCTCTTGATAAAGAACTAGGAATTTTGAACGAAAACGAACGACCGTTGAACGAAAACGAACGACCGTTGAACGAAAACGAACACGCTTTCTTTTGTTCAAATAAATCATTTTTGTTCGTAAAGTCGTTAATTTATGATTTTGAATTGCTTGAATGTGATGACGAGTATTTTTGGTCTCCTAGTTTAATTCGCAGACAAGAAGAGCGAAGAAGTAAATTTGAGAAAAAGCAGGAGCAACGTAGGCTCGCAGGCATTAAAAGTGGTGAAGCTCGCAGAAAAAAAGAACAAAATCGAACGACCGTTCAACGAACTTCAACGGTCGTTGAACAAAACGAACAAAAGGAAAGGAAAGGAAAGGAAAGTATATATTCATATTCATATAATGAGGCGCACGAAAATGAAAAATCAGATAAGGAAATCTTATTCATGTTTGATGATGAATCAAAAAAACATGATCCATATAAAAACGTCTTCAAAATTTATATGAATGATGTAGGTGAAATTTCTTCTGTGACAAAAGAGAAATTAGAAGGCCTTGTTAATGACTTTGGTGAAAATGAAGTTATTGACGCTATTAGTAAATCTAGCGAAGTTGGTAAGGCTAGTATCGCGTATATCACAGCCGTTCTAAATAACAAGATTAGGGAGGAGACAGCAAAGGATAATGGAACAAGCAAACGTAACAGCAATGCTAGAGGCGTGTCTCGAAAAAATTCGAGAAAGGACGAGCAAGTCGACTGGCAAGCGGAATATGAAAGGGTCCACGGTAAAAAATGAGTTCTTTTATCCAATCTATGACAAGCCAGTCGTCATTCAAACTAACGTTAACACCACCTATGCTGCAGTTGGAATTCCTAAGCGCTATTACGATATGGATTTTGACTGGTTACGCAAACACGGTAGTTTTCCAAAAAAGAACGCTGAAGCTTATGACGCGGTTAAGAAGTACTCTGATAATCTGAAAGCTAATCTTGATTCTGGCAAGGGCCTCATATTAAGGGGCCCAGCTGGTACCGGCAAGACATCGATTGCAGTGAGTATCTTGAAGCGGGCCATGACATTAGGCAAAGGGTGCCTAATGATTTCTATGCCTAATTTGTTAGACACCATGCTTACATTGTCTAAAGGCGACAATGTAGCCTATCTAAGATTTGAGCAAAAACTGCGGAATATTCCATTGCTATTACTTGATGACTTTGGGGCGGAGTACTCAAAATCTGATTGGGTACCGTCTAAAGTTGAAAGCATCATCATTGATCGCTACAACAGGATGAAACCCATCATTCTTACGACGAATTATAGCGATGCTTGGACTGAAAAGAATTATAGTCAAAGAGTATATGACCGCCTACGTGGTGAATATGCGGTGGCTATATTCAATGGAGCGTCTCACCGATGAAAATTCTATTACGATGTCAGTTTAGATTCCGAAAAAAATCTCATGACCGGTTCCCAACATTAAATGAGTACATTGATTGTGAGCGTGGCTCTACTATAGCGGCGGCTGCTATGAAAAAGAAATGCACTGAGCAGGTTAAAGAACAATGCATTTCACAGCAGATACAACCTGTTAATGGGAAAGTAGACCTATTATTTGAATGGCATTCTTCAACTAGGCACGATCCTGACAATGTAGCGTTTGCCAAGAAGTTCATTCTTGATGGGTTACAATCTGCTGGTGTGATAGAAAACGATAATAGGAAATTCATCGGAACTATGGCTGATGAGATTATTCAGGATGATGAAGACTATGTAATTTTACACATCACAGAGAATATGGGAATATTCTTGTGATTATAAAATTAGTGGAGGTATAAAATGACTGTTAAAGAATTAATAAAGGCGTTACAGATGTGTGATCCTGATGAGCAGTGTTATGTTAGAATTAATGACAATTTTTTCGAAATCGATGATGTTTATGGTGTTGCTAATGCGAATTATTATGTAATAGATGCTTATGAGGAGTGATAAAATGCTAGTCGAAGATAAGAATAAATGGTGTTGGGTAGATGTGGTTCATGGTAACGCAGGAATACCATGCAATACAATACAAGGTGCAATCGATAATTATTTTTTAGATGAGCCGGACAGAAAAGGAGCGACCATTGTAAAAATAGGACATCCTAATTATTGTATCCCGGAGGTTGATGCCAAATATGTAATCGAAGATATAATTAATCATCAAATTGACGATGAGATTGCTGAGTGGTCCGAAGATTATTTGACAGATGTTAAGAAAGAACATATCGATGAATTAAGCAAGGAACTAACAACGGTCTTTCGCAAATGGGAAAAGAAACATGGTTACGAAAACACAGGGTATGTAGTTTTAGAAACAAAATCGTACCCTGTTAATAGCAAAGGCAAACTTATTGTAGTGTAAATACTAATTATATTAATTATTTCTTATGAAGTTGGTATAAACAAATTCGGACTAAATCACAAAATCAATGATAAAGGAGGAAACATATTTGAATGAATATGATATTGAAAAAATCACTAAGTTGGCCACAGAGGTGGCAACCAAAACTTACTATGAATTAGCCAAGCAAGAAAACGCTCAACTAGGTCGTAAACTTCGACACAATACGATCAAGTTATTGAAGCATTACAGTCAGCTGCAGTCATATGTCGATAATGCTATCTCGGATTCGACACAAGCCGAAGATATATGGCTCAATGAACTGCTAGCTGATATGTTCGATGACAATAGCATTGTAAGGGTAAATGCCATTGTTAAGAGCAAAGAGAAAACGGCGCTTATGATGAGACACGTTAATAACATGCTAGATATATATGCGGAAAAGTGCAGCGAGAAACAGTTTAAATACTGTGAATGTGTGCGACGTTATTATATCGATGGCGAAACATTAGAAGAAATTGCTGAATCATTCCCTGAAAAACCCGATGTGCGTACTATTCATAGGTACGTTGCAAGGGGAATAGAAGAACTATCTGTACTTCTCTGGGGAGTGATAGGGCTCAATACAAAATTGTCATAAAACTGTCATGGACATGTCATTCTTGACAATTTATAATGATAGTGTGAGTTAATAGGAAAACAAATACTCTATCTCTCAACGACACAGTAAAACCTAGAACACTAAAGCAAAAAAGCCCCTGCTTCGGCAAGGGCTTTTTGCTATAGGGTAGCTAATCCTATAATGTAGTGCGATCGCAACAGGATGCAAGTTAATGGCAAGTTATATACTAAACGTAAATAACAAATGCGCGTTTACCGTAGTCACGAGCATAACGACGCTTGCCTGTCTTAGGGTCTGTTACATAAGCAACAAATTTCTTTGTGCCGCGTTTAGACCCAGATTGAGATATTTTGGACATATACCTGCTCTCCTTTCATAAATTTCTCCGAAGAGATTTATGGCGGGCCCGCACTATTTACATTATAACTGCAAATTATATATTAAACTAGCATTAATATATAAAATGAAAAAGACCCCAAAAATTGGGGTCTTTTTCGATAGACGGAACAAGCTAACTTGTTTTTAAGAAAGATGAGTTGTAGCTAATAACTCAGAGCATCCTTATATATGTCTAAATATCTCAACAACATAATATCACTTAAATGTAAAAAAACAATAGTTAAAATTGTAAAAATGTTAAACTTATTTTATAAAATATAAAGTAGAACAAATATTTCATACAAGATATTGTTTTTATAAAATAATATAACAATATCTTGTATATTATCAATGATAAAAACGTATATAGTTATGCAAAAGAAGAATGGAACGAGGTGAATACGATTGACTGATGTGTATTGTGAAAAGAGAAGATGCTTAAACAATGTTAAGGGTTGGTGCAAAGCGAACGGCATTCATATAGATCATATGTGTAAATCGTATGCGCCTTCACATTCTTTAATTAAAACTAAAACGGCGAAGGTTCATAAAGACCGCGGTAAATATAAGCAGAATAAGAGTGTATTAAAGTAGCACGGCACCGTCACGAAGATGAGCTCCGTATGTCTCGTCGTAAAAATAAAAAAATAAATTTAAATTATACCGTGTTTTGTTAAATTTTTGAGCAATTTTTTTTGTGGGTCCTTCTAGCAAAAATTAAAAGCATGCGGTGGCCGAGACCCCAAAATTTGCCTAGATTTTAATTTTTTTATGGCCTTGCTAGTGATACAGGTAATGAAAGGAGGCTGATTGATAAGTGAAAATTACAGATGATTTGAAAACAGCAACAGCCTCTCAGTCGAACTTGGCAAAAGCACTTGGGCTCTCGCGTCAACGTGTTTCGCAACTGCTCCAAGAAGGGGTTTTAGCAACGGATGAAAAGAACCAAATTCTGGTTATCAAATCCGTTATCAATTATGTCAAATATAAGGGCCAATCTTCTGCTGAAGAGGAAAGCAGTTCCGATGATGCGATATTCGAGGTTGAAAAGGCCAAGAATGAACGTGCGAAACGCAAGATTGCTGAGTTGAAGCTAGCCAAAATGAACGGCGAAGTGTACTCAGCAGATACTGTAGAACAGGTTATGACAGAAATGCTTGTGAATTTGCGTACACAATTATTAGGATTGCCAACAAAACTGGCTCCACAATTACAGAATGTAACAAAAGAGGAAGCATATAACCTGTTAACTCAAGAAATCGAGGACAAATTATCAGAATTAAGTGAATATACGCCGTCATTATTCATGGATAGCGATGATGCAGATGAGGAGGAAGTGCGAAAATGACAATATTAGATTGCATGATGAAAGCCTTATCTGTTCGTGAGATTCATGAAATACCAGGTGTATTAATGGATGTGTTGCTTGATCATAATAAACTAGAAAGATTAATTGCGAATATGAGTGGTTGTTATTCGTATTCTGGATTATTACAGGAATTTGAAGAAAAAGCAGCAGATAGAAAAAACTATATGCAAGACTATACGCCTCAAAGTGTTATGGATATCGTAGCAGGTATATCCACTAATGGTTGTGTAAGAGATGTATGTGCTGGCATAGGCGGTCTTTCGCTAGCTAAGTATAAGAATAATCCAGATGTAGTATTACAGCTTGAGGAATATTCTAAAAATGCGATATGTTTTTTACTTTTTAATTTGGTAATGAACGGAGTACCTGCTGTTGTAATAGAACGAAATGTACTAACTCAAGAAAATATAGCGAAATATAAGGTGGAGATTAGTAATCAAGCGCCACAGATTATCAGAGAAGTATGTATAGATGAAGGTACATATAAGGCTGATACGATTATTAGTAATCCTCCATATAGTCTATCATGGGTGCCTGTTAATGATGAACGTTTTGATGGGTATAAATTAGCACCAAAAAGTAAAGCAGATTATGCTTTTATTTTAGATGGTATTTATTCTCTTAAAAATAACGGGACAGCAGTGTATATTTTACCGCATGGTGTCTTATTCCGCGGACAAGCTGAAGGTGATATTCGTCAAAATTTGATTAAAAACAATTTGCTTGATGCGGTAATAGGATTACCATCTAATTTATTTACCAATACAGGGATACCTGTATGTATACTTGTATTTAAGAAAAATAGAGTAAATAAAGATATATTATTTATCGATGCTCAAAAATGTTTCGTTAAGGATAAAAGCAAAAATATAATGACATCAGAACATGTGCTAAAAGTTATTGATACTTATAACAATCGTTCTGATATTGAAAAGTATTCAAGAAAAGTTAGCATTTTTGAAATAGAAGAAAACGATTATAACTTGAATATACCTAGATATATTGATAGCTTTGAGCCTGAAGAAATACCAGATGCAGTACAGCTTGCTAAAGAACTGAACGAAATTAATCGAGAAAGTCGGACGTTGGGTTTAGAAATTGCGGAGATGTTAAAGCTATTAGTTTGTACGGATCCAGACGCGCAGAAGGAGCATGATGAATTTGTAAAAGAATTTACAGAATTCTTGGTATCTTCTGATAGTGCTTGTACAATTGAGGAGCAAGAAGCTGTGATAAAAAAAATAGAAGATGTTAAGAAGTATTTACTTCAAAAGATGTTTGTGTAATGTTAAAAAATTACAAGAAATTTAAAATTACGGAAGTTGCTGATATACTGGGGCGTCCTAAGAAGAATCAAATGTATCCGGAGGGTTGTATTTGCTTGCAAGTATCTGCAAGTAAAGGGGAGTTATTATATTTAGATACATCACAACAAGTTGATGCAAAATATGTGGTGATTCAACCGAGAAATGTAATTCCCTTTTATTTATATTTGATGATAGAAAAGGCAATGCCTGAATTCTTATATAAATATAGACAAGGACTAAATATATCAGCACATGACATAAAACATATGGAGGTAGTGTGCCATACGGATGTCGAAACTCAGGCATTAATAGCTATGATGTTTACATCTATAAATGGTACAAGGTTAAGCGTACAAATGGGTGCGCTTTTTTAGTTTAAAAAAGGAGGTGATAGTATGAAAACGGCAAAAGAATTGTGGCAATATGTCTCTAAAATGGGTCTAAAACCACTACCTAAAACCAGTGTTAGCCAATGGGCTGATGATTATCGCATGCTATCACAAGGCCTTTCTGCTGAACCAGGACGATGGAAAACGAGTAGAGCACCATATCAAAAGGATATTATGGATGCTTTCACGCAACCTGGTATAAATCGGGTAGTTGTTAAGTCAGCATCACAGGTCGGGAAGTCGGACATAATGAATAATGTCCTCGGGCGATACGCTCACCTTGACCCATGCGCAGTCATGATGATTCAACCGACTATCGAATTAGCTCAAGATTATTCAAAGTCTCGTATCTCTCCGATGATCCGTGATACAAAAGTACTTTCACAAGTATTCTATGAAACAAAATCAGAAGACGGGGCCAAGACACGAGATGGTAAGAACACAATCTTATCTAAACTCTTTCCTGGTGGCCGTCTTATCATGTGTGGCGCGAACAGTCCAGCAGGATTGGCATCACGTCCTGTGCGTGTTCTACTAGCTGACGAAGTAGACCGCTTCCCAGATAGTGCCGGTACAGAAGGCGACCCAGTAGACCTTGCTGCAAAACGTATGACAACGTTCTGGAACAGGGTCATGGGGTTATTCTCTACGCCAACTAATGAAGGTAGCTCACGAATCGATGTAGAGTATCAAACAGGAACTCAAGAAGAGTGGCAACATGAGTGCCCTAATTGTGGTGAGTACCATTTGATACGACATACTGAGATGGAATGTGAGACAGAGGAACATAAGGACGCTAAAGGTCGGAAGATTGTAGTAGTTAGTGATGTAAAATGGCGGTGCCCTGACTGCGGGTCCACATTCTCAGAAGATGAAATACGAAAAGTTCCTCAAAAGTATATATCGAAAAACCCTGCTGCGTTGCATAATGGCATACGCAGTTTTTTTGTAAATGGATTCACGTCTCCGTGGCTAACATGGAATGACATCATGAGGGAATGGCTAGAGGCTAAAGGCGACCCTACTCGTGAAAAGGTAGTTATGAATACACGTTTCGGTGAGTCATACGCACAGCAAGGTGCCTTTGAAGACTATCAACAATTCATTAGGCGCCGTGAGAAATATGGCTCAGACCTCCCGGACGGTGTATTACTGCTAACTGGAGCCGTAGATACACAAGATAATCGGTTAGAGTATGAAATCACCGGTTGGGGGTACGGCGAAGAATGTTGGGGGATATGTAAGGGCGTTATCCTTGGGGAACCTGACAATAAAGCAACATGGGATGCACTTGATGCGGTACTTGATAAGGTGTACCGCTTTAAGAATGGTACAGGCCTTAAAGTAGCTCGTGCTTTCATTGACTCCGGTGGTCACTACACATCAAAAGTCTATGAATATTGTGAAAAGAACTTCAGTAAGCAACGATTTGCCATCAAAGGTACGGCCGGAACACCTGGTATACCTTTGAATTATAAGATTGGTAAAGCATCGGGAAACAAGATTCCGCTTGTCATGCTAGGTGTAGATGATGGGAAACAACAGGTAATGAACCGATTGGCTATCGAAGAGCCTGGTGCGAAGTACTTTCATTTCCCATTGGATGAAGAATTCCTAGGAACTAGAGGATATGACGAACTGTATTTTAAAGGGATTATCTCGGAACACAAGAAGAAAGTAAAACGTAAGGGCGTTATCCATGAAATATGGGAACCAACTGCAGGGGTTCGTAATGAACCTTTGGATTTACGTGTATATAACCTAGCATGTATGAATTCAATCCATCCTGATTGGGATAGATTCGCGGAAGTAGTTAAAGGTGGAGGCCATTCCACTACAACAGTAACTACTCCACGAAAGAAACCAATACGGAAACGTGTTCGTAGGGCTAGTAAAGTAGCAGATATTTAGGAGGATGTATGGCAACTAGTTATTCAAGTAAGCCAAGGCTCATTGACGTCCGGTTAGAGTGGTACGTCAAAGCTGAGGAAGCAATATTGACCGGCCAAAGCTATACAATCGGAAATCGGACTCTTACAAGGGCAAATTTAGCAGAAGTAAGGAAAATGATTGATGATTTAGTGGCAAGAGGCGCTAAATTACCAGGTATGGATACAGATAATGGGCGTGGGAACCGGTCAAAACGGGTAGTTTTTAGGGATTAGGAGACTGAAATGGCGAGAAAAAACAAGAAATTTAACGCTAAAATAGGCACTCCGAGGGCTAAAAATAGCGGATATAGTGAGGGCGGGGCCTCTCATAATAACAAGTCATTGAAGGGATATAACCCTAGAAAACTGGGTTATAAGGCTGATATTGGTGCAAATCTATCAACTTTGCGTGATAGATCTGCAGATTTAGCCATCAATACACCAGTCGGAACAGCTGCAATTAACACGAGTACGACTCATACAGTTGGTGCAGGCCTCAATGTGTTCCCTAGACCTAAGTTTCAAATCTTGGGAATCAGTGCAGAGGAAGCTAGAGCATGGGCTCGTAAGGTTCGCGCTGAGTTTGACTTGTGGGCTGAATCAAAAGACTGTGATATTTATCGCAAAAATAATTTATACGATATGCAAAGCATCGCATATCAAGGATATCTTACAGATGGTGATAGTTTCGCCGTATTCAGACGTAAGCCAACTACACCAGATATGCCGTATACGTTGCGCCTTCAATTAATTGAAGGTAATCGTGTAAGTAATCCGCTTACTGATTCCACATATGTTACAGGTGACCCATCTGGTGTTGAAGCGCTTAACCCAAATAATGGGAACCGCATATTGAATGGTATAGAAATTGATACTGATGGCGCTATTGTAGCCTACTGGGTATCCAATCAAGTACCTGGCGAACCAATTACAAGTGTATTAACTACATGGGCAAGGGTTGAAGCATATGGCAAACGTACAAGTATTCCGAATGTACTGCAAATTAGTAATGATACTAGACCAGAGCAGTACAGAGGGGTGCCTTATTTAGCTCCAGTTATTGAAACGCTAAAGCAAGTGTATCGATACACAAATGCAGAACTTACATCGGCCATTATTAAATCGTACTTTGCACTATTCTTTACGGAAGCCGTGACTAACTCTGGTTCATTAAATGATATGTTGGCCGACAATGGTGTTGATGATCCAACGGAACCAGTAGTCGATGTATCAGAATACAATTTAGGACCTGGCACATTAAATGCCTTACCTAAAGGTGTGGATGTAAAAAGTGTTGATGCTTCCAATGCTCAATCTACTTTTGAAGTATTTAGTACCCAACTCATCAAACAAGTAGGTGCTGCACTTAACCAGCCTTACGAAGTATTGATGAAGAACTTTAACTCTTCGTATTCTGCAAGCCGTGCAGCAATGTTACAGGCTTGGGAAGAATATAAACTACGTCGCAAGTGGTTCGCTCGTGACTTCTGCCAACCAATCTATGAGGTATGGTTAATGGAAGCAGTAGCGAACGGCCGAATTGAAGCGCCTGGTTTCTTTGATGATCCATTAATTCGAAAAGCATGGTGCAATGCTGATTGGTTCGGACCAACGATGTCCATCCTTGACCCTGTTAAGGATATGAATGGTAGTACCCTTCGCATTGAGAATGGAGTTTCCACTCGTGAACGTGAAGCGGCTGAAATGACAGGGACAGACCTTGAAGAAAACATTGCACAACTTGCATTTGAAAAGCAACTCATGGAGAAATATGGCATGGGGCTAGCTGATGCGGTAAATCCTTCCGTTGGCTCTAAATCTGAAGTGAAAGGAGGTGAAGAGGATGAATAAATTTTGGTCTGTTAAGAATTTTGTAAATCAAGATGGTACCGGTCAATCTGAATTGATTTTGTATGGTGATATTTCTGATGCCTCTTGGTGGGGTGATGAAATTACACCACGTGAATTTGCAAGTGACTTGGCTAGTTGTAATGGTAATGACTTAACAATGCGCATCAACTCTGGTGGTGGTGACGTGTTCGCAGCACAAGCTATCCACAATATGATCAAAGCCTATACTGGCAAAGTAACAGCACATATTGATGGCTTATGCGCAAGTGCTGCTACAATTATTGCCTGTGCGGCGGATAAGGTAATCATGCCAAGTAATGCTCTGTACATGATTCACAATCCATCTGTATTTCTAGGTGATAGCTTTGATGCGGACGGATTAACTAAAATGGCTAACTATTTGGCGAGTGTTAAACAGACAATCGCAAACGTTTATTTGAGCCGTAGCGACGTTTTGACATCTGAACAGGTAAATACACTTATGGATGATGAAACGTGGCTCATGGCGGACGAGGCGAAGTCCTACGGCCTGATTGATGAAGTAGATACGGCGATTACGGACAAAGCTGTTATGAATAACGGAATGGTTATCGTAAACAAAGTATCTTGCAAATACTCGGCCAAAAATGAAACCAAAATCAAACAATTTTTAACAAGTAAGGAGAAACCTATGACTGAAAACCAATTCATGGCAAGCTTAAAAGGTTTGCTCGGTATTTCTACAAATGAACCTGCAGAAAACGCAGCAGTAACAGCAGAACGCGAACGCGTTGAAGCATTAAATACGTTAAAAGGTGATAATGAAGTCATCAATCGTTTAGTTGATGTAGCTGTTAAAGAAGGTAAAACAGTAGATGAAGTAACACCTTTCATCTCTGCCGTATCTGATATTCCTGCAAGTGATAACAAAGTAGTTGACCAAATCCGACAATTAGTTATTGATCAAATGGAATCTGGTGCGGATAAAGTGGCACCTCAAGGTGCATCTACACCAGAAACCAACGATGCGGTAGCAAAAGCTAGTGCAATTGATGAAGTCGTAGCATTTGCGAATGCTAAGAAAGGCGGTAAATAATGGCATATTTCGAACAAGTAAATGGTGTCGCAGCTGATTATCTATTAGGTGGTGGCGGTGTACCGGTATTAACTCAAAATGTAAAAGTAGCAGCCGGCGATTATAAACGTGGCCAAGTTCTTGAAAACAACTCTGGTACATTCCAAAAAATCGCAAGTGGTAAGCCTGCGGGTATCGTAGTATCTGATACTACTGCAACTACTGAACACAATGTATTAACTGTATACATTTCCGGTCGCTTTAATCGTGAAGTATTGGTAGTTGACCAAGCTTACAAAATTAATGATCATGAAGCGGACTTCAAGGACGCTCACTTATTCTTAACTAGCATTAAATAGGGGGAACTATATAATGGCAATTGATTTCAAAGATACATTTTCCTTGATGCAAGCTGTGGAACGAATGAAAACTCCGGCAAGTTTCTTGCTTGATACTTTCTTCCCACAAGTTCCAGCAGTTGCAACTTCTAAAAAAATCGCAGTAGAAACTCGTAAACGTGGTCGCACATTAGCACCTTTCGTATCTCGTGGTGCATCTGGCGTTAATGTTAAACGTGCAGGATCTAAAATTGCTTTATACGAAGCACCTATGATGGGCCCTCGTACAGTTATTGACCCAGAACAACTTGATCAACGTGCATTTGCTGAAAACATTGTGTCTACAATGACACCTGCACAACGTGCCGCACAAATGCAAGCTGAAGATTTGTCTTACTTACAAGGCACAATTATTAATCGTAAAAATAAAATGGCAGCCGATTTGCTTACTACTGGTAAATGCAAAATCGAAGGCTATGCTGACGATGGTGAAACAGTTCAAGTTGATGAAATTGATTTCGAATTTGAACAAGACATTACACCTACTACTACTTGGGACCAAGCGGGTGCTGACATTTATGGCGACTTGAAAATGGCGTCCGAAAAAATTCAAGAAAACGCAGGTATCGTTCCAACTGTGTTAGTCGTTGGTAAAAACGTTGAAAAATACATTCTTGATAATGCATCCATCAACAAAATGTTAGCAATTCCTAATCGCGAAAACATGTCTATGTTCAGTTTTGCTCCTGAATACTTGTCTCCACAAGTTCGATATGTTGGCCGTATCATGTCTTTGAATATTGATGTGTACGCATACCTTGAAACATATCAAGATGATGAAGGTAAAGTAAAATCCTTTATTGGTGATGATGCAGCAGTATTAGGTGTTCCTGGCCGTGGCCGTCAACAACATGCAGCAGTAACATTGCTCAACGATGACAATCAATTCACAACATATGCAGGCATTTATGTACCTTACTACTATGCTAATAAGGCTACACAAGAATTAACATTGTCTGTATACTCCCGTTGCGTATTGATTCCTGAAACTATCGACGATTGGGCTACTATTAAGACTAAATAGGGGGTAACCTACTTATGAAAATCAGAGTATTAAAGGGTTATTTAGCACATGAAGGCGAGATGTATGGCAAAGGCGAAGTAGTCGACATCAAAAAGAAAACGGTTGCGTTGTCCTTGCTTGAATCTGATAAGTTTGAATCTGCTGAAGATAATCCTATCGAAGTACCGGAACCATTGGAAGTCGTTCCAGATGAACCAGAAGAAGAAATGGAATTACCTGAAGTTGATGCGGAAGTTACGGTGAAAAAATAATGCGATTTAGAGATTACCTAGAAAGCGATATTGACGATGTATTCCTTAATGAAGACGAATTCGCCGAAGGGCATAATCTAAATGGCACAGTAGCTAAAGCGATTATCCAATCGCCAACGGCGAGGGAGTCATTCTTGTCGAATGGCTCTCACGTATCAAATGACGGATTACACGGGGTGTCTGTATTTGTGCATTGCAAATTAAAGGACATCCCTGAAATTCCATCACAGGGAAACGTATTCCGATTAGATGATGATGTGTACATCGTTCAAAGTGCAACGGAAGAAGATGGGCTCGTGTCTATCGAACTTAGAGCAGAAGCTAGAGGCGGTGTTGACGGATGGTTGAGCTAGAACTTGATAAAAGTGCAGTGAAAACAATTGAAAAAGCACTGGAAACATTAAAAGAAGATAGAGTTCGACGTGTCTGCCAAGCCGCATCTAAGCGTGCTGCAACAACCGCAAGAAAAGCAGGTACGCAAGCACTACGTAATATCTACGCCATTAAAGGTGTATCGGTCGTAAAGTCTGGTGTATCTATTAATAAATTGAATAATGGCACAGAAATGCGTATCAAAGGTGGTTATACTAGCGCTCAAAAGTACTTTAAGATTAAATCGCTTAAACGAAAAGGTGTGTTTGTGTCTATTAAAAAAGGTACAGAAACAAAGGTACCAAATGGCTTTGTTAGTGCATCTGGTATATTCATGAAACGCCAAGGCAAGGACCGATACCCATTAAAAGGGATATATGGACCAGCCTTACCGCAAATGTTTGGTAATGAAACTGTTATGAATGCCATGCAAAAAGAAGGCATGGAAATGTATGAAAAGCGCCTATATCACGAATTAGAGCGTGCGCTAGGAGGTAACTAATGACACCATTAGATGTATCAGACGGCATTGCCGCCTATCTCATGGATGAGTTGCGCAAGCTAAATGAAACAAGTGATGTTACCACGAACCCTATTCGAGTATGGAGCGGGTTCTTACCAAGGGTGGATAAGAATGAAGATAAGCGCAAGTTATGTCCAGCCGTAGTAGTGCATCCGTATTCTGTTAGTGATGCGGATAGTTCGACGGTAGGTATTACTGTATTGGTAACTACTTATGACGAGGCCTTAACAAAAGGTCATGTCGGACTATATCACCTCTTAGAGGTAGTGCGTGAGCGGTTACTATCTGATAATCCAGTAGAACTTAAATATGAAATTAAGGAGAATACCGTTAATACAACAATTCCTGATGATCAACCATACCCTCAATGGGTTGGATATCTTGAATTTGAAGTGTACATTCCAGTTATTCGTAGAAATCTTAACAAGATATTTACGGATAATAAAGTAATTGAATAGGAGACAACGATGAACCCTGTTGTATATGTTGGGCCTTCGTTCCGCAGTAGCCGGTTAAATCAATTCATGGTATTTAGCGACGGTGCACCACTGCCGGAAGCGGAAGACCCTATTTTTATGCATTTATTCGTGCCTCTGGACGAACTCAACCAAGCAATGATTGATGTGAGAACACAAGGCACACAATTAAATGTATTCTATGTTAACGCATTGAAGAATTATAAAGGAGTGAAGTAAATGGCCTTTTATCATGGCGTCAAAACAAGTGAGCAAGCTACCTCTGTAATTGCTCCTGTCCAAACTACTGCCGGCCTTCCAATTGTGTTCGGTACTGCACCTGTACACCTTACAGAAGACCCTAGCGCAGTAATTAATAAGCCAATCATCTGTTATAGCTGGGAAGAAGCTGTTCAACAACTTGGCTATTCTGAAGATTGGACACATTTCACATTGTGTGAAGCAATGTACGCACAATTCAAATTGTATGGCGTAGCTCCAATCGTATTTGTTAACGTATTGGATCCTGCTAAACATAAGAAATCCACTACAACAACTGCTACATTGACAGAAAAGAAATGCATTGTAAAAGCTGCAGTATTGCTTAACACATTGCAAGTATCTAGTGGCGGTCAAACAGGTGTGGCCAACACAGATTACACGGCGGCATTTGATGACAAAAATCAATTAATCATCTCTGTTATCAAAGGTGGTAAGTTCGATTCCGCAAGTACATTGGACCTCACATACGATGAACTCGATGTAGAAAACTTCGATTATAAAAACGTAATCGGCGGTGTAGATAGTAATGAAAAAGCAACAGGCTTTGAATTGATTGATACAATCTATCATCATTTCGGTATTGTACCTGGTCTTATTGCTGCACCTGGATTCTCTCAACATCCTACAGTCGCTTCCGTGATGAAAGCAAAATCTCGTGTTATTAATAACTTGTTTGGTGCGACTACTTTGGTAGATATCGATACTACACAAGTTGTTAAATACACAGATGCTTACGAATGGAAGAAAGGTAATAGCTATACAGGTGAATCTGAAGTCGTATGTTGGCCGATGGTTCGCAATGGCGATTATATGTTCCATATGTCTACGCACATCATGGGCATTATTGGCAAATGTGATGCATCCAATAGTGATATTCCTACGTTATCCCCTTCCAATAAGTCTATGAATATCACAGGCTTGTGCTTAGCTAATGGTAAGGAAGTAATGCTTACGCATTCGCAAGCAAACTTATTGAACTCTCAAGGTATTATGACGGCCGTTAATATCAATGGTTGGGTATCTTGGGGTAACTATACAGGTGCATATCCTGGCACAACTGATGTTAAGGATACATTCATTTGTGTACGCCGGTTCAATGATTGGGATGACCAAACATTCATCTTAACCTATTGGCAAAAAGTGGATATGCCTATCTTGCCTCGTAATATCAAGACAATTCTTGATAGTGAAACAATCCGTCTTAACGGTCTTACTTCTCGTGGCTTTATCTTGGGCGGTCGTATTGAATTCAAAGAAGCAGAAAACCCTACAACAGATTTGTTGAATGGTATTATTCGCTTCCATAAATACCGTACACCTCCAATTCCAGCGCAAGAAATTGAAAGCATTTCTGAATACGATGTTTCTTATTTCAAAACGCTATTTCAAACAGTATAGAAAGGGGTAATTAATCATGGCATCTATCAATCAAGTGCCGGAAGTACTTAATGACTTCCGTGTATACGAAGAAGGCTCTGACAACTGTTTAGGTGTTGCCAAAGTGGAATTACCTAGTGAATCTGTAATGACTCAAACTGTAAAAGGTGTGGGCATTGCAGGTGAAGTAGAAGCGCCAGTTATTGGACACTACTCCTCTATGGAAACAAAACTTACTTGGAACACTCCAACAGAAACTACACACCGCCTTACAGGTGGTCGTGGCGTACGCTTAGAAGTACGTGGTGCTATCCAATGTTGGGATAGTGGCAAAGATAAATATGTAATCGTGCCTACACGTGCTGTTATTCGTGGCCGTGCTAAATCTAAAGAAAATGGCACATATGAATCTGGCAATACTATCGATGCAACGAACACAATCGAAACTACATACTTGAAACTCGAACAAGATGGCAAGGTAGTTCGTGAAATCGATAAATACGCCTATAAAGATTCTATTTCTGATGGCACCGACTTCCTTGGCGATGTTCGTGCTGCACTCGGTATTTAGTCTGTAGAAAGGACGATCACTAATGAGTAAACATAACACTATGAACGAAACACATGAACAAACAGGTATTGAATTAGTAAAAGCTGGTCATTCCTTACAATTTGAAGGCATCAGCGGGTACACATTAATTAAATGCGAAAAGTCCGCTAAGGGTGAAGATAAAACTATTACAGTTCCGGCATTATCCATGACGTATCAAGCACATGTAGCAGCTGCTGTATGCGGATGTAAAGTGGATGATATTTATAGTCTCCCGGCTGCCGATTTCACTAGAGTGTGCTTAGAGGTACAGAATTTTTTGCTCAATTCCGAAAAATAACAGACCTAGAACGGTATTTTACTGAGTGTGCAATTACGTGTAGTAAATACACTAGCACACCGATGGACTACTTCATTAGAGAGCTAGACGTGGATGAGTTCATAGTCCACGTTCGGCTCATTAGTGATAGTATCGAGCGCGAGAATAAAACAATGAAAGGGAGAAAATAATGGCCAATAAAGTCTTAGAAATGGCGATTGCCATTAAAGGTAAACTCGATGGCGGGTTATCTTCCTCCGTATCAAAAGCATCTCAGGAACTCAATAAATTATCTAATGTAATCAAAGATCAACAGGCGCAATATAGAAAACTACAAGCTATATCGCAAAAGACTGGTAATGTTAGCGATAGGAACGCAGCAATTGCAGCTGAGCAAAAGCTGAATTCTATGTTACAACGGCAAGCCCGGTTACGGTCTAATATCGCAAGTCAGACGGCGCATCAAAATGCAATCAGTAAAATGGGTGGTGCAAGTCCTTTAGCAGGTGCTGCATCAGCTGCGCAAGGTGCTAGTGCTGCGGTAAGTGGTATTACAGGAAAGCTTGCAAGTTTCGCTATGGTTGCCGCCGGTGGGTTTGGTATTGGTGCCATTATAGATAATGTAGTAAATGCTGGCGAAGCACTTTATCAATTGTCTAATAAATTACATATGACAACCGCTGAAACGGCACAATTTAAGAAGATTATGACATTAAGTGGTGTTGATGTAGAAGCGGCCGCAAAGTCTTTCGCTAAAATGGATAAGACTTTGGCTGGTGGCGGTAAAAGTGCTGAAGCTTTGCAAGGATATCTCAGTCAATTTGGTGTATCCTTAACCGATGCCAATGGCAAGTTATTGCCTATGAATCAACAGTTGGATGCAATGGCTAAAGGTTACCAAAATGCGGTAGCACAAGGCCGGGGACAAGAATTCATGCTTGAAACGCTAGGTGCAAAAGGCATGGAGCTTACTAAAGTATTTGAGAACTATGCAGATGCACAAGCGGCCGCATCACAAATCAAAGGCGTCGGAATAGATCCTAAATCACTCCATGAAATATGGCTACAAATGAACATCTTGAAAGCGGAAGCTACGCAAGTTGCATTAGGGTTGGCACAAGCCTTTATACCGATTGCTCAGCAAATATTACCGGCACTAATACCGGTATTGCAAGCTGTTGTAACCTTCATGAAGGATAATAAGGAAGCTATTGCCGCCGTAGTCACTAATGGATTGAAATTAGCCTTACTGTATGGTACGGCTACAAAACTAGCATCAGGTATTACTACAATTACCACGGCATTTAAAGGTGTAGAAACGGCAACGGGTGCATTTAAAGCAGCGGGTGCATTAATAGGTGGTCCATGGGTAATCGCCATCATGGCGATTATTGCGGTGATATACCTATTAGTAACTAATTGGGATACTATCTGTGCCACGTTAACATCTGTTTGGGATAGTGTATGTTCTGGATTGAGTTCAATATGGGATAGCGTATGTTTTGCTTTAAGTTCCGCATGGAGCGCCATTATATCCGGTATTATGGCTGTAATTAATGGGTTCTTATCATTAGGCCTTAGCGCATTTAATGCATTGAAAGCGGCAATAATTGCTTATGTAAATCTATGGTTAAACCTACCAACATATATTGGTATGGCCGTAGGATTCATAATAGGCATTATTTTGCGATTACCAGAGATAGCGGTACAAGTTGGTACTGCTGTTATATCTGCCGTCGTATCATTTGCCACAGAATGTTATAACTTCGCAGTTACTACATTTAGTGCTATGGTCGATGATATTTATAACTTCTTAATCAATTTACCTATGTATATGATCACTTTGGGCGCTGAATTCGTGGCGGCGGTTATTTCGTTTGCCTCTGAAGCATATGCTACGGCCACATCATGGATTAGTAGTTTGGTTAACGATGTTATTAATTTCATCATGAATTTACCTAGTGCATGTGCTGATGCGGGAGCCAGTTTCGTAGCTGCCGCAGGCCAATGGGCAAGTGATGCCTATAATGCGGTATTAGACTGGATTAAACAAATTCCTAGTGCTGTATCTAATGCAATTTCAGGCGCATGGGATAGCATTAAGGCTCAATTTAATGGTGGCTTTACTGTAGGTGTTCAAGCTGCAGGCGGTAATGCGTATGCTAATGGTGGTGTGATTACATCTCCGGAAGTCGCATTGATTGGTGAAGCTGGATATCCTGAAGTAATTGTACCTATTGATGGTAGTGATAATGCTATGAACCTATGGCAAACGGCCGGACGAATGTTAGGTGTGGGTGGTGCGCAGTCAGCTATAGTGCCTACTGTATCATTAGCACCTAGCGTACCTGTGACATCCTCATCTAGTAATAGTGGGGCGCCTGTACAGATTACATTTGCACCAGTTATTAATGCTGGTAATGGTTCAACTGATGATATTATGTCGGCATTGGACGCTAAAATGCGTGAATTTGAACAAATGATGCGTAGCTATACCGCCGGACAACGGAGGTTAAGTTATGACTAGTTATACAACAATACAAGGGGATATGTGGGATTTAATCGCTTATAAGGTGTATGGCAACGAACGATACATTAATCTATTGTTAGAAGCAAACCAAAAACATCGTAATACGGCGATATTTTCCGCTGGTGTTGTGTTAACATGCCCAGATGTTCCTGCTGATTCCTTGCCTGAATTCTTACCACCATGGAGGCGATAGTATATGAGCTTACAAAAGAGCCTAGCTAAGGTCCAGAAATGGAAGAAAGATTTAACGCCACAAACGAAGTTAGCACGGCGGGCATGGTGTACGATTGGTTACCAACATTGGGGGAGTAAGGAGTCAAAGGACATCACCGACGATATTAGTAAATACCTTCTTGATGTAACTTTCACAGATAACCTTTCAGGAACTGTAGATGACGTGGCTATCTCACTAGAAGATAGGGGCCGTCTATGGGTCGGCGATTGGTACCCTGTGAAAGGGTCATTACTAGAAGTGGCAATTAATACCGTAGCATGGGAGAAATTAGGGGATGAACAATTTACGTTGCCAATCGGCAAATTTGAAATTGATGAATTCGAGGGCAGTAGCCTTCCTGATGTAGTTAAAATCAAAGGTGTCGCTATTATCGGTAGTACTGACTTGCGGGAGAAAAAGAAAGACAAATCGTGGAAAACTACAACGCTTAAAGCGATTGCTACCGAGAAAGCAAAAGATAATAAATTAAAGCTAGTATGGGATGCGGATTTTGACCCACCGTTAAAAGATGCATCACAAAGTGCTGAATCAGACCTCGCATTCTTGCAGAAACTATGCAATGATGCGGGGTTTTCTCTTAAGGTATCCACTGAACAGTTGATTATATTCGATGATTACAAATACGAAAACGTGAAGCCTAAAGTTATAATTCGTAGACCAGGTGGCCAATATCAACCTGTACAGACGAAGGAAGGCGAGCAACCGCCTTTGATTATTACTAGAGCCTTATCTTATTCGTACAAAAGTAAAACTCGTGAAGTATATCGAGCATGCCATGTGAAATATACAGATAAGGATAAGAAATCCGTTATCGAGGATACATTCGAAGATCCTGACCGTAAGGGTCACACGTACCTTGCTGTATTAGAGGTTAATGAACAGGTTAAAGATAAGGCTGAGGCAAAGAGATTGGCTAAAAAGAAGCTAAGAGAAGCCAATAAAGAAGCCGATACAATGTCTTTTAGTTTTCCTGGCAATCCTCTTATTATGGCATCGGTTACGGTTAATCTCGAAGGATTTGGGGTGTTCGATGGTAATTATTTAATTACTAAAGCAACGCATACATTAGGGGCCAATTATTCAACGTCGATTGATGTAAGGAGGTGTTTAAATGGCTACTGACATATTATCCACATTAGTGGATATGATATTTATTGGAAATGTTTCAAGTACAATTCCTGAAGAAGGTAAAGCCGTTGTTACACGCCTAGATAGAGAAGGTGTTGTAACGGCGCCATTATCTGTCATTAATCGAGGTGCAGCACATGATAAGGACTATTGGATGCCGGCTATTGATGACCAGGTATTGTGCATTATGTTGCCTAATCGGTCCGGACGTGGGTTTTCCGATGGATTCATTATTGGCACATTCTTTAGTAGTGCGGATCCGACTCCAGGCGGTGCGGATAATGGTAAACGTGTACTTACTGTTCCTGGAGATATGACTCTTAATGTTGGAGGTACTTTATCAATTAATTCAAGCGGTGGGGATGTAGTGGTCAATGGTATTTCCTTAGTTCATCATGTGCATGGCGGTGTAGTGTCTGGTGGTTCTACAACATCAGGACCAGAATAGGAGGTATAGATGTATATCGGTTATTTGGCGGATATAGTATTTTATACCGCATTAGATAATGTTCTTACTGTATCGGATGTAACGCGTTCAGGTAGTGCTCGATGGGAAAAGCACAATTTGATGTTAGAAAAGCCTGTCAAACAATTTAGCGGACCTGATGTGGAACAAATTACATGTAAGATTCTTATTTCTGCATCACTTGGACAATCTCCAGATAGTACTGTTAAGAAATTGCGAAATTATCGCGATACGGGGGCTGTATTACCGTTTATTATCGGTGGTAAACCTGTTAGTCAAAACTACTTTGTCATCATGTCTATGAGCGAGGATAGCTTATTCACGGATGCATACGGTAAGACTCAATCTATTGAGGTTTCTCTAACTCTTGAGGAATATTCGGATAATAATACAGTAGAAGAAAAGTCCATGCTAAATCAATATGGTCAGAAGTTCAATAAAGTTAATACGATATTGAGGAGGTTCTAGCCATGTCAGCAACGTATGAAATTAAACCAGTAACTGACAATAGGATATCGCTAGCACCTGAAAGTGAAGTCGCTGAGATTTTGCAGAATGTGCAAACGATTATTTCTACTGTTCGTGGTAGCGTGCCACTAGATAGGGAGTTTGGTATTGATGGTCGCATTATTGATATGCCTATCCATCAGGCGCAAGCTCATCTATCTAACGACATATTCCAACAAATTAAACGGTATGAACCACGTGCCAAAATTAGTGATATATCATTTACCGCCACACAAAATGGGGCGTTGATTCCGAAAGTGATGGTGACTGTATGAGATTATCTGATTTACCTAATGTTGAGTTTTTTAACACAGATAAAGAACACGTTCAACAGAAGGTATTTGATATTTACACAACAATAACAGGGCGAACCTTGGGAGAGGGCGATCCTGTTACTTTATTTTTAAATGTAATTTCGGAAATTATTATCCGATTATTGAACGATGCAAATTATGCAGCTAAACAAAATCTATTAGCCTATGCAGAAGGCGATAACTTGGACCATGTTGGAGCTGTTCCTGCTGCTGTTGAGCGATTAAAGGCAACGAAAGCGACTACAACAATTCAAGCAACATTGTCAGCAGTGCGCACGAACTCTGTCATTATTCCAAAGTGGACTAGAATATCAACTGGAAGTGGCGAATATTTTGCTACTGTTGAGGATTTGGTTATTCTACCAGGTCAACTTAATGGATCCGTAAAAGCAGAAGCACAAATTGCCGGGGCGCGAGGCAATGGGTTTAAGCCGGGCGAGATAAGTACAATTATTGATCCTATAGCTTATGTGGATACGATGCGTAATATAACTCTATCTGAAGGTGGTTCTGATACAGAGGACGACGAATCGTATCGCGAACGTATTCATGAGGCTCCAGAATCGTTCTCTGTGGCAGGCCCTGAAGGGGCGTATGAGTATTTTACAAAGTCCGCGTCGCACCTTGTGGCAGATGTAGGCGTATCTTCTCCACGTCCAGGTGAGGTTAATATTTATCCCTTATTAGCAGGAGGAGGACTTCCTGGGCAAGAATTGCTCACGACTATTACGGATTATTTATCTGATAAGAAACGTAGGCCTCTGACTGATAAGCTAACTGTATTAGCACCTACTACTACGCAATATAACATCGACGCTAAGTATTACATTGAAAAAGGCGCCGATGCAACGGTGGTAAAAGCTAAGGCAGATAAAGCAGTTAATGACTATGTTATATGGCAAAAGTCAAAATTGGGCCGTGATATAGTACCCAGTCGATTGGTTCAAATGCTCATGGATGTATCCGGAATTAAACGCGTTGAAGTAACGGCACCTATATTTACCCCGATTGCAGAACAAAGCGGCGTGGCAGTAGCCAATACAATCGCTGTAGCGCTCGCAGGAAGTGAGGAAGAATGATACTTGATAGCAAGTATACTAGTGCGGAGCATCTTCCGTCCTCAATCGATAGGGAACCAGTTAAGTCCCTTGCTAAAACGTGGGATGATATGCTGGCCGAATTTATGAATACGAATACTCTGCTATTATGGTCGTCTATTGATACTGAACCAGAGAGTGTAATTGATCATTTAGCGTATCAATTACACGTGGATGACTATGATAGTGGGTTACCGATAGAGACTAAACGTGAAATGGTGAAGAACTCAATTGATATTCACCGCCATAAGGGCACGCCGTATGCTGTTGAAAAGGCCGTACAGACTATATATTCTGATTCAAAAACCGAAGAATGGTTTGAATATGGCGGGAAACCGTACTATTTCAAGGTTACGCTAATCACAGCCCCATTAAGAGGCGAAACAGATATAGCTAAGCTTGTACGTGCTATTAATGCGGCTAAAAATGTACGGTCCTGGCTAGATGGTATTGAATTCATTCGACGAATTAACTTCAATAAGTATTTTGCCGGATGGTGCGGTGTATCTAGGAAAGTGAATATCAAGTGTGATTTCACGAATGCATGGCGCATTAATTTGAATACCCATGTAACGTCTTACACCGTTGAATCTAAGAAAACGAAGATTAATGTAGCGCTAGATAATAGCGTTAGATAGGAGGAATATATGGCAGAATGGTCAAATGCAACCATGACTGATATCGGTGCTGATCTTCAAGCGAAGGTAAATGCAGGCAAAACTAAATTGACATTCACTAAAATCAAAGTCGGTAGTGGCGTTAATGCAACGAATCCATTGGCACTAACTGATGTAATCTCCTCTAAATGGGAGACTACTAATTTTGTAGTTAAACAAGAAGGTAAAATCGTAAGCGTTGATACGTTTATTACAAATAACGGCATAAAAGAGGCATTTAGAATGTCAGAAATTGGGTTATTTGCCAATGATCCAGATAAAGGAGAAATATTGTATGCATACCTAACAGATCCTGAACCTGATAGAATGCCGGCAGAAGGGGGTGCGGTTGTTGTATCTCAAGAGCTAACTATCGGAATGATGTTTAGTAACACTGGCAATGTATCACTCACAGTTAATATGGGGGCGCTAGTTAATCAGGAACAACTTAAAGAGCATAACTCATCTACTTCATCTCACTCTCCTATAACAGACCAAATCAAAGCAATCCTTGGAAGTGCAAATTGGAAAGACACTCCTGCTAGTACACTTGTTACAATTAAAAATTTGTTGGGCCAAGGTGCTATAGTAGCATCTAAACTTGATGCTAGCGCAGGCTTTGTTAAATTTGCAAATGGTTTCACTATCCAGTGGGGAATATCCTGGTTTGATTCCAATAGGTACTACAAAGATATTTCGCTACCGATTAACAGTACTGTTCTGG
>OFLT01000094.1_pt1 | contig 60417 bp, 45 predicted proteins | sample 1540961 | NCBI WGS metagenome assembly OFLT01 (sample SAMEA4413041, study PRJEB24355) | metagenome | biome: human; feature: gut; material: faeces | place: United Kingdom | collected 2010
GTAGGTCTGACTGAGAAAGAAGCGAAAGAGAAAGGCATCAGCTACGAAACTGCCACCTTCCCGTGGGCTGCTTCTGGTCGTGCTATCGCTTCCGACTGCGCAGACGGTATGACCAAGCTGATTTTCGACAAAGAATCTCACCGTGTGATCGGTGGTGCGATTGTCGGCACTAACGGCGGCGAGTTGCTGGGTGAAATCGGCCTGGCAATCGAAATGGGTTGTGATGCTGAAGACATCGCACTGACCATCCATGCGCACCCGACTCTGCACGAGTCTGTGGGCCTGGCGGCAGAAGTGTTCGAAGGTAGCATTACCGACCTGCCGAACCCGAAAGCGAAGAAGAAGTAATTTTTCGTTTGCCGGAACATCCGGCAAATTAAGAAGCGGCTATTCTGGCCGCTTCAGATTGTTGATAAAGTGCTCGTGGTTGATGCCGGATGCGGCGTAGACGCCTTATCCGACCTACAAAATCATGCAAATTCAATATATTGCATGGCTTGTGTAGGCCCGATAAGCTTGCGCATCGGGCGATTCGATGTTTGTCATCAGTCTTAAGCGGCTAACAACGCCGCTTTTTTACGCCTGCAATTTACCTTTCCAGTCTCCTTGCTCCACGCTCAGACAACCGTTCGCGTACCGCTGACCGTTGCTCATTATTCAATCGGGCAGTATGGTTACTGTCGTTTAGACGCTGCGGGCGGCTCTCCTGAACTTTCTCTCGAAAAACCTGACGCTGCTCAGGCGAGGCAGACTGGATACGCTGACGTGCTGCATCTCTTTGCTGTTGATTCTGCGGGTTAGTCTGCATTTTCTCGCGAACCGCCTGGCGCTGCTCAGGCGACGCAGACTGGATACGCTGACGTGCCGCTTCTCTTCTCTGCTGATTCTGCGGGTTAGCCTGAATTTTCTCGCGGACTGCCTGGTGCTGCTCAGGAGAAGCCGACTGATAACGCTGACGAGCGGCGTCCTTTTGTTGCTGGGTCAGTGGCTGGCGACGGCTGAAGTCGCGGAAGTCGTCATAGCTCCCATTGTGTTCAGCTTCATTAAACCGCTGTGCCGCTGCCTGACGTTGGGTATCTCGCGTAATGACGGGGGCGGCGTGTGTTCGTTGCTGAAACTGACTTGCTGCCGCCTGACGCTGGCTGTCGCGTGTTGGAGCAGGTAACTGCGTGGCGCTCATTCCGCCGTTGACATCGGTTTGATGAAACCGCTTTGCCATATCCTGATCATGATAGGGCACACCATTACGGTAGTTTGGATTGTGCCGCCATGCCATATTCTTATCAGTAAGATGCTCACCGGTGATACGGTTGAAATTGTTGACGTCGATATTGATGTTGTCGCCGTTGTGTTGCCAGTCATTACCGTCACGATGACCGCCATCGTGGTGATGATAATCATCATCGTCATGATGATGATGGTCATGATCGTCGTCGTCCCAGTCGATGCTGCTGAATAGTGCGTATGTGGTAGCAACGCCCATGCTATAGCCGAATCCGCGCACAAAGCTGTCAACAAACGGTTCTCCGGCTGGCGGCGGCAGATAAACTGGCGGATAAGCGGTATTGGCCCAACTGCCGTAAACCACGTTTGGGTTGTAGTTCGGAATATAAACCACATCCGGATTGGCTGGCTCAATGGTTATTACGGTCGGTGCAGGTTCTGCGACGACGGGGCTGGACGTAGAAACGGTATTTGGTTGTGTGGCAGGGGCGTTGGCGGGCTGATTTACCGGTACGACTTTTTTCGTTGTCGTGATGATCTTTTGTTCAGTTGATGACTTCAGCGAGCCGGTTTGTTGCGCCAGTTGCCGCAATCGCTGTACCGAGTCCATCACGTCCTGCGGCTGCGCCAGAAAAGCATCGCCCAGGTTTTGCACCCATTGCGGGTTTTCGCCCATCAATGCCATCAACTGTGGAAAGGCCACCAGTGATTTGACGCTGGCGTCCCAGGACTGGCCAGATACCGCCTGAATAGCAGCATCGCCTTGTTTAAGTGGATTATCGTGTGACCATTGCACTGCTTGAGCAACGTTTGCCGGATAGGTTGATGCCATTAACACTTGTGAAAGCAGAGAGTCGGGGTACAGCGCGACGGGCGCGACCCATTGATCGATTTGTGCAGTGCTGAATGTAGATTTGACGACGGCAGGTGTTACAGGAGGCACGGAAACCGTTGCAGGAAGCGTAACTGCGGAGATGTCAGGCGCAGTCTGTTGTGTCGATTGCGCTTCCACAGGCGCTTCCACTGTGCGGCTTTTTATATATAGCCCGGCAGAGGCGGCACAAAGCCCGGCACTGCAAATTAGCGCCAGCACATGGGGTTTAAACGGCAAAGTCATTTTCATAATTCGGATCTCAAGGAAATCGCAATGGTCGGCGAACGGCCACCCGCAGGTGCTGTGAATCCGAGTATAAAGAGGCGGTAGTTTAAATTTTGACTAATCTTGGGATTCGTTGAGAAAGGTGATTATCACCATGCGAATTAACGAAGTTTTTACGGAGGGAAACATTCCTAGACTATCCTTAACGATTCAGCCACTTTTTTATGTTGCTTTTTTGTAAACAGATTAACACATCGTCAAAATCCTGCTATTCTGCCCGTTGCGGTACTGGGCATTTACCCTACAAACTGCTGTCTCACAGGAGCGTGAAGAGAATCGCCTGCCGCACTATGACAATGAGAGCGAGGAGAACCGTCGTGCTAGAAGAATACCGTAAGCACGTAGCTGAGCGTGCCGCTGAGGGGATTGCGCCCAAACCCCTGGATGCAAACCAAATGGCCGCACTTGTAGAGCTGCTGAAAAACCCGCCCGCGGGCGAAGAAGAATTCCTGTTAGATCTGTTAACCAACCGTGTTCCCCCTGGCGTCGATGAAGCCGCCTATGTCAAAGCAGGCTTCCTGGCTGCTGTCGCCAAAGGCGAAGCTAAATCCCCGCTGCTGACTCCGGAAAAAGCCATTGAACTGCTGGGCACTATGCAGGGTGGTTACAACATTCATCCGCTGATCGACGCGCTGGATGATGCCAAACTGGCACCGATCGCTGCCAAAGCACTTTCTCACACGCTGCTGATGTTCGATAACTTCTATGACGTAGAAGAGAAAGCCAAAGCAGGCAACGAATATGCGAAGCAGGTAATGCAGTCCTGGGCGGATGCCGAATGGTTCCTGAATCGCCCGGCGCTGGCTGAAAAACTGACCGTTACCGTCTTCAAAGTCACTGGCGAAACCAACACCGATGACCTCTCTCCGGCACCAGATGCGTGGTCACGCCCGGATATCCCACTGCACGCGCTGGCGATGCTGAAAAACGCCCGTGAAGGTATTGAGCCAGATCAGCCTGGTGTTGTTGGCCCGATCAAACAGATTGAAGCTCTGCAACAGAAAGGTTTCCCGCTGGCGTACGTCGGTGACGTTGTGGGTACGGGTTCATCGCGTAAATCCGCCACGAACTCCGTTCTGTGGTTTATGGGCGATGATATTCCACATGTGCCGAACAAACGCGGCGGTGGTTTGTGCCTCGGCGGTAAAATTGCACCAATCTTTTTTAACACGATGGAAGACGCGGGTGCACTGCCAATCGAAGTCGACGTCTCTAACCTGAACATGGGCGACGTAATTGACGTTTACCCGTACAAAGGTGAAGTGCGTAACCACGAAACCGGCGAACTGCTGGCAACCTTCGAACTGAAAACCGATGTGCTGATTGATGAAGTGCGTGCTGGCGGCCGTATTCCGCTGATTATCGGGCGTGGCCTGACCACCAAAGCGCGTGAAGCACTTGGCCTGCCGCACAGCGATGTGTTCCGTCAGGCGAAAGATGTCGCTGAGAGCGATCGCGGCTTCTCGCTGGCGCAGAAAATGGTAGGCCGTGCCTGTGGCGTGAAAGGCATTCGTCCGGGCGCGTACTGTGAACCGAAAATGACTTCTGTTGGTTCTCAGGATACCACCGGCCCGATGACCCGTGATGAACTGAAAGACCTGGCGTGCCTGGGTTTCTCGGCTGACCTGGTGATGCAGTCTTTCTGCCACACCGCGGCGTATCCGAAGCCAGTTGACGTGAACACGCACCACACGCTGCCGGACTTCATTATGAACCGTGGCGGTGTGTCGCTGCGTCCGGGTGACGGCGTAATCCACTCCTGGCTGAACCGTATGCTGCTGCCGGATACCGTCGGTACCGGTGTTGACTCCCATACCCGTTTCCCGATCGGTATCTCTTTCCCGGCGGGTTCTGGTCTGGTGGCATTTGCAGCCGCAACAGGCGTAATGCCGCTGGATATGCCGGAATCCGTTCTGGTACGCTTCAAAGGCAAAATGCAGCCGGGTATCACCCTGCGCGATCTGGTACATGCCATTCCGCTGTATGCAATCAAACAAGGTCTGCTGACCGTTGAGAAGAAAGGTAAGAAAAACATCTTCTCTGGCCGCATTCTGGAAATTGAAGGTCTGCCGGATCTGAAAGTTGAGCAGGCATTTGAGCTGACCGATGCGTCTGCCGAGCGTTCTGCTGCCGGTTGTACCATCAAGCTGAACAAAGAACCGATCATTGAATACCTGAACTCTAACATCGTCCTGCTGAAGTGGATGATCGCGGAAGGTTACGGCGATCGTCGTACCCTGGAGCGTCGTATTCAGGGCATGGAAAAATGGCTGGCGAATCCTGAGCTGCTGGAAGCCGATGCAGATGCGGAATACGCGGCAGTGATCGACATCGATCTGGCGGATATCAAAGAGCCAATCCTCTGTGCTCCGAACGACCCGGATGACGCACGTCCGCTGTCTGCGGTACAGGGCGAGAAGATCGACGAAGTATTTATCGGTTCTTGCATGACTAACATCGGTCACTTCCGTGCTGCTGGTAAACTGCTGGATGCGCACAAAGGTCAGTTGCCGACCCGCCTGTGGGTGGCACCGCCAACGCGTATGGACGCTGCGCAGCTGACCGAAGAAGGCTACTACAGCGTCTTCGGTAAGAGTGGTGCTCGTATCGAGATCCCTGGCTGTTCCCTGTGTATGGGTAACCAGGCGCGTGTAGCAGACGGTGCGACGGTGGTTTCCACCTCTACCCGTAACTTCCCGAACCGTTTGGGTACTGGCGCGAATGTCTTCCTGGCTTCTGCGGAACTGGCTGCTGTTGCGGCGCTGATTGGCAAACTGCCGACGCCGGAAGAGTACCAGACCTACGTGGCGCAGGTAGATAAAACAGCCGTTGATACTTACCGTTATCTGAACTTCGACCAGCTTTCTCAGTACACCGAAAAAGCGGACGGGGTGATTTTCCAGACTGCGGTTTAATAAGTAAGCGCACGCGCTGCGCATAAACGACACAATGCCCGGTGAATGAGATTCCCGGGCATTTTTTATTTCTAAACCATCGCCGTTCCGCTGTTTTTCTCCGGTAAGGCTGCGATAATTACATCAATGGCGCAATGCGATTTCGGCGCATTGCCAGGAGCAGAGGAACACACTATGGATTACGAATTTCTGCGCGATATTACCGGAGTGGTAAAGGTGCGCATGTCCATGGGGCATGAAGTGGTCGGGCACTGGTTTAATGAAGAGGTGAAAGAAAACCTGGCCTTGCTTGATGAAGTAGAACAAGCGGCGCACGCATTGAAAGGTAGCGAACGTTCCTGGCAACGGGCAGGGCATGAATACACGCTATGGATGGATGGTGAAGAGGTGATGGTTCGCGCCAATCAACTGGAATTCGCTGGCGATGAAATGGAAGAGGGGATGAACTACTACGATGAAGAGAGCTTGTCGCTGTGCGGCGTTGAGGATTTTCTTCAGGTGGTGGCGGCTTACCGTAATTTCGTGCAGCAGAAGTAAGTAAATCAGGCGGAGCCTCCGTGCTCCGCCTGAGACGTTAAACAGCGGGCATATTGCGCCCGTAATAAATCTCGCGCATTTCTTTCCACAGCGCAGCGGTAATTTCCTGGCGCTCGCTGTCGGTTAAATCTTCCGGTTTGGTGTGGAACATGTAGTGCTTAAGGTCGAACTCTTTAAGCAACATCTTGGTATGGAAGATATTCTCCTGATAGACGTTTACATCCACCATGTCATACAGCGCCTTCATATCTTCGGACATAAAGTTCTGAATCGAATTAATCTCATGGTCGATAAAGTGCTTCATACCGTTAATGTCGCGGGTAAAACCGCGCACGCGATAATCAATAGTCACAATATCGGACTCAAGCTGGTGGATCAGGTAATTCAGCGCCTTCAGCGGAGAAATCACGCCGCAGGTAGAGACTTCAATATCGGCGCGGAAGGTACATAAACCGCCTTCAGGATGACTTTCCGGGTAGGTATGTACGCAAATATGACTTTTATCGAGATGGGCAACGACCGTTTCTGGCAGTGGGCCGGGGTGTTCTGTTTTGTCGATAAGTTTCGGGTCGACCGGTTCTTCGCTCACCAGAATAGTGACGCTGGCACCCTGTGGCTCGTAATCCTGGCGGGCGATGTTAAGAATATTGGCCCCGATAATGGAACAGGTTTCTGACAGGATTTCGGTCAGACGGTTGGCATTATAGAGTTCATCGATATAAGCAATATAACCGTCGCGTTCTTCGGCAGTTTTGGCGTAGCAGATATCGTAAATACAAAAACTCAGACTTTTGGTCAGATTATTAAAGCCATGCAGTTTCAGTTTTTTCAATTTCTTATCTTCTCCTTAGGACGGCTGTGAAGCCAGTGCGTCTTGCAGATACTGAGGTAAGGCAAAAGCTGCCGTATGGACTGCCGGATTGTAATAACGGCATTTCAGGCCAGAAGCGAGAAAACGCGCCTGAATAATTTCGGTTGAGAGATGGCGTAAGGCGTCGTTATCTGTCGCCCATGCAAAGGTCATGATGCCGCCGTAATAGGTCGGGATCGCCGCCTGATAAAAGCCAACATCGCTGAAGTAATGGCTGAGTTTGCGATGGCTGTCGATGGCTTCTTCCTGCTGTAAAAAGCAGACGCCGTTTTGTGCGACGAAGATACCGCCAGGATTCAGGCAACGTTTGCAACCTTCATAAAATGCTGAGGTGAACAGACTTTCGCCGGGACCGATAGGATCGGTGCAGTCGGAGATAATGACATCAAAAGTCTGGCTGGTTTGATTAACGAAATTGACGCCATCGTCGATCACCAGTTTAAAGCGCGGATCGTCGTAACTACCGGCGTTATGGTTGGGAAGATACTGACGGCAGAACGACACGACACCCGCATCGATTTCCACCATCGTGATTGACTCAACGTTTTTATGTCGGGTCACTTCACGCAGCATGGCGCCGTCGCCGCCGCCGATAATCAGCACATGTTTCGCGTGACCGTGGGCCAGTAGCGGAACATGGGTCATCATCTCATGGTAGATAAACTCGTCACGCTCGGTGGTTTGTACTACACCATCCAGCGCCATTACGCGACCAAATGCGGCGTTCTCAAAAATGATCAGATCCTGGTGATCGGTCTTTTCATGATACAAAACGTTATCTACCGCAAAGTACTGCCCAAACTGGTCGTGTAGCGTTTCATGCCACTGTTTTTTTTCGGCCATGGGTTGATACCTCCTTTGTTAACACCCGTAAAAAAAGGGCGCAACATAATAGCTAACATTGACCGCGGATGCACGGTCAATATTTCTACAAAAAGGTATCAGGGATTATTTGACGTAGGCAAGCAGGCTTAAGGAATCGCGAGCCAGGGCTTTGCACTTTTTAGCGACGGGAATGCCAATGCCGCTGAGATCGCGGTAGCTGTCTTCACCGAGGGCTTTCATGTCGAAGGTGTCGTAATTACTGAGATCCCACTGGTTTTGCTGGGCAAAAAAGACCAGTGCGCGACGAATTTGCCCGTTAGGTAAGTTCTGGTAACCACAATCGTTCTTCAGAAAAACAAAAACTGCCGTTAAATCGGCCATATCTTCGGCTTCAGACTCGCTGAGCGCGTAACTGTTTGCGCAGACGGCCATCAGGCTGCCGAATAACACTGTTCTGAAAAACGTCTTCATTGCTTCTACCAGGGGCTTAAAGAAGATAAACGTTAGCACACTGCGAGCGAGGCGACGACCATTATTGTCGATTAAATTGTGTCTGCGGCTTGACCTTCCCGTAAGGGGAAGGACTATGCTCAACGTTTGATTTTGTTTCGCCTGCTTAAGAATAAGGAAATAACTATGCAACGTCGTGATTTCTTAAAATATTCCGTCGCGCTGGGTGTGGCTTCGGCTTTGCCGCTGTGGAGCCGCGCAGTATTTGCGGCAGAACGCCCAACGTTACCGATCCCTGATTTGCTCACGACCGATGCCCGTAATCGCATTCAGTTAACTATTGGCGCAGGCCAGTCCACCTTTGGCGGGAAAACTGCAACTACCTGGGGCTATAACGGCAATCTGCTGGGGCCGGCGGTGAAATTACAGCGCGGCAAAGCGGTAACGGTTGATATCTACAACCAACTGACGGAAGAGACGACGTTGCACTGGCACGGGCTGGAAGTACCGGGTGAAGTGGACGGCGGCCCGCAGGGAATTATTCCGCCAGGTGGCAAGCGCTCGGTGACGTTGAACGTTGATCAACCTGCCGCTACCTGCTGGTTCCATCCACATCAACATGGCAAGACCGGGCGACAGGTGGCGATGGGGCTGGCTGGGCTGGTGGTAATTGAAGATGACGAGATCCTGAAATTAATGCTGCCAAAACAGTGGGGTATTGATGATGTCCCGGTGATTGTTCAGGATAAAAAATTTAACGCAGACGGGCAGATTGATTATCAACTGGATGTGATGACCGCCGCTGTGGGTTGGTTTGGCGATACGTTGCTGACCAACGGTGTAATCTACCCGCAACACGCTGCCCCGCGTGGCTGGCTGCGCCTGCGTTTGCTCAATGGCTGTAATGCCCGCTCGCTCAATTTCGCCACCAGCGACAATCGCCCGCTTTATGTGATTGCCAGCGACGGCGGTCTGCTACCTGAACCGGTGAAGGTGAACGAGCTGCCAGTGCTGATGGGCGAGCGTTTTGAAGTGCTGGTGGAGGTTAACGACAACAAACCCTTTGACCTGGTGACGCTGCCGGTCAGCCAGATGGGGATGGCGATTACGCCGTTTGACAAGCCGCATCCGGTAATGCGGATTCAGCCGATTGCCATTAGTGCCTCTGGTGCTTTGCCAGACACATTAAGTAGCCTGCCTGCGTTACCTTCGCTGGAGGGGCTGACGGTACGCAAGCTGCAACTTTCTATGGACCCAATGCTCGATATGATGGGGATGCAGATGCTGATGGAGAAATATGGCGATCAGGCGATGGCCGGGATGGATCACAGCCAGATGATGGGCCATATGGGGCACGGCAATATGAATCATATGAACCACAGCGGGAAGTTTGATTTCCACCATGCCAACAAAATCAACGGTCAGGCGTTTGATATGAATAAGCCGATGTTTGCGGCGGCGAAAGGGCAGTACGAACGTTGGGTTATCTCTGGCGTGGGCGACATGATGCTGCATCCGTTCCATATCCACGGTACGCAGTTCCGTATCTTGTCAGAAAATGGCAAACCGCCAGCGACGCATCGCGCAGGCTGGAAAGATACCGTTAAGGTAGAAGGTAATGTCAGCGAAGTGCTGGTGAAGTTTAATCACGATGCACCGAAAGAACATGCTTATATGGCGCACTGCCATCTGCTGGAGCATGAAGATACGGGGATGATGTTAGGGTTTACGGTATAAAAAGACCGTATTCGGAAATATGCCCGGATCTCTCCGGGCATGAAACTGATGACAAACGCAAAACTGCCTGATGCGCTACGCTTATCAGGCCTACGCGCAATGTATTGAATTTGCAAATGTTTTGTAGTTTTGTAGGCCGGATAAGGCGTTCACGCCGCATCCGGCACGAACAAAGCGCACGTTGTCAGTTTTGTAGGCCGGATAAGGCGTTCACGCCGCATCCGGCATGAACAAATCGCACGTTGTCAGCAATCTGAGCAAGCCTTACTTCACATCATCCGGCAGCGCATAAGCCACAATATAGTCGCCCATCTTCGTACCAAATGAACCGTGACCGCCTGCGGAGATCACCACATACTGCTTGCCATTCACTTCATAGGTCATTGGCGTAGCCTGACCACCCGCTGGTAAACGACCCTGCCACAGTTTTTCACCGTTGCTCATGTTGTAAGCGCGCAGGTAGTTATCTGCCGTAGCGGCGATAAACAGCACGTTACCCGCCGTGGAGATTGGCCCGCCAAGCATCGGCATACCCATATTGAACGGCACCGGTACAGGCATCGGGAATGGCATACTGTCCTGCGGCGTACCAATACGTTTCTTCCACACCACTTCATTGGTTTTCAGATCCAATGCTGAGATATAGCCCCATGCTGGCTGTTTACATGGCAGACCAAACGGTGAGAGGAACGGGTTGAGCGTGACGCCATACGGTACACCGTACTGCGGCTGGATGCCGGATTCCGTACCCGTGCCTTTGGCATCTTTCGGCTGTTCCATCGGGTTACCCGGACCGCGTGGGATCAGTTTCGAAACAAACGGCAGTGCCATTGGGTTGGCAATCGCCACTTCACGATTCGGATCAACGGAAATCCCGCCCCATTCGAACATCCCCAGATTACCCGGGAAGACCAGTGTACCCTGTTCAGATGGCGGCGTAAAAATGCCTTCATAGCGCATCTGGTGGAACATCACGCGGCACACCAACTGGTCAAACATGGTGGCACCCCACATATCCGCACCGCTCAAATCTTTCGTCGGACGGAAGCTCAGTTCCGAGAAGGGTTGAGTAGGGGTCACGTAATCGCCTTTGGCAGCACCTTGGGGAACCGGTTTTTCCGGGGCCGGAACCACCAGTTCACCATTACGACGATCGAGCACAAAAATGTTGCCGGTTTTCGCCGGAGCGTAAATAACCGGCACTTTCTGACCATTAACGGTGATGTCCGCCAGCGTCGGCTGTGCCGGAAGATCCATATCCCACAGGTCGTGGTGAACGGTCTGATAGCTCCACGCCAGTTTCCCGGTAGTGGCATTCAGCGCCAGAATCGAGCTGGCATAACGTTCCTGTTCCGGTGTGCGGTTACCACCCCAAATATCTGGCGTGGTGACGCCCATCGGCAGATAGACCAGATCCAGCTTCGCGTCATAGGCCGCTGGTGCCCACGAGTTTGGTGAGTTAAAGGTAAAGGTGTGTTCGTCAGACGGGATCGCATTCGGATCTTTCGCGCCCGGATCAAAAGCCCACAGCAGCTCCCCGGTGTTAACATCAAAACCACGGATCACGCCAGACGTTTCGCGGGTTGAGAAGTTGTCGGTGACTGAACCGGCCATCACGATGGTTTTATCGGTGATAATCGGCGGCGAAGTCGGTTCATACAGACCCGGTTTGGTGTCCGGCATATTGCTTTGCAGATTGAGCACGCCTTTATTGGCGAAGGTTTCGCACAGCTTGCCGTTTTCAGCGTTAATTGCAATCAGACGACCATCATTGACCGGAAGAATGATACGACGCGGGCAATCCGCCATCACTTCCGGCGAAGCAGTTTCTGCTTTGGCTTCATGATAAGAGACGCCACGGCAGGTTACATGCTGGAAGGACTCGTTGGTTTTCAGCTCAGGATCGTAATGCCATTTCTCTTCACCGCTGGCGGCATCCAGCGCAAACAGACGTTGGTGCGCGGTACACAGGTAAAGGGTGTCGCCCACTTTAATTGGCGTCACTTCATTGGTGATTTCGCCCGGATCGTTCGGCTGCTTCACATCGCCAGTACGGAACACCCAGGCTTCTTTCAGCTTGTGGACGTTATCAGCGTTAATTTGTTTCAGAGGTGAAAAGCGTTGACCTTCCTGATTGCGACCATAGGCAGGCCAGTCCTGATCGGCAACGGGGGAGATGGCTTCTGCTGGCGTGGTATCGGCGCTTAAGGTGCCGCTGATTTCCTGCGGATCGTTAAATCCGGCCCAGGTCAGGATACCACCGCTAATCAGCAGTGCGACCACCAGTGCGGCAACTGCGCCGCTGGCAGGAATGACCAGGCGACGCCAGACAAACGGCAGGATCAGCCAGATGCCGAAGAAGACCAGAATGTCGCTGCGCGGAGTCAGCGCCCAGAAGTCGAAACCAACTTCCCAGACGCCCCAAATCATAGTGCCGAGCAGCAGGGCTGCGTACAGCCAAAGCGCGGCGCGTTTACTGCGCCACAGCATCCAGGCGACGCCGAGCATCACAAGGCCAGCGATAGGGTAGTACCAGGAGCCGCCAATCGCGACCAGCCAGCCTCCGCCAATGAGTAGATACAGCCCGCAAAGCGCTGCAAAAAGGGCTGTTAGCGTGACGAGTAATCGCCGCGAGCCGGTATTGTTAATTGCCATAAAGAGACACCATTTCAATTCATTAATATTTTAGTAGCAATTAATTATAGGTTTTAACATGTGTGATCGTCATCACAATTCGAGCTTTATTAACAGATTCCGCGAATGAATAGTTTTACTGGTATACTGCGTGTCTTGCGCTTTGTTGCGGTGCCAAAACCTGCCCGTGCGAAGTGATTTGTTTTTAAATCATATGGTTATAGATATGAAACATACTGTAGAAGTAATGATCCCCGAAGCGGAGATTAAAGCGCGTATCGCCGAACTGGGTCGTCAGATTACTGAGCGTTACAAAGACAGCGGCAGCGATATGGTGCTGGTGGGTCTGCTGCGTGGCTCATTTATGTTTATGGCGGACCTGTGCCGTGAAGTTCAGGTATCTCATGAAGTCGACTTTATGACCGCCTCCAGCTACGGTAGCGGCATGTCCACCACCCGTGATGTGAAAATCCTCAAAGACCTGGATGAAGATATCCGTGGCAAGGACGTGCTGATTGTTGAAGATATCATCGACTCGGGGAATACACTGTCGAAAGTGCGTGAGATCTTAAGCCTGCGCGAACCGAAGTCGTTGGCGATTTGTACGCTGCTGGATAAACCGTCCCGTCGTGAAGTGAACGTCCCGGTAGAATTTATCGGTTTCTCGATCCCGGATGAGTTTGTGGTGGGTTACGGCATTGATTACGCACAGCGTTACCGTCATCTGCCGTATATCGGCAAAGTGATTCTGCTGGACGAGTAAGTGTGAAGTTGCCGGATGTGTTGCATCCGGCATGGCGAATTTATTTGTGATTGATGTGCTTCAGCTTGAGGTTGGAGATCCCGTGACGGTAACGTTGCTCAAGGGTTTCGCGGTTAGTCGCTGTGACATCCAGATCACGCAGCAAGCCGTCGTGAATGCCGTAGGCCCAGCCGTGAATGGTAACTTTCTGCCCGCGTTTCCACGCTGATTGCATAATGGTGGAGTGGCCCAGGTTATACACCTGTTCCATGACGTTCAGTTCACACAAGGTATCCAGACGGCGCTCTTGCGGCATTTCGCCGAGCAATGAGCTATGTTTGAACCAGATATCGCGGATATGCAGCAGCCAGTTGTTGATAAGCCCCAGTTCTGGGTTTTCAACTGCGGCTTGTACGCCGCCGCAACCGTAGTGGCCACAGATAATAATGTGTTCAACTTCGAGTACATCCACTGCATACTGAACCACGGAAAGGCAGTTCAGGTCGGTGTGAATGACCAGGTTAGCAACATTACGGTGAACAAAGAGTTCGCCCGGCTCAAGACCGGTTAAACGTTCTGCAGGAACGCGACTGTCGGAACATCCAATCCATAGAAAGCGCGGTTTTTGCGCTTGTGCCAGTTTCTCAAAAAACCCGGGATCCTCTTCCACCAGCATTTTTGACCATAGTGCATTGTTGCTGATGAGTGTATCTATGTCTTTCATGGAGGTTAACGACCTGTAACCAAATAATTACGTTTGGCTAATATAGGGCAACTCCGGGACGATTTAAACCACAGATAAAGTGTAAGAACGTAAGGTAAGTAAAAATTTATGACCATTGCACTGGAACTTCAACAGCTTAAAAAAACCTATCCAGGCGGCGTTCAGGCGCTTCGTGGAATCGATTTGCAGGTCGAAGCGGGTGATTTTTATGCGCTTCTCGGGCCGAACGGGGCCGGAAAATCGACCACTATCGGTATTATCAGCTCTCTGGTAAATAAAACCTCCGGGCGGGTCAGCGTATTTGGTTACGATCTCGAGAAAGATGTCGTAAACGCTAAACGTCAGTTGGGTCTGGTGCCACAGGAATTTAACTTCAACCCGTTTGAAACCGTGCAGCAAATTGTGGTGAATCAGGCAGGGTACTACGGTGTGGAGCGCAAAGAAGCGTACATTCGCAGCGAAAAGTATCTTAAACAACTCGATCTATGGGGAAAACGCAACGAACGTGCGCGTATGTTATCTGGCGGGATGAAGCGCCGTTTAATGATTGCCCGTGCGTTAATGCATGAACCTAAACTACTGATTCTCGACGAACCGACCGCAGGCGTGGATATTGAACTTCGCCGCTCAATGTGGGGCTTTTTGAAGGATTTAAACGACAAAGGCACCACCATCATTCTCACCACACACTACCTGGAAGAAGCAGAAATGCTGTGCCGCAATATCGGCATTATTCAACACGGTGAGTTGGTGGAAAATACTTCGATGAAGGCGCTGCTGGCGAAGCTGAAATCAGAAACCTTTATTCTCGATCTCGCACCGAAAAGTCCGTTACCGAAGCTCGATGGCTATCAGTATCGACTGGTAGATACCGCCACGCTGGAAGTTGAAGTGCTGCGTGAGCAGGGCATCAACAGCGTATTTACGCAGTTAAGTGAGCAGGGCATTCAGGTATTAAGTATGCGTAACAAAGCTAACCGTCTGGAAGAGCTGTTTGTTTCACTGGTTAATGAAAAACAAGGAGATCGCACATGATGCATCTTTACTGGGTGGCGCTAAAAAGCATCTGGGCGAAAGAGATCCATCGCTTTATGCGTATCTGGGTGCAGACGCTGGTGCCGCCAGTCATCACCATGACCCTTTACTTTATTATCTTCGGTAACCTGATTGGTTCGCGTATTGGCGATATGCATGGCTTCAGCTACATGCAGTTCATCGTACCGGGGCTGATCATGATGTCGGTGATCACCAACGCCTACGCTAACGTCGCGTCATCATTTTTTGGTGCCAAGTTCCAGCGTAATATTGAAGAGCTGCTGGTAGCGCCGGTTCCGACTCATGTCATTATTGCCGGATATGTCGGTGGTGGCGTGGCGCGTGGTCTGTTTGTTGGTATTTTGGTGACGGCAATTTCACTGTTTTTTGTGCCGTTTCAGGTGCATTCGTGGGTATTCGTTGCCTTAACCCTGGTGCTCACTGCGGTGCTATTCTCCCTTGCGGGTTTGCTGAACGGCGTGTTTGCCAAAACGTTCGATGACATCAGCCTGGTGCCAACCTTTGTGTTAACGCCACTCACGTATTTGGGCGGGGTGTTTTACTCCCTGACTTTGTTGCCGCCGTTCTGGCAAGGGCTGTCGCACCTGAACCCAATCGTTTATATGATCAGTGGTTTCCGCTACGGCTTCCTCGGTATCAATGATGTTCCGCTGGTCACTACCTTTGGCGTACTGGTGGTCTTTATTGTGGCGTTTTATTTGATCTGTTGGTCGCTGATCCAACGTGGACGTGGTTTGCGTAGCTAAGGCTATTTCCTCTCCTCTGGATTTGGGGGAGAGGAGTTTTGACGGCTATCACCCTTTATCAACAATGGTCAGGGTAGACTGATTTTCGGCTAAGGAGGAAGGCGATGTTAGGTTGGGTAATTACCTGTCACGATGACCGGGCGCAAGAGCTACTGGATGCGCTGGAGAAAAAACATGGGGCACTTCTTCAGTGCCGGGCCGTGAATTTCTGGCGCGGATTAAGCTCTAATATGCTCAGCCGCATGATGTGCGATGCCTTGCATGAAACGGACTCTGGTGAGGGCGTTATCTTTTTAACCGATATAGCCGGAGCGCCACCGTACCGCGTGGCTTCATTATTAAGCCACAAACACTCCCGTTGCGAAGTGATTTCTGGTGTCACGTTACCGTTAATTGAACAGATGATGGCTTGCCGTGAAACCATGACCAGTTCAGCGTTTCGCGAGCATATTGTCGAACTGGGTGCGCCGGAGGTGAGTAGTCTTTGGCACCAACAACAAAAAAATCCGCCTTTCGTCCTCAAACATAATTTGTATGAGTATTAACCCGCGATTCTGATGACGCTTTTGCTACAATAAAAGCGTTGTTTCACCCTCGGTTATTTTTTCATGTACAAACAAGCTGTTATTCTCCTGCTGATGCTGTTTACCGCAAGTGTCAGTGCCGCGTTACCTGCCCGTTATATGCAAACCATCGAAAATGCCGCGGTCTGGGCGCAAATTGGCGACAAAATGGTGACGGTAGGGAATATTCGGGCCGGACAAATCATTGCCGTGGAGCCCACTGCCGCAAGTTATTACGTATTTAATTTTGGCTTTGGTAAAGGGTTTATCGATAAAGGCCATCTCGAGCCGGTTCAGGGGCGACAAAAAGTTGAAGATGGTTTGGGTGACCTCAACAAGCCGCTGAGTAATCAGAACTTAATAACCTGGAAAGATACGCCGGTTTATAACGCGCCGAGTGTGGGCAGTGCGCCATTTGGAGTACTGGCGGACAATTTGCGCTACCCGATTTTGCATAAACTGAAAGACAGGTTAAATCAAACCTGGTATCAGATCCGTATTGGCGATCGACTGGCCTATATCAGCGCGCTGGATGCCCAACCCGATAATGGCCTGCCAGTGCTAACCTATCACCATATTTTGCGCGACGAAGAAAACACCCGTTTTCGCCATACTTCGACGACCACCTCGGTACGCGCTTTCAATAACCAGATGGCCTGGCTGCGCGACAGGGGATACGCGACACTGAGCATGGCGCAGCTGGAAGGTTACGTGAAGAATAAGATCAATCTCCCTGCGCGAGCGGTGGTAATTACCTTTGATGATGGCCTCAAGTCGGTGAGCCGCTATGCGTATCCTGTGTTGAAACAATATGGTATGAAGGCGACGGCGTTTATTGTTACCTCGCGCATCAAACGTCACCCGCAGAAATGGAACCCAAAATCGCTGCAATTTATGAGCGTTTCTGAACTTAACGAAATTCGCGATGTATTTGATTTCCAGTCACATACTCATTTTTTGCATCGGATAGATGGTTATCGGCGGCCTATATTGCTGAGCCGTAGTGAGCACAATATTCTGTTTGATTTTGCACGTTCACGCCGCGCTCTGGCGCAATTTAATCCACATGTTTTGTATCTTTCTTATCCATTTGGCGGATTTAATGACAAAGCCGTGAAGGCAGCAAAAGAAGCCGGATTTCACCTGGCGGTGACGACCATGAAAGGCAAAGTAAAACCGGGGGATAATCCGTTGTTACTAAAACGACTTTATATCTTAAGAACGGATTCGCTGGAGACGATGTCGCGGCTGGTGAGTAACCAGCCGCAGGGATAACAATCAGGCAACCTGTACCGGAATCGCTTTCGCGGTACGTTTCATTTCGTTGTCGCCTTCAAAATAGGCGACGTTGGGTCGCCAGGTGCGAGCTTCTTCATCTGGCATGGTAACGAAGCTGGCGATGATGACAATATCGCCGACGCTGGCGCAGTGGGCCGCCGCACCGTTAACAGAAATAATTCTCGAACCGCGTTCTGCCGCGATGGCATAGGTGGAGAAACGCTTGCCGTTGGTGACATTCCAGATATCAATGGCTTCGTTTTCGAGAATACCGGCTGCGTCAAGAAAATCCTGATCAATGGCGCAAGAACCTTCATAGTGCAGGTCCGCATGAGTCACTTTCACGCGGTGGAGTTTGCCCTGCAGCATCGTGCGAATCATAACTTCTACCTTTCTACCCTGTCGTTAACGAAGCAGGCGATGCCTGCTTTGAGGAAATTCTCACGCAGTATTGCCCGATTTTTGTTTAGTGTCTACTCATCTGACGGCATTTGCAGCAGCAGTTTGCGTACCGTGCCGAAGCGTGCCATGTAACGCCTGTAACCAATTGAAATTTATCTGAACACTGCTCGGTAAACACTAAAGAGGCGGCTGACGACGGCACACCTTGACTGGATACTGCCTTCACGCAAGACCACACGGAAGGCAGGGAAGATGGATGCACCGAGTACCACACCGCATGATGCGGTGTTTAAACAATTTTTAATGCATGCGGAAACGGCTCGCGACTTTCTGGATATCCATTTGCCAGCGGAGCTACGCGAACTGTGTGACCTCGACACGCTGCATCTTGAGTCGGGGAGTTTTATTGAAGAAAGCCTGAAAGGGCACAGCACTGACGTGCTTTATTCCGTGCAAATGCAGGGCAACCCCGGTTATTTGCATGTTGTGATTGAACATCAAAGCAAGCCGGATAAGAAAATGGCCTTTCGCATGATGCGTTATTCTATTGCTGCCATGCACCGGCATCTGGAGGCTGACCACGATAAGCTGCCGCTGGTGGTGCCAATTCTGTTTTATCAGGGCGAGGCCACACCTTATCCGCTATCAATGTGCTGGTTTGATATGTTTTACTCACCGGAACTGGCGCGACGCGTCTATAACAGTCCTTTCCCGCTGGTGGATATCACTATCACACCGGATGACGAAATCATGCAACATCGGCGGATTGCGATTCTCGAACTGCTGCAAAAACATATTCGCCAGCGCGACTTAATGTTATTGCTGGAGCAACTGGTCACGCTGATTGACGAAGGGTACACTAGCGGAAGTCAGTTAGTTGCCATGCAAAACTATATGCTGCAACGCGGTCATACTGAACAAGCGGATTTGTTTTATGGTGTGCTGAGAGACAGGGAAACGGGAGGGGAGTCTATGATGACGCTGGCGCAGTGGTTTGAAGAGAAGGGAAGACAGGAGGAAAGGCAGGAGGTAAGACAGGAGGTAAGACAGGAGGTAATACAAGAGGTTAGACAGGAAGTAAGACAGGAATACGCCCTGCGTTTTCTGAGTAAAGGGATGTCTCGGGAAGACGTTGCAGAGATGGCAAATTTACCTCTTGCTGAGGTTGATAAGCTGATTAGCTAAGTTATCTGCATTATCAGTTATAGCCAGATAATTGTTATTGTTAACTGACCAGATAATTAAGGGAACATATGGAAATAAAGACACGGAGAGAAACCAGGCAGACGTTGGCGCAGTGGTTTGAAGAGAAGGGATTTCAGAAGGGATATAAAGAGGGACTCCAGAAGGTAAGACTGGCCCAGCGTCTTCTGAGTAAAGGAATGTCTCGGGAAGACGTTGCAGAGGTGACAGCTTTATCTCTTGCAGAGATTGATAAGCTAATTAACTCTAACTAAGTTGTCTACGATATGAATAATTGCCTACAGATAACGTGGCAATGAATAACTGGCGCCATCAGCCGTAGCGCCAGTTAAGCATTACGCCAGTTCGACTAGTTTGTTGTCGATCAGGCGAGCATCGCCAAGCCAGGCGGCTACCAGAATCACTGCGCGTTTGCTGTTTTCAGAGACCTCCAGCAATGTGTCGGCATCGCGAATCTGAATATCATCGGCGCGGAAGCCTTTTTCATTCAGTTCTTGCCCGGCAATAGCAATAATTTCATCGAGATCCCGTTCACCAGCCTGTAATTTATCGGCAATCGAACTTAAAACCTTGTACAGACCGGGCGCAATTTTGCGTTGTTCCGCCGTCAGATAGCCGTTACGGGAACTGAGCGCCAGACCGTCTTTCGCGCGCATAATCGGCACACCGACAATCTCAATATCAAAGCCCATATCAGCAACCATTTTGCGGATCAGCGCCAGTTGCTGAAAATCTTTTTCACCGAAGCAGGCGATGTCCGGCTGGACCAGATTGAACAGCTTGCTGACAATAGTCGAAACGCCGCGAAAATGTCCCGGACGGCTGGCACCTTCCAGCATGGTGGAAAGACCGGGAACATCAACATAGGTGTGGGTTTCAGTACCGTTCGGGTAGATCTCTTTTACCGAAGGCGCGAAAACTAAATCCACTTTACGTTTGTTCAGCTTTTCGCAGTCCTCTTGCAAGGTCCGTGGATAACGTGCCAGATCTTCCGGGCGGTCAAACTGCATTGGGTTAACGAAAATACTGACGACGACCACATCGGCGCGGGCTTTGGCTTCGTCGACCAGCTTCATATGGCCGTCGTGCAGGTTACCCATGGTGGGCACCAGCGCCACGCGCTTACCTTCCATACGCAGGCGGCGGATTTGCTGACGCAGCAGCGGCAGGGTTTCGATAATTAACACAACGTCACTCCTTAATGGAAACTGTGTTCTTCGCCCGGGTAAACGCCGGACTCCACTTCAGCCATATACTGCCGCACAGCCGCGCGGATGTCGCCCGTTTCGGCGAGGAAATTTTTGGCGAATTTAGGAATATGACCGCCGGTAATGCCGAACGCGTCGTGCATCACGAGGATTTGCCCGTCAGTGACGTTGCCTGCGCCAATACCGATAACCGGGATCGCCAGTGCTTCGGTAATGCGTTTTGCCAGTTCAACCGGCACGCACTCCAGTACCAGCAGTTGTGCCCCAGCAGCTTCTAAGGCTAATGCATCGCTGAGCAGTCGATCGCCCGCTTCATCGCCGCGCCCCTGGACTTTGTAGCCACCGAAAATATTCACTGACTGTGGGGTTAGGCCTAAATGACCACAAACTGGAACGGCACGTTCGGTCAGCATTTGTACGGTTTCCACCAGCCACTCACCGCCTTCAATTTTGACCATGTTGGCTCCGGCACGCATTACCGTTGCGGCGTTTTCAAAGGCTTGTTCCGGCGTGGCATACGCCATAAATGGCAGGTCAGCCAGCAGAAGGCAGTTTGGCGCGCCGCGACGCACAGCGGCGGTGTGATAGGCGATATCGGCAACGGTAACCGGTAGCGTGGAGTCATGCCCCTGAACCGTCATGCCCAGTGAATCGCCGACCAGCATGACGTTAAGTCCTTCTTCGGCAAACAGTTTTGCGAAGCTATAGTCGTAAGCGGTGATGGTTGCGAAACGTTTTTTGTCCTGCTTGCATTTCTGCAATGAAGCAATCGTGGTTGGTTTCATAGCGTATCCTGATAAATGATGTTGTGCTGTCTCGCATTTTATCAGTCACATTGGTGGGGGCAATGATTTATCCGTATCGCACCGCCGTTGTCTGGCGGTGCAATAGTGTTATCAGGGGTAGGTAACCTGAAAAGTGCTGGTGGCTTTAAAATCCCCCGGTTCTATAGCAATATTACCGTCTTGTTTTAATGTAGCCTGGAAATGAAGAGGTTGTGAGGTCCCGTTGCCTTGATCCGGGAAAATCCCTCCAGTAGTGTCATCTTCTGTTTCATAATCTTTATAAATAGACGTTGCATCATTTGGTTTCAGTACCATTTGTGCACTTTTAGTGTTTTTTAAACCTTCAATCAGTACACCAACGCCTTTTGCTGCGTCATTTCCTGTGAGTGTGTTAGCCAGAAGTTCTTTGCTTACACTACCCACCTTGTTTGACTTGAGTTTTGTTTCTATATTGCGAACACGAATACAGTTCTGTAGCGTGATATCAAAAGAAACCGCTGTTGCGCCATTTTTTATTTGTGCAGGGCTATAATCACCCATTTTAACCGTTGAACCACTTACCGATGGGCCACTAAGCGCCGCAGTAAAACAGGTAGGGTTTGTTAATACGATATCTGTCAGGTCAAAGTCTATTTTAAGAAAATAGCTGTAGTCATTGATACCAATGCCAGCACCATATGCTTTGAATGAGTAGAGGTAATTATCTGTTCTGGATAATGTTACCCGTTGATTCGTTGTCGGGTTAAAGTCGGTATCGGTATAAAATTCAATCGTGAGCGTTTGCATAACGCCGCCAACGGCCCAATATTTATTTTTTGTATTCGCATTGTTGCAAGACCAATATAGTGTTTGCTCGCTTTCGCCACGCCAGTTAAAAGATTGGCTCGTAGAATCGCCAATATACATGCCTGATGGGTTGATATCAGTATATGTATATGTTGACCAAATGTTTGATATTGCTAACGTGTAATACAGGCCTGGAACAGATGTCTTAAAGAGTTTATGTCCGCCATAACTTTTACCGGAATCAACCATTTTATTTTCAATATGCATTGGCCCGCCGCTTGTGCTACCACTCCTGTTACAGTAAAGGAAACCTCCACCTGAAGCGGAATCTAACTGCGCCCATTTTAATGACACCCCGGTTGGGCCAAGTTGGGTTGGTTTATAAAAAACTAAATTATTGGTGACTGAGCCATACCGGAATTTGACGGTAACATCTCCATTAGGACCTGTCTCTCGCCATTTTTGGCCTGATGGACCAACACCGTAATTATTCCCAACAACATAGCCGACGTGATCATCGGTACCGGCACTTGCTGTATAACAACAAGAGCACAGTGCTAAAAAAAGAAAGTATCTGAAGAATATCTTCATTTTTACTCCATTGTCATGCTGCAAGATAATGCTTGCAGCACTTTGTCTGTTATTCGTAGTAAATATCCACTAACACATGGCTTATCAGTGGGCCAGAGGTGACATTCAGCGCTGGATCGATTTTTTGCATTCGGGTGCTAAATTTCCAGGATGAATTATTTAGTGCTGATGACATGACCGGATAAACGGAACGTGAGCTACCAGTGGCACTAAGAACGTTGAAGGTATTTGCCGGGTCCTGAATAGAAAATATAACTACCCCAACATTTTTAGCCCCGGCGTTGTCTTCATTAGCGAATATTTGACTGGAACCTGTCGCCATTACGCCACTAAGTGCGCGAAAATTAATATGTAACTGATTTAACACATTCCCTGTGCCCTGAAGTGTGCAGTCCTGTACTGTAATAGTGAACTCTTTTCCACCGGGGTGATAATTTTCGGCTGAAATGTTTCCGGTAAAATCGCCCACGCCAACGACACCTAAATCAATATTCCCGTTGTTGCTGATTCCACTTTGGCAGGTGTTATTTTTTATATTTGCAACAATGTCAACATCCTGTCCTGCAACCACAGGGGAAGTGGCGCTGAATAGCAACGACAGAATCAGAATTGATTTTTTCATCAGATTACGTTGAGTGGGACGCATATTTAGTTCCTGAATCAGTCTGCCTGTTAGTTATAAGTCACGGTGAATGTTGCCGGGGCAGTGAAATCACCCGCAGTGACATTTGTGACAGTTTTATCTTTTGCGACCACCAACACCGCACTCATTGGGTAATCGACAACATTGCTGCCCGTCGCATTAGCAATACTGACTTCTGCTGTTGCGGGGGTGACACAACTGAATTGTTTAGCGCCGTTTTTACCTGGCGTAGATGTGCTCCAGACCTCAACGGCGACCGCCGCTGCTTTTGCTGTTGCCGTTGATGCGTTAGCAAATCCTGGACCATTATTAGAATTACCTTCACATAATGCTCGTGTAGTCAATTTTATTTTGGCCTTTTTCCCGGGAATCCCCGCACAGTCTTTGAATTGTAATTTGAAGGTTTTAATTTTAGTTTCGGCATTAATTTCAGAAATATATACATCACCGAAATTGATGGTGGACAGTTTAGCTGTACCGTCATCAGTCAACATTGATGTACAGGTACCCATTTCTATGTCTGTAGTAACAGTCAGGCCAATACTGTCAGTGGCTGCATGCGAAGGAATGGTAAACAGTGATGAAGCCAGAAATAGACTACCCGATAATCCATAACATAATTTTTTTAATATCATCATTGTCATCCTTGTTATTGATAGCTGAAGTTAAAAGTTGCCAGTGCGCGAAACTTGCCTGGAACACCTTGCCCTACACTTGTTTCACGCAGTGCGACAGTCATCTCAAGTCCATCGGTGCTAATTTCTGATGCACTCCAGCGTATGTATTCTGTGCTATTGGGTTTCAGAAATGTATCGCCTGAGGTCGCCTTCCTTTTAAATCCCATTCCGATATAGCTTGTAGTGGAGGTTGTATCACTGGCCAGGGGGATAATTAGCGCGGGTGAACTTCCTGATTGATTTCCTGTCAGGGTTGTATCAATCCAGCTAATTCCACTGCTGCATCCATTGGCGACCAATTTGAAGTTAGCTTCAGATTGTGCTGTTTTATTGGCTATTTTATCCATTCCCATCGAGGGAATAACTAAGGTGTACTTATCATTTCCATTATCAGTAACATTAGTTCCGGTAAGTGTAATATTACAGGTTGTTGCTTTCACGGTAGCGGTAAAATCGACATTAACATCCGTTGCAAATACCGAAGGCGATAACAATAGTCCCATGAGTATTGTTATTTTATGTGGTGTGATTTTTATCATTGGAAGTCCCTTGTGGTTACTGTATCTGACAACGAAGTCCGTTCAGAATAATAGATTGTGCTATTTTTTCTGATGTCGTGTTTTGTTGATAATGAGCAAAACAACTGACCGGTTTGCCCTCTTCAATCCAGGTAATTCGTATATTTCCTTCCTGCCCGATACCGCGAACAAAGGCCTGACCACCCTGACCTACGTTGCCGATGATATTGTTTTGCTCATCATAAATATCCGCTGCAAATGGAATATTTTTACCATCGCTTCGCACGATGTTCATAATTGCCGATTGTCCCTGAACTGTTTCAAAATCAGCAAAGACGACGGCTCCCTGGCGCGGGACGGCGACAGTACTGGTGCTTTTCAATTCAACATCGTTTTCCAGATCGTTAATGTCCAGTGCGATACGATTTTCATGGTATGGCGAAAGGGCGCTGGTCACACCATAACCCCAGCGGTCTACGGTGCTGTTTCCGTAGTTAATACGAGCGCCTTTTGCTCCTGGCGCCTGAATGACAGCCAGAGTGTCGGAATCACTAAAACTGTCATTACTGAACGTCAGCCCGCCGCTATGTAACACAAATCCACCATCAGTATTGAGTGAGAATTGGCGACTATTATCACTGCTTGCTGAGGCTGAACCTGACAGCGTTCCCCACGGCGATTCATAACTGGCATAACCGCCGATATAACTCAAATCATCACTGGATTTATTCATCATATAACCCGTGTTTACGCTGTAGCTGATGCGATTGGTATCGCTGTAACCACTACTGCTGATATTGAGTTGGTTATTACCCTTAAAGTCGCTGTTTAATTGTGTATCAATACTCTGGAAGCCGGAGCTGCGGTGTTCCGTACCCAGTAAATTTTCTATTGGAATTGTGAAGCTGAGATAAATGCTATCGTCGGTTTGACCATCTTCATTCAACGAACGTTGAGCACTGATACTGTAACTGCCCCAGGACGCACTATTGCTATAACCAATAGAGTAATTAGTACTGTTTTGCCCGGAGGCCCAGTAATCTGACCAGCTTCCAGAGAGATAAAATGAACCGTAATCCTTTTTCTCAAATTTCAGCGGTTGGTTGATACTGACCGTGACCTGATTTTTCATGCGCGAGTAATTGCGCATGGATTTAGGCTCAAGATCTTGCTCAGGATGTTCTACTTCATCAATCAGCGTCAGCGCATCATTGAGGCCCAGATAATGCTGGGTGGAGTAGCGATAGGCCGCGATATTTAATGATGTACTGGTATTTTCAAATAACTTGTTCCAGGAAATACGGTAGCTTTGTCCTTGATAGGTTTTATCGTCCGGAATGCTGACATTTGAGTGAGTAACATCGACAGAAAAAGCCCCCACGGGGGTATTCATACCAAGCCCCAGCAATCCGGCGGTATAGTTATTATCAGTTAGCTGAATACCGGTATATCCTGTCAGGTAGTTATTCAAACCATAGTAGTAGCTGGCTTGAAATAAATTAGGCTCATCCTGGATACTGTCTTTTAAAACCTGACCGGCGCTAATATCCCAGCGACCAACGCCAGGGCGCAGCATTTGCACAACAGATGAAAATGGCTGGGAGAACGTCCGTTTTGTGCCATCAGCTTCTTCGATAGTCACAATGAGATCGCTGCCATAACCTGACGGGCTAAGATCGTCAATGGCAAAAGCTCCTGGCGGCACCGTCGTTTCATAGATCTTATAACCATTTTGCATAACGGTTACTTTGGCATTGGTATTCGCTACGCCATGAATGATTGGCGCAAAACTGGCTAATACCGGAGGCAGCATTCGACTGTCACTGTATAAACGAATACCGCGAATGCTGACTGAATCGAAGGTCTCGCCGGTCGTGTAAGATTCACCAATAACCAGTTGTGAACGTAGTGACGCAAGATCGCGTTGTAAATAGCGATTCTGAAAATCGTAATCGCTATGGACATTGGTCATCCAGTTGTAGTTACCCGAGGCACGTAACCGCCAGGCACCTAAGTTTATCCCACCGTTGAATGCCGCGTAGATACTGTCATTTGTTCTGCCTGGACTTTCACTGTGATATCCGTTGAGGTTGTAGGAAAGCATGGCTGCATTAATGCCATTTTCCCACAAAGAGGGATCAACATAGTTTTGATAATTCTTCATAATCCATGCCTGGGGGACGTCGATATCCAGGCGTTGATCGTTAACATCGTAACGAATGGATGATTGAGGGATCATTTCAGCCAGATTGAGGCAATCACCAAGATCGTCGTCTCGCTTAAGCAAAATGGCTTTTTCGCTATTCTTGTCTGGTGAACTGATATGAAATTGCAATAAATTTTTCTGCGTAATGCAGGCCTGAGCGTTCTTTTTACCTTCAATAACAGTAAAAGCAATGCTTTGGCTCATGATGGGTTGATCGTTAACATACACACTGACATCGTAAATGCCAGGTAGTGTCGGGTTGCCTTCTGTATACCGACTAAGGTCGATATTTGAAGCATCCTTTCCCATCAGAAATGTATGGTCATATTCGACGAGTTCAGCGCATAAAGCACTATTGCTATACAGCAGAGCGCAAAACGTGGCGATGTGGGTAAGGTGATTAGTAGATTTAATAGTCACGTTCTGCTTCCTGCTGTGTTATATCCTTGCCAGATTAAAGGTTGGCGTTGCCTTCAATAGATCCACCAAAATCATTAATGGCGAAAAAATGCACTTTTGCAGAGCTTGTTCTGCCACTCATCCCATTTACCTTGATGACGTCGTTACTGAACGGCGCAATCATTGTCATATCCAGGGGGTAGCGTTTGCCGTTGGCTTCTAAATCACCACTGCTAAAAGAGACATAGTAGGGTGTAGGGTTATCAACGCGTAATGCTGCTTTGCCTTCAGATGTTGCCCAGGACCACTTCAGAGCCAATGGTGCATCAGATGAAATTCCACTCAATCCTTCCGGGCGATAGAACAGTTTTATACGTGTGCGAAATGCCAGTTGTAGCAGGCTTTGATTTGCTGCTTTTGCTGCATCTGGTTTTGGAGGTACTTCCAGTACGTTAAACCAGAACACACTTTCTCTGTCTTTTGGCAGAGCACTGCTGGCGGTGTACATCAGTTTGATTGTTTGGCCACGTTTAGCATCAATACGTGATACTGGCGGCGTAGCGGTAAAGGGGACAGTAATACTGCCTGGTTCAGCGTTATCATCTCCAGTATCTAACCAACTCTGAACCAGCAATGGGTTATTGCCTTTATTTTCCAGACGTACATTGACGCTTTTTTGTTCGCTTTTATAAACTACGCGTGTACCTGAAATTACGATGTCTGCAATAGCTGATGAGCTAAAAGCCATACAGCTCGCTAAGCACAATGCTGCGGTATGTTTAGTATTAAAAAACATAAACCATTCCTTACAGAATTAATTAAAACAGGGAATAATTATCAAAAGTAAAAATATTTGATGTTATTCCCTGTATATATTCACCCGATCAATTTAAGCGGTTGATATTTACTGGTAAGTAATGGTATATGCTGAGTTGGTTTTTACATAACCGGCAGTAGCTGCTTTGCTTGCATCCGCACGAACATAGGATGCTTTAAAATCGTAGGTTGCAGATTTAGACGTTGAATCCAGAGTTTTGCTGTAAACATCACCCGGATTATTGACCTGAACCTGTTTAATAGTAGAACCTTCAATATTGTGCAGAGCGATATTTACGCCGTCAGACGGGGTGTTAATAGACATGTCGTTGTTCAGTGTTCCTTTGCTGTTACCAAAGAAAACAGAACCGAAGGTCATTTTTGCAGTAGTACCCGGAGCCGGGTTAGCTTTGCTGCAGTCAATAGTAATGCTGAATGGTTTAGCTTTAGCGCCTACAGTGGTATCCAGTACACCATCAGTAATTTCAGCAACAGTAGCGGTTTGCAGCAGGATCAGACCGTCTTTGTTACCGCCATCAACACGAGCTTCACAAGTGTTATCAACGACCAGACCGCTAATATTTAATTGACCGCCGTCCATATCGTTAGCAGCAAATGCAGTACCAGCAGCCATTGCCAACATAATACCGGACAGCGCAAAACCTAATTTTTTAGACATAAAAATCCTTGAGTAATATTCCATAAAGCAGATAACAGCATTGCATGATGATGAGATTTTGATGCAATGCCATGTAACTGAACGTTACTTTGTTAATGATGTTTGTTTGTTTTTTACTAAGTATTACATTCATTCATCATTGGGACAGCTATTTTGCATAATGCCATGACATATGCAATTTAATTTTACTAAATATGAAAATTAGTAAAATTAACTTTAAAAAATTAAGGGAGTGGTGTATGGAATTAGAATTTCGGGAAGGTATATTATATTTTCTGTGTTTTTATTTATCTTAAATATATTATTATTTGCAATAGCTCGAGATTATTTTCGGAATATATTTATATTCATGCAAAAAATAATTACCACTTATCTAATTCATTAAAGCCTTTTGCCTGTAGAGCTTCAACTAATGATAAGCCATCAGGAAATACCAATTCCGGCGCAATTTCAAACAGTGGCCACAGCATAAAGCCGCGATTTTTCATATCGTAGTGCGGAACGGTCAGACGTTCGGTATTTATTACTTCATTACCAAACAGCATGATGTCGAGATCCAGCGTGCGCGGTCCCCAGCGTTCAGCTTTACGGACGCGACCTTGCTGCAATTCGATACGCTGTGTGTGATTGAGTAGCTCTTCAGGGGCAAGAGTGGTTTTCAGCGCGACGGCTGCATTTAAGTAATCGGGTTGATCTTGCGGCCCCAGCGGTGGGGTGCGGTAAAACGAAGAAACGGCAAGAATGCGGCTTTCTGGAATATCGCCTAATGCTTTCAGGGCAGCATTGACCTGCTCCAGCGGAGAGGCCAGATTGCTGCCTATGGCAATATACGCCACTGTCATGCGGTACCCTCACGACGCGGTGCGCGTTTGCGTGGACGACGAGTACGACGACGCGGTGACGGTTCTTCATCCAGTTCGTTAAGCATCCCTTTTTGGTCTGGTGGCGCGGAAACCTGGAACTCACCCCACCATTTCACCAGACGTTGCAGTTCAGCGTTACGCTCAACTTCGGCTCGTAAGGCCAACAGGTCGTATGCCGCACGGAACTTAGGATGCTCCAGCAGTTTCCATGCGCGTTTACCCTGACGACGGGACATACGCAACTGCAACTGCCAGATATCGCGGGTTAGCGTGGTCAGCCGTTTCGGGATCGCCAGTGAACGGCAGGCTTCGTCCAGCACGTCGTTCATCGCCAGTGCGAAAGCGTCGTGATAGGTCAGGCCGCTTTCCTGGGCGATCTTCTGTGCCGTCTCCAGCAATGGGTACCAGAACATGGCGGCAAACAGGAACGCCGGGTTCACGCGCATATCGTTATGGATACGCGTATCGGTATTCTTCAGTACCTGCTCAATAATGCGTTCCATCGGGCTGTCGCCATTTTCCGTGAAGTAGCGGGTAATGGTCGGGAACAGCGGCTGGAACAGATGATATTCACACAGCAGCTTATAGGTTTCGTAACCGTAGCCCGCTTGCAACAGTTTCAGCGATTCTTCAAACAGACGTGCCGGTGGGATATCGTTCAGTAAGGTTGCCAGGCGTGGGATCGGCTCGGCGGTTTCCGGGCTGATGCGCATGCCCAATTTGGCGGCAAAACGAACCGCGCGGAGCATACGTACCGGATCTTCACGGTAGCGCGTTTCCGGGTTACCAATCAGACGGATAACGCCGTCTTTCAGATCCTTCATGCCGCCAACGTAATCACGGACGGTAAAATCTGCCACGCTGTAATACAGGCTGTTGATAGTGAAATCGCGGCGCTGGGCGTCTTCTTCGATGGAGCCGAAAATGTTGTCGCGCAGCAACATACCGTTTTGCCCGCGTTGGGAGGTCGTGCGGTCGCTGACGTTACCTTCGTGATGTCCACGGAAGGTCGCAACTTCGATAATCTCCGGGCCAAACATCACATGAGCCAGACGGAAACGGCGACCCACCAGGCGGCAGTTACGGAACAGTTTGCGCACCTGCTCTGGCGTGGCGTTGGTGGTCACGTCAAAATCTTTCGGCTTTTTGCCAAGTAACAGGTCGCGCACGCCGCCGCCAACCAGCCAGGCTTCGTATCCCGCTTTATTGAGCCTGTACATTACCTTCAGGGCATTTTCACTGATATCTTTGCGGGAAATAGCATGCTGCTCACGCGGGATCACCGTCACCTGTGGACGGGCGACTGCCTGTTCAGCCTCGCTTTCCTCGCGGCTTAGCACCTTGCGGCAAAAATTAGCGACTCGGGTAAAAATAGTACACCTCGGTAGTGTCAAACATCATTCAGGACAAAAAAATAGCGGCTAATCATAGCTCAGCATGACGCATTTGAGAATGTTGAATTTACAATTGCCGACTCAGGCACGGCGGTCAGCGTCCAGTTTTTGACGGCTGACTGAAGGATTTGCTCGACGCTGAAATCCTGCCAGTGTGTTTCTACCTGCTGACCCAGAAAATGAAGTGCCGCGATTAACACCGGGCGCGGATCGCCTTTCGGCAACGCAGGCGCATGATTCTGCTTGGAAAGTTTAGCGCCTTGTGGATTAAGCGCCAGCGGTAAATGGATGTAATCTGGCACTTTCCAGCCAAAAAGCTGGTACAGCGAGATTTGCCGCACAGTCGGTTCGATCAAATCTGCCCCGCGGACAATTTCGCTCACGCCCTGGAAGTGATCATCCACCACCACCGCCAGGTTATAGGCAAACAAACCATCACGGCGATGAATAATAAAATCTTCCCGTGCCAGTTTTTCGTCGGCGTGAATAATGCCTCGCAGCAGGTCAGTAAACTGGGTGACCGGATGCTGCTGGCGGATACGTACTGCGGCGTTGTCTGGTCCATGATGCAAATCCCGGCAATGACCGTCGTAAATACCGCCAATGCTTTGAATACGCGCACGCGTGCAGGTGCAGTAATAACTTAGTCCTTGCTCATGTAACCAGGCGAGTGCTTCGCGATAGGCGTGGTGACGTTGCGATTGCCAGAGAACGTCGCCGTCCCAGTGCAGGCCGTAATGTTCCAGCTGGCGCAGGATAGTTTCTGCGGCACCGGGAACTTCACGAGGCGGGTCGATATCTTCAATGCGTACCAGCCAGCGACCTTGCCGGGCGCGAGCCTGTAAATAGCTGCCAAGCGCGGCAATCAGAGAGCCAAAATGAAGCTCGCCGGAAGGAGAGGGGGCGAAGCGACCAATATAGTGTGTGTCTGTCATCTCTTTGAACAAAAAATAAGGCGGGAGCATTTCCCGCCTGTGGTAAACGTGATGGAACGGCTGTAATTAGCCAGCCATCTGTTTTTCGCGAATTTCAGCCAGCGTTTTGCAGTCGATGCACAGATCGGCTGTCGGGCGCGCTTCCAGACGGCGAATACCGATTTCAACACCGCAGGATTCGCAGTAGCCGAAATCTTCGTCTTCCACTTTTTTCAGCGTCTTCTCGATCTTTTTGATCAGCTTACGCTCGCGATCGCGGTTACGCAGTTCGAGGCTGAACTCTTCTTCCTGGGCTGCACGGTCTACCGGGTCCGGGAAGTTGGCTGCTTCATCCTGCATATGTGTAACGGTGCGATCGACTTCATCCCTGAGTTGATTACGCCATGCTTCCAGAATACGACGGAAGTGCGCCAGCTGGGCTTCATTCATATACTCTTCGCCCGGCTTCTCCTGATATGGTTCCACCCCAGCGATGGCGAGAATACTCAGGGACGATGTTTTACGGTTTTGCCCTTCTTGCATGTTGCTTCTCCTTAACACGCACTATCGATCCCCATGTTCGGGGGAAAAATGAGGCCGCTATAAATAGCAGATGCTTTTCCGGATAGCAATTATCTAAACGTAACACTTGACAACTGTGTGAGGAAAAGCGTATTTGCGCACGCGACCAGAATGTAAATTAACCAGTTACTTACTCTACTACAATGTAACCGGTAGTGATTTTTTAAGAGCCATGCCTTTGGCAGAAAGTTCCGCTTTGTAAGCCAGAATTTCTACCCCCCTCTGTTGAGCTTCTGACAATAGTTGCGCGTATTTCTCATCGATGTGGCGCGCGGGTGAAAACCGTGTAATGGCTGAATGCAGCACGGCGAAAAAGATAACCGCACGCTGGCCTTCAGCCGCTACGCTCATCAACTCCCGAAGGTGTTTCTGACCTCGTTCAGTGACCGCATCGGGAAAATATCCCTGTTCGTTCTCCGCTAACGTAACCGATTTCACTTCAATATAGCAGTCTGGACGCGAATCCGCCTGCAACATAAAGTCAATACGGCTGCGTTCGGCGCCGTATTTTACTTCGCTTTTCAGCGAGCTATAGCCTGACAGCTCTGAAATTGATTCATTAAGGATAGCCTCTTTCGTCAACCTGTTAGCCCAAAGCGTATTGACGCAAATAATTGCGCCGCTCTGGCTTTGAGTTAATTCCCAGGTGTGTGGGTATTTCCGTTTGGTGTTGTCTGAAGTCGAATACCAGACGGTATCGCCAGGCGTTGCACAACCGATCATCGCACCCGTATTCGGGCAGTGTAGCGTTAATTCGCGACCATCGGGTGTGATCACATCGGCTAAAAAACGTTTGTAACGCTGAATTAGCGTCGCGCGCTGTAGAGGGGGAGAAAATTCCATTGCGACAATCCTTGTTATTGCGTTAGCGCCCAGCGTTTTAGCGGCGTGTAGCGTGTGCGTCCACGGGCAAACGAGGAGGCGTAAAGGGTGAACTCCGTCACCGTATACGACCAGTTAAAACCTGGCGGCGGGATTGTCACCGCCTCGCTGGCGTCGCGCAATAAGGTAATATGTGGATGAAACGGACGATTGCTTTGAAAACAACCGCTGCGGGCAGCCTGTGAACGGAGCATATTCGCCAGCTGGATTAAGCCGCGTGGTGGCTGTCGCATCCCTAACCACACCACACGCGAACGCAGCCATTGACCGGCGTCATCAAGCGTGAGTGTGAAACCAGGTTGACGAATCCGTCCGGCTAAAAGAGAAAGCGCCTTCTCTTTCTCTGCGCTCACTTCGCCTAAAAATGCCAGAGTCAGATGCAAATTATCGGCGGCGACCGGACGTCCCGCCTCAGGTGGGAAGTGTGTGGCGCGCCAGTGGATAATCTGTTCGCGGATTTCTGCAGGTAAGTCGATAGCAAAGAACAGCCGTTGCGGTTCAGACATGTGAGGCACTCGGTTATGAATTACCGCGATGCTACAATGTGGCGCGAAGAATGTTAACCCTCTGGAGCGTTTTGTGTCGTCGTTGCCCGTTGCTGCCGTCTTACCTGAGTTACTTGCTGCCCTCGATGGTGCATCGCAGGTGTTATTAAGTGCGCCGACCGGGGCCGGGAAATCAACCTGGCTGCCGCTGCAACTGCTGGCGCATCCCGGCATTAACGGGAAAATTATCCTGCTGGAGCCGCGTCGTCTGGCGGCGCGTAACGTCGCGCAACGACTGGCGGAGCTGCTTAACGAAAAGCCAGGCGATACCGTTGGCTACCGGATGCGTGCGCAAAACTGCGTCGGGCCGAATACCCGCCTGGAAGTAGTTACCGAAGGCGTGCTGACGCGGATGATCCAGCGTGACCCGGAACTGAGTGGTGTTGGATTGGTGATCCTTGATGAATTTCATGAGCGCAGCTTGCAGGCGGATTTGGCATTGGCGTTGTTACTCGATGTGCAACAAGGTCTGCGTGATGACCTTAAACTGCTGATTATGTCGGCTACGCTGGACAACGACCGCTTGCAGCAAATGCTGCCAGAAGCGCCCGTCGTCATCTCAGAAGGGCGCTCGTTTCCGGTTGAACGCCGTTATTTGCCGCTGCCCGCTCATCAGCGTTTTGACGAAGCCGTCGCGGTTGCTACCGCCGAAATGCTGCGTCAGGAAAGTGGATCATTACTGTTATTTTTACCTGGCGTCGGAGAAATTCAGCGTGTGCAGGAACAACTGACTTCACGCATCGGCAGTGATGTGTTGCTCTGCCCGCTGTATGGCGCGTTGTCGCTGAACGATCAGCGAAAAGCGATCCTCCCGGCACCGCAAGGGATGCGCAAAGTGGTGCTGGCGACCAATATTGCTGAAACAAGTTTAACCATCGAAGGTATTCGTCTGGTGGTGGATTGTGCCCAGGAAAGGGTGGCGCGTTTTGATCCGCGTACAGGGCTTACGCGGTTGATTACTCAACGCGTTAGTCAGGCGTCGATGACGCAACGTGCCGGGCGTGCCGGGCGTCTGGAGCCGGGTATCTGCCTGCATTTAATCGCCAAAGAACAAGCAGAACGCGCTGCCGCGCAAAGTGAACCGGAGATCTTACAAAGCGATCTTTCCGGTTTGCTGATGGAATTACTGCAATGGGGATGCGGCGATCCGGCGCAGATGAGCTGGCTGGATCAACCGCCAACGGTGAATCTACTGGCCGCGAAACGCCTGTTACAGATGCTGGGGGCGCTGGATGGCGAACGCCTAAGCGCGCAAGGGCAAAAAATGGCAGCGCTGGGTAACGATCCGCGTTTAGCGGCAATGCTGGTTAGCGCGAAGAACGACGACGAAGCTGCTACCGCGGCAAAAATTGCCGCCATTCTCGAAGAGCCGCCACGGATGGGCAATAGTGACCTGGGCGTGGCGTTTTCGCGCAATCAACCCGCCTGGCAGCAACGTAGTCAGCAACTGTTAAAACGCTTAAACGTACGCGGCGGTGAGGCAGACAGTTCGCTTATCGCGCCGCTACTTGCCAGAGCGTATGCCGATCGCATTGCTCGTCGCCGTGGGCAAGATGAACGCTATCAACTGGCGAACGGCATGGGGGCGATGCTCGATGCCGACGATGCGCTAAGCCGCCACGAATGGTTGATCGCACCGTTATTATTGCAGGGCAGCGCCTCGCCGGATGCGCGGATTTTACTGGCGCTGCCGGTCGATATTGATGAGTTAGTACAACGCTGCCCGCAGCTGGTACAGCAGTCTGACACTGTGGAGTGGGATGACGCGCAAGGTACGCTGAAAGCCTGGCGTCGGCTGCAAATTGGTCAGTTGATGGTTAAAGTGCAACCGCTGGCGAAACCCTCGGAAGACGAGTTGCATCAGGCGATGCTTAACGGCATTCGTGATAAAGGTTTAAGCGTGCTCAACTGGACGGCGGAAGCGGAACAGCTACGCTTGCGTTTGTTATGCGCCGCAAAGTGGTTGCCGGAATATGACTGGCCAGCGGTTGATGATGAAAGTTTGTTGGCGACGCTGGAAACGTGGCTACTGCCGCATATGACAGGCGTACATTCGCTACGCGGCCTGAAATCACTCGATATTTATCAGGCACTGCGTGGATTACTTGATTGGGTAATGCAGCAACGTCTGGATAGTGAATTGCCTGCGCATTACACTGTGCCGACGGGAAGCCGGATCGCCATTCGTTACCATGAAGATAACCCGCCCGCGCTGGCGGTGAGAATGCAGGAGATGTTTGGTGAGGCCTCTAATCCGACTATCGCCCAGGGGCGCGTACCGTTGGTGCTGGAGTTGCTTTCCCCTGCCCAAAGGCCGCTGCAAATCACGCGTGATTTGAGCGCCTTCTGGAAAGGAGCGTACCGTGAGGTGCAAAAAGAGATGAAAGGGCGTTATCCCAAACATGTCTGGCCGGACGACCCGGCAAACACCGCACCGACGCGACGAACGAAAAAGTATTCGTGAAGACCAAAGCAAATTTGAGAGATATCTTCTTCTGTCTTGCAACAGAAGAACAGAAAATCGGGCTTTTGCGCCTGAATATTGCGGAGAAAAAGCATGGCCGGGAATGACCGCGAGCCAATTGGACGCAAAGGGAAACCGACGCGTCCGGTCAAACAAAAGGTAAGCCGTCGTCGTTACGAAGATGACGATGATTACGACGATTATGATGACTATGAGGATGAAGAACCGATGCCGCGCAAAGGTAAGGGCAAAGGCAAAGGGCGTAAGCCTCGTGGCAAACGCGGCTGGCTATGGCTGCTGCTAAAACTGGCTATCGTTTTTGCCGTGCTGATCGCCATTTACGGCGTTTATCTCGATCAAAAAATTCATAGCCGTATTGATGGCAAGGTCTGGCAATTGCCCGCGGCAGTTTATGGCCGAATGGTCAACCTTGAGCCAGACATGACCATCAGCAAGAACGAGATGGTGAAGCTGCTGGAGGCGACCCAGTATCGCCAGGTGTCGAAAATGACCCGTCCTGGCGAGTTTACCGTACAGGCCAACAGCATTGAGATGATCCGCCGTCCGTTTGATTTCCCGGACAGCAAAGAAGGGCAGGTGCGCGCGCGTCTGACCTTTGATGGCGATCATCTGGCGACGATCGTCAATATGGAGAACAACCGTCAGTTCGGTTTCTTCCGTCTTGATCCGCGCCTGATCACCATGATTTCTTCGCCAAACGGTGAGCAGCGTCTGTTTGTGCCGCGCAGTGGTTTCCCGGATTTGCTGGTGGATACTTTGCTGGCGACAGAAGACCGTCATTTCTACGAGCATGATGGGATCAGTCTCTACTCAATCGGACGTGCGGTGCTGGCAAACCTGACTGCCGGACGCACGGTGCAGGGGGCGAGTACGCTGACGCAACAGTTGGTTAAAAACCTGTTCCTCTCCAGCGAGCGTTCTTACTGGCGTAAAGCGAACGAAGCCTACATGGCGCTGATCATGGACGCGCGTTACAGCAAAGACCGTATTCTTGAGCTGTATATGAACGAGGTGTATCTCGGTCAGAGCGGCGACAACGAAATCCGCGGCTTCCCGCTGGCGAGCTTGTATTACTTTGGTCGCCCGGTAGAAGAATTGAGCCTCGATCAGCAGGCGCTGTTGGTGGGTATGGTGAAAGGGGCGTCCATCTACAACCCGTGGCGTAACCCGAAACTGGCGCTGGAGCGACGTAACCTGGTACTACGTTTGCTGCAACAGCAACAAATTATTGATCAAGAACTCTACGACATGCTGAGTGCGCGTCCGCTGGGTGTTCAGCCGCGCGGTGGGGTGATCTCTCCTCAGCCAGCCTTTATGCAGCTGGTGCGTCAGGAGCTGCAGGCGAAATTAGGCGATAAGGTAAAAGATCTCTCCGGCGTGAAGATCTTCACTACCTTTGACTCGGTGGCCCAGGACGCGGCAGAAAAAGCCGCCGTGGAAGGCATTCCGGCACTGAAGAAACAGCGTAAGTTGAGCGATCTTGAAACCGCGATTGTGGTTGTTGACCGCTTTAGCGGTGAAGTTCGTGCGATGGTCGGTGGTTCTGAGCCGCAGTTTGCGGGCTACAACCGTGCGATGCAGGCGCGTCGTTCGATTGGTTCCCTTGCAAAACCAGCGACTTATCTAACGGCCTTAAGCCAGCCGAAAATCTATCGTTTGAATACGTGGATTGCCGATGCGCCAATCGCGCTGCGTCAGCCGAATGGCCAGGTCTGGTCACCGCAGAACGATGATCGTCGTTATAGCGAAAGTGGCAGGGTGATGCTGGTAGATGCGTTGACCCGTTCGATGAACGTGCCGACGGTGAATCTGGGCATGGCGTTGGGGCTGCCTGCGGTTACGGAGACCTGGATTAAACTGGGTGTGCCGAAAGATCAACTGAATCCAGTTCCAGCAATGTTGTTGGGGGCGTTGAACTTAACGCCAATCGAAGTGGCGCAGGCCTTCCAGACTATCGCCAGCGGTGGTAATCGTGCTCCGCTTTCCGCGCTACGTTCAGTCATCGCAGAAGACGGCAAGGTGTTGTATCAGAGCTTCCCGCAGGCGGAACGCGCTGTTCCGGCGCAGGCGGCGTATCTGACACTATGGACCATGCAGCAGGTTGTACAACGCGGTACGGGACGTCAGCTTGGGGCGAAATATCCGAACCTGCATCTGGCAGGGAAAACAGGGACTACCAACAATAACGTAGATACCTGGTTTGCGGGCATTGATGGGAGCACGGTGACCATCACCTGGGTCGGCCGTGATAACAACCAGCCGACCAAACTGTATGGTGCCAGCGGGGCAATGTCGATTTATCAGCGTTATCTGGCTAACCAGACGCCAACGCCGCTGAATCTTGTTCCGCCAGAAGATATTGCAGATATGGGCGTGGACTACGACGGCAACTTTGTTTGCAGCGGTGGTATGCGTGTCTTGCCGGTCTGGACCAGCGATCCGCAATCGCTGTGCCAGCAGAGTGAGATGCAGCAGCAACCGTCAGGCAATCCGTTTGATCAGTCTTCTCAGCCGCAGCAACAGCCGCAACAGCAACCTGCTCAGCAAGAGCAGAAAGACAGCGACGGTGTAGCCGGTTGGATTAAAGATATGTTTGGGAGTAATTAACGTCTAAGCGTGATATACCGGATGGCGAGCTGCCATCCGGTAAAATAACATCCCCTCCAAAGTATTAACCCTTTCTTTTCATCTGATTGTTTATTGACCCTTCAGGAATGCGCAGATTGCGTACCGCTTGCGAACCCGCCAGCGTTTCGAATATTATCTCATCTTTATAATAATCATTCTCGTTTACGTTATCATTCACTTTACACCAGAGAAATACCAATGGCACCTTCCAAAACTGCTCAGCCAAAACACTCACTGCGTAAAATCGCAGTTGTAGTAGCCACAGCGGTTAGCGGCATGTCTGTTTATGCACAGGCAGCGGTTGAACCGAAAGAAGACACTATCACCGTTACCGCTGCACCTGCACCGCAAGAAAGCGCATGGGGGCCGGCTGCAACTATTGCGGCGCGACAGTCAGCTACCGGCACTAAAACCGATACGCCGATTCAAAAAGTACCTCAATCTATTTCTGTCGTCACCGCTGAAGAGATGGCGCTGCATCAGCCTAAGTCGGTGAAAGAAGCGCTTAGCTATACCCCTGGCGTTGCTGTGGGAACCCGTGGCGCATCTAATACTTATGATTACCTGATCATCCGCGGATTTGCGGCAGACGGCCAAAGCCAGAACAACTATCTGAATGGCCTGAAGATGCAGGGCAACTTCTATAACGATGCGGTTATTGACCCATATATGTTGGAGCGCGCTGAAATCATGCGTGGCCCGGTTTCCGTGCTGTATGGGAAAAGCAGCCCAGGCGGCCTGTTGAACATGGTCAGCAAGCGCCCGACCACTGAACCGTTGAAAGAAGTTCAGTTTAAGGCCGGGACTGACAGCCTGTTCCAGACCGGTTTTGACTTCAGCGATGCACTGGATGATGACGGCGTTTATTCTTATCGCCTGACCGGTCTTGCGCGTTCTGCCAATGCCCAGCAGAAAGGGTCAGAAGAGCAGCGTTATGCTATTGCACCGGCGTTCACCTGGCGTCCGGACGATAAAACCAATTTCACCTTCCTTTCTTACTTCCAGAACGAGCCGGAAACTGGTTATTACGGCTGGCTGCCGAAAGAGGGGACCGTTGAGCCGCTGCCAAACGGTAAGCGTCTGCCGACAGACTTTAACGAAGGGGCGAAGAACAACACCTATTCTCGTAACGAGAAGATGATTGGTTATAGCTTCGACCACGAATTTAACGACACCTTTACTGTGCGTCAGAACCTGCGCTTTGCGCAAAATAAAGTTTCGCAAAAGAGCGTATATGGCTACGGTATGTGTTCAGATCCGCTGTATACCAAAGACCAGGAGGCACTCAAGGCGAGTCCATGTTTAAGTATCCCGCAGTCTCAATGGGGCCATACACTGACTCGTCAGTACGTTATCGATAATGAGAAGTTAGAAAACTTCTCTGTTGATACTCAGTTGCAAAGCAAATTCGCAACCGGTTCTGTGGGTCACACTCTGCTGACTGGCGTTGACTTTATGCGTATGCGTAATGACATCGACTCCTGGTTCGGATATGCCGGTTCAGTTGCACCATCTGATATCTATAATTTAGACCGTAGTGACTTTGATTTTGGCGCTCACCCGAATCCGTCTGGTCCATACCGCGTTCTGCTGAAACAGAAACAAACCGGCCTGTATGTTCAGGATCAGGCGCAGTGGGATAAAGTGCTGGTTACGCTTGGCGGTCGCTATGACTGGGCCGATCAGTCATCTTTCAACCGTGATTACGGTAATAAATCTGAACGTGACGACAAAGAGTTCACCTGGCGTGGTGGTGTAAACTACCTGTTCGACAACGGCGTAACGCCTTACTTCAGCTACAGTGAATCATTTGAACCCGCTTCACAGACTGATGCGAACGGTGATCTGTTTGCACCTTCGAAAGGCAAACAGTATGAAGTCGGCGTGAAATATGTGCCAGAAGATCGCCCAATTGTGGTGACTGGCGCACTGTATCAGCTTACCAAAACTAATAACCTGATGGCGGATCCGAACGGTTCACTGTTCTCGGTTGAAGGCGGTGAGATTCGTGCGCGTGGCGTAGAGCTGGAAGCGAAAGCGGCACTGTCGGCGAGTGTTAACGTAGTCGGTTCTTATACTTACACCGATGCGGAATACACTACCGATACTACCTACAAAGGCAATACGCCTGCACAGGTGCCAAAACACATGGCTTCGCTGTGGGCTGACTATACCTTCTTTGACGGTCCGCTTTCAGGTCTGACGCTGGGCACCGGTGGTCGTTATACTGGCTCCAGCTATGGTGATCCGGCTAACTCCTTTAAAGTGGGAAGTTATACGGTCGTGGATGCGTTAGTGCGTTATGATCTGGCGCGAGTCGGCATGGCGGGCTCCAACGTGGCGCTGCATGTCAACAACCTGTTTGATCGTGAATACGTCGCCAGCTGCTTTAACACTTATGGTTGCTTCTGGGGCGCAGAACGTCAGGTCGTTGCAACCGCAACCTTCCGTTTCTAATTTCTCTTTTGGGGCACGGATTTCCGTGCCCGTTTCACAAGTTGGCTGTTATGCAGGAATACACGAATCATTCCGATACCACTTTTGCACTGCGTAATATCTCCTTTCGTGTGCCCGGGCGCACGCTTTTGCATCCGTTGTCGTTAACCTTTCCTGCCGGGAAAGTGACTGGTCTGATTGGTCACAACGGTTCTGGTAAATCCACTCTGCTCAAAATGCTTGGTCGTCACCAGCCACCGTCGGAAGGGGAGATTCTTCTTGATGCCCAACCGCTGGAAAGCTGGAGCAGCAAAGCGTTTGCCCGCAAAGTGGCTTATTTACCGCAGCAGCTTCCTCCGGCAGAAGGGATGACCGTGCGTGAACTGGTGGCGATTGGTCGTTACCCGTGGCATGGCGCACTAGGGCGCTTTGGTGCGGCAGATCGCGAAAAGGTCGAGGAAGCTATCTCGCTGGTTGGCTTAAAACCGCTGGCGCATCGGCTGGTCGATAGCCTTTCTGGCGGCGAACGTCAGCGGGCGTGGATCGCCATGCTGGTGGCGCAGGATAGCCGCTGTCTGTTGCTCGACGAACCGACTTCGGCGCTGGATATCGCCCACCAGGTTGATGTACTGGCGCTGGTGCATCGTTTAAGTCAGGAGCGAGGCCTGACGGTCATTGCCGTGCTGCACGATATCAATATGGCGGCGCGCTACTGTGATTATCTGGTCGCCCTGCGCGGCGGTGAAATGATTGCTCAGGGAACGCCTGCGGAAATTATGCGCGGCGAAACCCTCGAAATGATTTATGGCATCCCGATGGGTATTCTGCCGCATCCGGCGGGTGCTGCACCTGTGAGTTTTGTTTATTGATGAGCGGCTTACCTCTTATTTCGCGCCGCCGACTGTTAACGGCGATGGCGCTTTCTCCGTTGTTATGGCAGATGAATACCGCCCACGCGGCAGTTATTGATCCCAATCGTATTGTGGCACTGGAGTGGTTGCCGGTGGAGTTACTGCTGGCGCTCGGCATCGTGCCTTACGGCGTGGCGGACACCATCAACTATCGCCTGTGGGTCAGCGAACCGCCATTGCCGGACTCAGTGATTGACGTTGGTTTGCGTACAGAACCCAACCTTGAACTGCTGACCGAAATGAAACCGTCGTTTATGGTCTGGTCTGCAGGATATGGCCCTTCACCAGAAATGCTGGCACGTATTGCGCCGGGGCGCGGATTTAACTTCAGCGACGGTAAACAGCCACTGGCGATGGCGCGTAAATCACTGACGGAAATGGCAGATTTACTTAACCTGCAAAGCGCAGCAGAAACGCATTTAGCGCACTATGAAGACTTTATCCGCAGCATGAAACCCCGCTTTGTGAAGCGTGGTGCACGCCCGTTATTGCTGACGACGCTTATCGATCCGCGCCATATGTTAGTCTTCGGTCCAAACAGCTTGTTCCAGGAAATTCTCGATGAGTACGGCATCCCAAATGCCTGGCAAGGGGAAACCAACTTCTGGGGCAGTACTGCCGTCAGTATCGATCGTCTGGCAGCGTATAAAGACGTTGATGTGCTCTGTTTTGATCACGACAACAGCAAAGACATGGATGCGCTAATGGCAACCCCGCTGTGGCAGGCCATGCCGTTTGTTCGCGCCGGACGCTTTCAGCGCGTTCCGGCGGTCTGGTTCTATGGTGCGACGCTTTCTGCAATGCACTTTGTGCGTATTCTGGATAACTCCATCGGAGGTAAAGCGTGAGTAAACGAATTGCGCTTTTTCCGGTGTTATTGCTGGCGCTGCTGGTGGTTGCTGCTGCGGCGTTGACCTGGATGAACTTCTCGCAGGCGCTGCCGCGCAGCCAGTGGGCGCAGGCCGCCTGGTCGCCGGATATTGACGTCATCGAGCAGATGATTTTTCACTACAGCTTGTTGCCGCGTCTGGCGATTTCGCTGCAGGTGGGCGCGGGCCTGGGGCTGGTGGGCGTGCTGTTTCAGCAAGTGCTGCGTAACCCGCTGGCGGAACCGACGACGTTGGGTGTTGCAACAGGCGCGCAACTGGGGATTACCGTCACCACGCTCTGGGCGATCCCCGGCGCGATGGCGAGCCAGTTTGCTGCGCTGGCAGGGGCTTGTGTTGTTGGCTTAATCGTCTTTGGCGTCGCGTGGGGGAAACGGCTTTCGCCGGTAACGCTGATCCTCGCGGGGCTGGTAGTGAGCCTTTATTGCGGCGCAATCAATCAGTTACTGGTTATCTTCCATCATGACCAACTGCAAAGCATGTTCCTGTGGAGCACCGGAACGCTGACGCAAACCGACTGGGGCGGCGTTGAGCGTTTATGGCCGCAGCTGCTGGGCGGCGTGATGCTGACGTTATTGCTACTTCGCCCGTTAACTCTGATGGGGCTTGATGATGGCGTGGCGCGCAATCTCGGGCTGGCCTTGTCGCTCGCTCGTCTGGCGGCGTTGTCGCTGGCGATTGTCATCAGTGCGCTGCTGGTGAACGCGGTGGGGATTATCGGCTTTATCGGGTTGTTCGCGCCACTGCTGGCGAAAATGCTGGGGGCGCGGCGTTTGTTGCCACGGTTGATGCTGGCATCGCTGATTGGTGCGTTAATTCTGTGGCTTTCTGATCAAATCATCCTCTGGCTGACTCGCGTGTGGATGGAAGTGTCCACCGGTTCGGTCACTGCGTTGATCGGTGCGCCGCTGCTACTGTGGTTGCTGCCGCGTTTACGCAGCATTAGCGCGCCGGATATGAAGGTGAACGATCGTGTCGCGACTGAACGCCAACACGTGCTGGCGTTTGCCCTCGCGGGCGGCGTGCTGCTGTTGATGGCTGTGGTGGTGGCGCTGTCGTTTGGTCGTGATGCGCACGGCTGGACGTGGGCGAGCGGGGCGTTGCTCGAGGATTTGATGCCCTGGCGCTGGCCGCGAATTATGGCTGCGCTGTTTGCGGGCGTCATGCTGGCGGTGGCGGGCTGTATTATTCAGCGGCTGACCGGAAACCCGATGGCAAGCCCGGAAGTGCTGGGGATTAGCTCCGGCGCGGCGTTTGGCGTGGTGTTAATGCTGTTTCTGGTGCCGGGTAATGCCTTTGGCTGGCTGTTACCCGCAGGCAGTCTCGGGGCGGCGGTGACGCTGTTGATCATTATGATCGCCGCCGGACGTGGTGGATTTTCCCCACACCGCATGTTACTGGCGGGAATGGCGTTAAGTACCGCGTTCACCATGCTTTTGATGATGTTGCAGGCAAGTGGTGACCCGCGAATGGCGCAAGTTCTGACCTGGATTTCCGGTTCGACCTACAACGCGACCGATGCGCAGGTCTGGCGTACCGGAATTGTGATGGTGATTTTGCTGGCGATTACCCCGCTGTGCCGCCGCTGGCTGACCATTTTACCGTTGGGTGGTGATACCGCACGAGCCGTGGGGATGGCGCTGACGCCGACGCGAATTGCGCTGCTGCTGTTAGCGGCTTGCCTGACGGCGACCGCGACAATGACCATTGGACCGTTGAGTTTTGTTGGTTTAATGGCACCGCATATTGCGCGGATGATGGGCTTTCGACGGACGATGCCACACATCGTAATTTCGGCGCTGGTGGGTGGTTTACTGCTGGTGTTCGCTGACTGGTGTGGGCGGATGGTGCTGTTTCCATTCCAGATCCCCGCGGGGCTGCTGTCGACCTTTATCGGCGCGCCATATTTTATCTATTTGTTGAGAAAGCAGAGCCGTTAATTGAATGCCTCGCCCGGTGGGCGAGGCAAAATCATCACAACTTCGCAAACACCCGACGTGCAGCATCGATGGTGTTATTGATATCTTCCATGCTGTGCGCCACAGACATAAAGCCCGCTTCAAACGCTGACGGTGCCAGATAAACACCTTCGTCCAGCATCATATGGAAGAAACGCTTAAAGCGTTCCACGTCACAGGCCATCACATCCTGATAGCACGTCACGGACTCGGCGTCGGTAAAGAAAATACCGAACATGCCGCCAACGTGGTTTACCACCAGCGGAATTCCGGCTTCTTCTGCCGCTTCCCGCAGACCTTCTGCCAGACGTGTTGTCAGCTCATCCAGCGTCTCGTGAACGCCCGGCTGTGCGACTTCATTCAGACAGGCGAAACCAGCAGCCATCGCAATCGGGTTACCGGAAAGCGTACCCGCCTGATAGACCGGACCGGTCGGGGCCAGCGCATCCATTACATCACGACGACCACCGAATGCGCCTACCGGCATTCCACCGCCGATGATTTTGCCGAGGCAGGTGAGATCCGGTTCCACACCGTAATAATCCTGTGCGCCAGCTAGCGCTACGCGGAAACCGGTCATCACTTCATCGATGATCAGCAACGCGCCAAATTCGTCGCACAGCGCGCGCAGACCTGGCAGGAACTCTGGCAGCGGTGGAACGCAGTTCATATTGCCTGCCACCGGCTCGACGATAATACAGGCAATCTCTTGCGGGTATTGCTCAAACGCGGCGCGTACAGAGGCCAGATCGTTATAAGTACAGGTTAAGGTATGTTTGGCGAAATCTGCCGGAACGCCCGGCGAATTTGGCTGGCCTAACGTGAGTGCGCCAGAACCGGCTTTCACCAGCAGGCAGTCAGCGTGACCGTGGTAACAACCTTCAAATTTAATAATTTTGTCGCGACCGGTAAAACCACGGGCCAGGCGGATGGCGCTCATCGTCGCTTCAGTGCCGGAGTTCACCATGCGCACCATATCCATGGTCGGGACCAGTTCGGTCACCAGTTGCGCCATTTTCACTTCCATTTCGGTTGGTGCACCAAAGCTTAAACCACGCTCGGCGGCTTCAATCACGGCATTGCGGATCGCCGGATGGTTATGGCCCAGCACCATCGGCCCCCAGGAACCGACATAATCGATATAGGCTTTGCCATCAACATCGTACAGATAAGCGCCGTCCGCTTTTTCGATAAACAGTGGAGTGCCGCCCACGCCAGTAAAGGCGCGAACAGGGGAGTTCACACCGCCAGGGATCAGCTCGCGCGCTGCGCTGTAAAGATTTTCAGACTTACTCATGGAGGGTTCCTGATTCGTAGAAAAAGTGAATGGCTGCTATTCTATGTTATTCATAACAAGTTAAATACTCGTCAAACATCAGGCTGCTTGTACTGGTGCAATCCTGATTTCTTAGAGTATAAAAGTTTTGTGCATTTGAAACATTACGCTTTGCAAAGGATTTTCATGGAACGTGCGAGTAAAATGCCGTCATCTTATTTGTATGACCAATAAGTGATCATTGGATGAAAACTGATACTCCCTCTTTAGAAACACCGCAGGCCGCGCGCCTGCGACGCAGACAACTGATTCGCCAACTTCTTGAGCGCGATAAAACCCCGTTAGCCATTTTGTTTATGGCGGCAGTCGTCGGCACGCTTGTCGGGCTGGCTGCGGTTGCTTTTGACAAAGGTGTCGCCTGGTTGCAGAACCAACGTATGGGGGCACTGGTACATACTGCTGATAATTATCCGCTTCTGTTAACCGTCGCTTTTCTCTGTTCGGCGGTGCTGGCGATGTTCGGCTACTTTTTGGTGCGCAAATACGCGCCGGAAGCAGGTGGTTCGGGGATCCCGGAAATTGAAGGGGCGCTGGAAGATCAACGTCCCGTTCGCTGGTGGCGTGTGTTGCCGGTGAAATTCTTTGGCGGGCTGGGAACACTCGGCGGAGGCATGGTGTTGGGGCGCGAAGGGCCAACCGTGCAGATAGGCGGTAATATCGGGCGGATGGTACTCGATGTTTTCCGCCTGAAAGGTGACGAAGCTCGTCATACGCTACTGGCAACCGGTGCTGCTGCGGGGCTGGCTGCGGCCTTTAACGCGCCGCTGGCGGGTATTTTGTTTATTATCGAAGAGATGCGTCCGCAGTTTCGCTATACGTTAATTTCGATTAAAGCGGTATTTATTGGCGTCATTATGTCGACCATTATGTACCGGATTTTTAATCATGAAGTTGCGTTGATTGACGTCGGTAAACTTTCTGATGCGCCGCTTAATACGCTGTGGCTTTATCTGATCCTCGGTATTATTTTTGGCATTTTCGGCCCTATTTTTAATAAATGGGTGCTGGGGATGCAGGATTTGCTGCACCGTGTGCACGGTGGCAATATTACCAAATGGGTACTGATGGGTGGTGCGATTGGCGGTCTGTGTGGATTGCTGGGGTTTGTGGCACCAGCAACTTCGGGCGGCGGTTTTAACCTGATTCCTATCGCTACCGCGGGGAATTTCAGCATGGGAATGCTGGTGTTTATCTTCGTCGCGCGGGTCATTACCACCTTACTCTGCTTCTCTTCCGGCGCGCCGGGCGGTATTTTTGCCCCGATGCTGGCGCTGGGTACTGTGCTGGGAACCGCTTTCGGAATGGTTGCCGTTGAGTTGTTTCCGCAATATCACCTTGAGGCGGGGACGTTTGCTATTGCCGGAATGGGGGCGTTACTGGCGGCATCTATTCGCGCGCCGTTAACGGGGATCATTCTGGTTCTGGAAATGACCGATAACTACCAGCTCATTTTGCCAATGATTATTACCGGTCTTGGCGCAACACTATTAGCACAATTTACCGGTGGGAAACCGCTATACTCGGCGATTCTTGCGCGCACGCTGGCAAAACAGGAAGCTGAGCAACTGGCGCGAAGCAAGGCCGCATCAGCCCGCGAGAATACTTGAACGAAATACCAGGGTATTAGATAATGGCGATTATTATTGGGTTAGAATTTGCCCAATTGCCGATGTCGTTTGGAGCAAAATATGAGTGATGACGTAGCACTGCCGCTGGAGTTTACCGACGCAGCAGCCAACAAAGTTAAAAGCCTGATCGCTGACGAAGATAACCCGAATCTGAAATTACGCGTGTATATCACCGGTGGCGGTTGCAGCGGCTTCCAGTATGGTTTCACCTTTGATGATCAGGTGAACGAAGGCGATATGACCATCGAAAAACAGGGCGTTGGCCTGGTGGTTGATCCGATGAGCCTGCAATATCTGGTCGGCGGTTCCGTTGACTATACCGAAGGTCTGGAAGGTTCTCGTTTCATCGTGACCAACCCGAACGCGAAAAGCACCTGCGGTTGCGGTTCTTCCTTCAGCATATAATCTGTTGTTCATGTGCCGGATAAACTATCCGGCACATCTTCTCTCTTCAACGCCCATTCTCATCCAGCGCAAACGTCGGTAGCTTAAGATGCCAACGAATAGCCGCCAGCCGAATCAATAGCGTCACGACCATGCCCATCATACTGGCTGTTTCCAGTGGTACGGAAAATGTGTAATAAGCCGTAGCGTGGACAATACCGCCGATAATACAGGCAGTTGCGTAGATTTCTGTACGTAAAATCATGGGGATTTCGCGGGCCAGTACATCACGAATGATCCCGCCGCCAACGCCAGTAATGACGCCCATACAAACCGCGATTAACGGACCGGCTTCCGCATTAAAGGCTTTATTCACGCCAATGCCGACAAACACCGCCAGACCAACGGCGTCCAGCACCGGCAACATCCATTTTGGTAAGCGTCTTGGCTGGCGCACCAGCACGATGGTCAGCATGCTGGTGACCATTGCAACGACCAGATCGGTGGGATCTTTCACCCAAAATACCGGGCCGTGATCCAGCGCCATGTCGCGAATTGTTCCGCCGCCTACTGCGGTAACCACGCCCAATACCAGAACGCCAAAAGGGTCCATACGCAATTTTCCGGCTAACAAAACGCCAGAGATAGCAAATACCGCTGTGCCGACTATATCCAGCCAATAGACGAGCATTGTTCAATCCCCACTGAGCACCTGAAAAGGTCAGGCGCTAATCTACCTGTGAAAGCGCATTACAGAGCTGTTGTGCAGCGAGGATAATACGTGGGCTTGCACGTTCAAACCAGTCACTCGTGAGAGGAATAACGGGAATTTTGAGCTGTTCACCCCAGTATTGTTTGATTTTAGGAATTTGGTCCGGTCCGCCTGTAATGACAATCGCCTGTGGCGAGCGTGCTAACACCTGTTCGCGGCTAACTTGCGGCCAGGGAACCCGGCTGTCTTTAAAGATGTTTTCTCCGCCACAAACTTCGAGTACCTGGTTCTGAATCGACTCTTTTCCACTGGTAAATGGCGGATTAATGCCGAATTGCAGAAAAACACGTTTTTTAGGTTTATCAGCATATTGCGCTTTCAATTGCGCGTACTGATCCAGCAGGGATTGCGCGGCTTGTTCGGCCTTATCCGGTTGCGGACTCCAGGGGGCCAGTTGACGTAACGCATTGGCAATTTGTTCAATGCTTGTCGCATCGACCCACATCACTTTTATTCCCAGCGAAGCCAGCTGGTCAACCTGCCGCTCGGCATTACCTCCACGCCAGGCAATCACCAGATCGGGTTTCAGCGCGACAATGCGTTCCAGATTCATCCCCTGCCAGGTGGAAACCTGCTCAATCTTTTGCGCTTGTGGAGGATAGTCGGAATAGCTGCTGACCCCAACCGGCGTGATCCCGGCGGCAAAGGCAAGTTCAGTGTTGGCGGGAGAAAGCGTGATGACGCGCGGCGCGGCATTGAGCCACAGCGGCGCGAGAAAAGACAGGGCGACCAGCGCCCTGAACAGTGACTTAGCCATGTGCCAGTTTCTGCACCAGTGACTCAACCATCAGGCTGGACTGTTTAGCGGCAACAGCCAGGAACTCATCGAAGCTAAGATGAGACTGTTGATCGGCCACGTCGGAGATGGCGCGTACTACGACAAACGGGACGTTGAAATTGTGGCAGACATGGGCGATTGCCGTCGCTTCCATCTCTACAGCAATGGCCTGTGGGAAGTTGTGGCGGATTTTCGCCAGACCAACAGAACCGTTGATGAAAGCGTCGCCGCTAACAATCAGGCCACGTACAGCGTTAAGATTCAGTTCGGCAATGCAGGCCTCAGCGGCAGCGATCAGTTTATCGTCAGCTTTGAAGCCTGCCGGGCAGCCTGGTAACTGACCGTATTCATAACCAAATGCCGTGACATCCGCGTCGTGATAACGCGCTTCGTCCGAGACAACGATATCGCCCACTTTCAGCGTTGGTGCCAGGCCACCGGCAGAACCGGTGTTAATAATCACATCTGGCTTGCAGTGTTCCAACAGCAGAGTGGCACCCAGCGCCGCAGCGACTTTACCGATGCCCGATTTCAGAAGCGCAACCTCGGTTCCATTCAGTTGGCCGGTATAGATTTCGCAACCGCCCAGACTGATAGTTTGACGGTTTTCGATTTTGTCACGCAGCAGCGTAACTTCTTCTTCCATTGCACCAATAATGCCGATTTTCATAGATTTACTCGCGATAAGCCCGATTTGAAGGCATAGTTTACCATGCGCTTACGGGGAAGCGTATTTCTCACGCGGGAGAGGACATGGCACAGATTGATTTCCGAAAAAAAATAAACTGGCATCGTCGTTACCGTTCACCGCAGGGCGTTAAAACCGAACATGAGATTCTGCGGATCTTCGAGAGCGATCGCGGGCGTATCATCAACTCTCCGGCAATTCGTCGTCTGCAACAAAAGACCCAGGTTTTTCCACTGGAGCGCAATGCCGCCGTGCGCACGCGTCTTACCCACTCGATGGAAGTCCAGCAGGTGGGGCGCTACATCGCCAAAGAAATTTTAAGCCGTCTGAAAGAGCTTAAATTACTGGAGGCGTATGGTCTCGATGAACTGACCGGGCCCTTTGAAAGCATTGTTGAGATGTCATGCCTGATGCACGATATCGGCAATCCGCCGTTTGGTCATTTTGGCGAAGCGGCGATAAATGACTGGTTTCGCCAGCGTTTGTACCCGGAAGATGCCGAAAGCCAGCCTCTGACTGACGATCGCTGCAGCGTGGCGGCACTACGTTTACGGGACGGGGAAGAACCGCTTAACGCGCTGCGGCGCAAGATTCGTCAGGACTTATGTCATTTTGAAGGTAACGCACAGGGTATTCGTTTGGTGCATACATTGATGCGGATGAATCTCACCTGGGCACAGGTTGGCGGTATTTTAAAATATACCCGTCCGGCGTGGTGGCGTGGCGAAACGCCTGAGACACATCACTATTTAATGAAAAAGCCGGGTTATTATCTTTCTGAAGAAGCCTATATTGCCCGGTTGCGTAAAGAACTTAATTTGGCGCTTTACAGTCGTTTTCCGTTAACGTGGATTATGGAAGCTGCCGACGACATCTCCTATTGTGTGGCAGACCTTGAAGATGCGGTAGAGAAAAGGATATTTACCGTTGAGCAGCTTTATCATCATTTGCACGAGGCGTGGGGCCAGCATGAGAAAGGTTCGCTCTTTTCGCTGGTGGTTGAAAATGCCTGGGAAAAATCACGCTCAAATAGTTTAAGCCGCAGTACGGAAGATCAGTTTTTTATGTATTTACGGGTAAACACCCTAAATAAACTGGTACCCTACGCGGCACAACGATTTATTGATAATCTGCCTGCGATTTTCGCCGGAACGTTTAATCATGCATTATTGGAAGATGCCAGCGAATGCAGCGATCTTCTTAAGCTATATAAAAATGTCGCTGTAAAACATGTGTTTAGCCATCCAGATGTCGAGCAGCTTGAATTGCAGGGCTATCGGGTCATTAGCGGATTATTAGAGATTTATCGTCCTTTATTAAACCTGCCGTTATCAGACTTTACTGAACTGGTAGAAAAAGAACGGGTGAAACGTTTCCCTATTGAAACGCGCTTATTCCACAAACTCTCGACGCGCCATCGGCTGGCCTATGTCGAGGCTGTCAGTAAATTACCGTCAGATTCTCCTGAGTTTCCGCTATGGGAATATTATTACCGTTGCCGCCTGCTGCAGGATTATATCAGCGGTATGACCGACCTCTATGCGTGGGATGAATACCGACGTCTGATGGCCGTAGAACAATAACCAGGCTTTTGTAAAGACGAACAATAAATTTTTACCTTTTGCAGAAACTTTAGTTCGGAACTTCGCGCTATAAAACGAATCTGAAGAACACAGCAATTTTGCGTTATCTGTTAATCGAGACTGAAATACATGAAAAAAACCACATTAGCACTGAGTGCACTGGCTCTGAGTTTAGGTTTGGCGTTATCTCCGCTCTCTGCAACGGCGGCTGAGACTTCTTCAGCAACGACAGCCCAGCAGATGCCAAGCCTTGCACCGATGCTCGAAAAGGTGATGCCTTCAGTGGTCAGCATTAACGTAGAAGGTAGCACAACCGTTAATACGCCGCGTATGCCGCGTAATTTCCAGCAGTTCTTCGGTGATGATTCTCCGTTCTGCCAGGAGGGTTCTCCGTTCCAGAGCTCTCTGTTCTGCCAGGGGGGCCTGGGCGGTAATGGCGGCGGCCAGCAACAGAAATTCATGGCGCTGGGTTCCGGCGTTATCATTGATGCCGATAAAGGCTATGTCGTCACCAACAACCACGTTGTTGATAACGCGACGGTGATTAAAGTCCAACTGAGCGATGGTCGTAAGTTCGACGCGAAGATGGTTGGCAAAGATCCGCGCTCTGATATCGCGCTGATCCAGATCCAGAACCCGAAAAACCTGACCGCAATTAAGATGGCGGATTCTGATGCGCTGCGCGTGGGTGATTACACCGTAGCAATTGGTAACCCGTTCGGCCTGGGCGAGACAGTAACTTCCGGGATTGTCTCTGCGCTGGGACGTAGCGGCCTGAACGCTGAAAACTACGAAAACTTCATCCAGACTGATGCAGCGATCAACCGGGGTAACTCAGGTGGTGCGTTGGTTAACCTGAACGGCGAACTGATTGGTATCAACACCGCGATTCTCGCACCGGACGGCGGAAACATCGGTATCGGTTTTGCTATCCCGAGCAACATGGTGAAAAACCTGACCTCGCAGATGGTGGAATACGGCCAGGTGAAACGTGGTGAGTTGGGTATTATGGGCACTGAGCTGAACTCCGATCTGGCGAAAGCGATGAAAGTTGACGCTCAGCGCGGTGCTTTCGTAAGCCAGGTTCTGCCGAATTCTTCCGCCGCGAAAGCGGGCATTAAAGCGGGTGATGTGATCACCTCACTGAACGGTAAGCCAATCAGCAGCTTTGCCGCACTGCGTGCTCAGGTGGGCACTATGCCGGTAGGTAGCAAACTGACCCTGGGCTTACTGCGCGACGGGAAGCAGGTTAACGTGAACCTGGAACTTCAGCAGAGCAGCCAGAATCAGGTTGATTCCAGCACCATCTTCAACGGCATTGAAGGCGCTGAGATGAGCAACAAAGGTAAAGATCAGGGCGTGGTGGTGAACAACGTGAAAACGGGCACTCCGGCTGCGCAGATCGGCCTGAAGAAAGGTGATGTGATTATTGGCGCGAACCAGCAGGCAGTGAAAAACATCGCTGAACTGCGTAAAGTTCTCGACAGCAAACCGTCTGTGCTGGCACTGAACATTCAGCGCGGCGACAGCACCATCTACCTGTTAATGCAGTAATCTCCCTCAACCCCTTCCTGAAAACGGGAAGGGGTTCTCCTTACAATCTGTGAACTTCACCACAACTCCATACATCTTCATCATCCTTTGGGCATTTGCACAATGCCGTACGTTACGTACTTCCTTATGCTAAGCCGTGCATAATGGAGGACTTATGGCTGGCTGGCATCTTGATACCAAAATGGCGCAGGATATCGTGGCACGTACCATGCGCATCATCGATACCAATATCAACGTAATGGATGCCCGCGGGCGAATTATCGGCAGCGGCGATCGTGAGCGTATTGGTGAATTGCACGAAGGAGCATTGCTGGTACTTTCACAAGGACGAGTCGTCGATATCGATGACGCGGTGGCACGTCATCTGCACGGTGTGCGGCAGGGGATTAATCTACCGTTACGGCTGGAAGGTGAAATTGTCGGCGTAATTGGCCTGACAGGTGAACCAGAGAATCTGCGTAAATATGGCGAACTGGTCTGCATGACGGCTGAAATGATGCTGGAACAGTCGCGGTTGATGCACCTGTTGGCGCAGGATAGCCGTTTGCGGGAAGAACTGGTGATGAACCTCATTCAGGCTGAGGAGAATACTCCCGCACTTACTGAATGGGCGCAACGGCTGGGGATCGATCTCAATCAACCGCGAGTGGTGGCTATTGTTGAGGTCGACAGCGGTCAGCTTGGTGTGGACAGCGCAATGGCGGAGTTACAGCAACTGCAAAATGCGCTGACTACGCCCGAGCGTAATAATCTGGTGGCGATTGTCTCGCTAACCGAAATGGTGGTGTTGAAACCGGCGTTGAACTCTTTTGGGCGCTGGGACGCAGAAGATCATCGTAAGCGAGTTGAACAACTGATTACCCGCATGAAAGAGTATGGCCAGCTGCGTTTTCGCGTTTCGCTGGGCAACTATTTTACCGGTCCTGGCAGTATTGCCCGATCCTATCGTACGGCGAAAACGACGATGATGGTGGGTAAACAGCGGATGCCAGAAAGTCGCTGCTATTTTTATCAGGATCTGATGTTACCTGTGTTACTCGACAGTTTGCGTGGCGACTGGCAGGCCAACGAACTGGCGCGACCGCTGGCGCGGCTGAAAGCGATGGACAATAACGGCTTGCTGCGGCGAACGCTGGCGGCGTGGTTTCGCCACAATGTGCAACCGCTGGCAACGTCAAAGGCGTTGTTTATTCATCGTAATACTCTGGAATATCGGCTTAATCGTATATCGGAACTGACCGGGCTTGATTTGGGCAATTTTGATGACAGGTTGCTGCTGTATGTGGCGTTACAACTGGATGAAGAGCGGTAGGTCGATTACAAAATTACAGCCGGGTGAGACTTTACCCGGCCACAGAATGGCATTATTTACGCGTCAGTTTTTCCAGATCGGCTTCAATCTCGCTGATCTTATTGGTTACTACTGACTCTAGGTGACGTAAGTCGTCGAGGATCTTACGCTTAAGATCAACTTCGCTGCGGTCACGCTGGCAGATTTGATCAAGCTCATCAATGATATACCGTAGATTCGGGCTAATTTCCTGGACTTCTTTATAACCCTGACCCACACCATCAGCGACGACCGTTTTACGCTGACGCGGGTATTTAAACTTCACGCTCTTGGCGAAAAACTCGCCTTTGTCTTTCTGGAAATAGATTTTCAGAATATCGTTGTTGGCTTCCTGCCGGAGGCTGTAACGATCAATTTCTTCAGGATTGGTAATACCCAGACTTTTCAGATTGTCGTACATAGTGTTACCTCAAAATGAGTCAGTAAATTGTGCTTATTTTAGCATTTGGCCTGGCCCGCCCGGCTCGACTGTGATCGCAGAAAGCCTTTTTCTTCCAGACTTCTATCATGGCGTAAAAATCAAAAAATTACCTGCTTTATTGTGGTGATATTCCATGGGATGGATTAGCACATTTATCTTCATTTTGCGAATTACATGACAGTCCGAAACAAGATGAAAAAGTATTTAAAAAAAAGGGGGAAAATGAGTAGGACGAATTATTCTGAGCCAGAAAGCAATCGGGCAGCGTCGTGCTGCCCGTGTACATACTTTTACTTTTAGTCGATGGTACGCAGCAGTTCGTTAATACCAACTTTACCGCGAGTTTTCGCGTCAACTTTCTTAACGATAACTGCACAGTAGAGGCTGTATTTGCCATCTTTCGACGGCAGATTACCTGAAACAACCACAGACCCCGCCGGAACGCGACCGTAGTGGATTTCGCCGGTTTCACGGTCATAAATACGGGTGCTCTGACCAATGTATACGCCCATAGAGATGACGGAACCTTCTTCGACAATCACCCCTTCAACCACTTCAGAGCGTGCGCCGATGAAGCAGTTATCTTCAATAATGGTCGGGTTAGCCTGCAGCGGCTCCAGCACGCCGCCGATACCCACGCCACCGGAAAGGTGGACGTTTTTACCAATCTGCGCACAGGAACCGACGGTCGCCCAGGTATCAACCATGGTGCCTTCATCAACATATGCGCCGATGTTGACGTAAGACGGCATCAGCACGGTGTTACGGGCAATGAACGCGCCCTGACGCACTGCCGCTGGTGGCACGACGCGGAAGCCTTCTTTCTGGAAACGTGCTTCATCGTAGTTAGCGAATTTCATCGGCACTTTGTCGAAGTAGCGGCTTTCTGCCCCTTCGATCACCTGATTATCATTAATACGGAAAGAGAGCAGCACCGCTTTTTTCAACCACTGATGCGTCACCCACTGACCGTCAATTTTTTCCGCTACACGCAGTGCGCCGGAATCCAGCAGGGCGATCACCTGATTTACCGCTTCGCGGGTAACGGTGTCTGCATTGGCTGGCGTGATCTCGGCACGGCGTTCAAAAGCGGTTTCAATAATGTTCTGTAACTGCTGCATTGTTAAACTCTTTTCATATCAGTAAACACATCACCCTTTATCGTTTGGATTGAGGGCCTCTGTCAACCGCTGATGCACTTCCTGCTGCAACTCGTTATTAAGCGCACGCCGGTCAGCGGTGGCAATTATGAATAAATCTTCTACTCGCTCGCCAATGGTTGTAATTCGGGCGCCATGAAGCGAAATTCCCAGATCGGCAAAAATTTTCCCGACTCGCGCCAGCAGTCCAGGTTGGTCGAGGGCGATCAGTTCGAGGAACGATTTGCGGTCGGTATGGGTCGGCAAAAACGTCACTTCGGTTTCAACAGTAAAATGGCGCAATTTGGCGGGTTGGCGACGGGGCTGCGGTGGCTGCCAGCTACTTTGTATCAGTACTTGCTCCAGACCAAACCGAATAACCTCATGACGATCTGCGGATAGCGGGCTACCATCGGGTTCCAGCACTATAAAGGTATCCATCGCCATACCGTCGCGAGTGGTGAAAATTTGTGCGTCGTGAACACTTAAATTGCGGCGGTCTAATTCGGCACAGACGGCGGCAAACAGATAGGGGCGGTCCGGGCTCCAGATAAAAATCTCAGTGCCTCCACGCGTAGCCTGCGGGCTAAGCAGTACCAGCGGTTTGCTTAAATCATGCTGTAATAAATGGCGTGCGTGCCAGGCCAGTTGATTTGGGCTATGGCGGACAAAATAGTTAGCGCGACAGCGTGACCAAATTTGGTGCAGCGCCTCTTCGTCGATGTTATCCATGCGCAGTAGCGCCAGCGCCTGGAGTTGGTGATGGCGAACCCGTTCGCGCATATCCGGCGTGTTTTGCATTCCGCGTCGTAGCTGCTTTTCGGTGGCAAAATAGAGTTCGCGCAACAGACTTTGCTTCCAGCTATTCCACAGTGTTTCGTTGGTGGCGCAAATGTCAGCTACTGTCAGGCATACCAGATAGCGCAGACGATTTTCCGTTTGAACTTCTTCGGCAAACTGCTTGATGACTTCCGGGTCCTGAATATCGCGGCGCTGAGCGGTCACCGACATCAGCAAGTGCTGGCGAACCAGCCAGGCGACCAACTGTGTTTCGCGTGAGTTCAGCCCGTGGAGTTCGGCAAAATGCACTACATCCTGAGCACCGAGAATGGAGTGGTCGCCGCCGCGTCCTTTGGCGATATCGTGAAACAGCGCGGCGATGAAAATCAGCTCAGTTGACGGCAGGCGCGGCCAGACGTCCACACACAACGGATGGCGCTGGCGCGTTTCTTCACTGGCAAACCTCTCCAGTTTCAGCATCACGCGGATAGTATGTTCATCCACCGTGTAGGCGTGGAACAGATCAAACTGCATCTGCCCGACGATATGCGACCATTGCGGCATATACGCGCCGAGTACGCTATGGCGATGCATTGGCAATAGCCCGCGCCGCACCGCTCCGGGGTGACGCAGAATGCTCAAAAACAGTTTTCGCGCTTCCGGAATATTACACAGAGGTTGTTGCAGGTGGCGACGGGCGTGGCGTAACTGGCGTAGTGTGGTGGAGTAAATGCCGGTGATCGCACTGTTGCGCACCATGGTGTAGAACATACGCAAGATGGCTTCTGGCTGGCGCATAAATAGTGTTTCATCACGCAGGTCGATCAGCGTTCCGCGTAGCTGAAACTCATCGTCGATTGGACGTGGTTTTTCGTCGGCGGGAAGGGCGAGGATGGCTTCATCGAACAGTTGCAGCAGCATCTGGTTGAGTTCACTGACGCGGCGTGTAACGCGGAAGTAATCCTTCATCATCCGCTCGACCGGTTCGTTACCTTCACCACTGTAATTCAAACGCTGGGCGACGCTAAGCTGGCGATCGAATAACAGGCGATTATCGTAACGACTGACGACCAGATGCAGGGCAAAGCGAATGCGCCACAATATATGCAGGCATTCGTTTAATTCCGCTCGCTCCGCAGAGGTTAAGAAGCCAAACCCTACCATTTCATCCAGCGATGTTGCGCCAAAATGACGGCGGGCCACCCATTGCAGAGTGTGGATATCGCGCAAGCCGCCGGGGCTACTTTTGATGTCTGGTTCAAGGTTGTAGCTGGTGCCGTGGTAACGCTGATGGCGCTGGTTCTGTTCTTCAACTTTCGCCGCGTAGAACTTGTCGGAAGGCCAGAATCCTTCGCTAAAAATATGTTTTTGCAGTTCGAGGAACAGCGCAACATCGCCAATTAATAAGCGGGATTCGATTAAATTGGTGGCGACGGTTAAATCCGATAACCCTTCCAGCATGCACTCTTCAAGCGTGCGCACGCTATGACCCACTTCCAGCTTTACATCCCAGAGCAGCGTTAACAGCTCGCCCACTTTTTGCGCCTGATCGTCCGGGAGCTTTTTACGGCTTAAAATCAGTAAATCGATGTCAGAAAGTGGATGCAGCTCGCCACGACCGTAGCCACCGACGGCGACCAATGCCAGGTCGGCAATCTGGCTGAATCCCGCTTCAATCCATAATCGTTGAAGGAGCTGGTCGATAAACTCGGTACGCGCCTCAATCAACTGTTCTGCGGAGATACCATTGTCAAAGGCATCACCCAGCCAACGCTGGAAAGTATCGATATGGGCTTTTATCCCACCGACGGTTAATTCATCACGGGGCCAGGCGCATGGATTTTGCGGTTGACCGGGCAGGGTGGGGAGAGCGGTGTTTGCGTACTGTTCTGGAAGGGTATTCATTGTGCGCCACCCATAAGATTAAATTATTGCATTAAAAAAGCCGGCATTCGCCGGCTTCATTTTATTCGTCGTGCGAGATTATCGCCGGGATGGTGTCATCCTTGCGTAGCGTCAGAATTTCGCAGCCGTTATCAGTCACCACAATAGTATGCTCATATTGTGCAGACAAGCTGCGATCTTTGGTTTTTACCGTCCAGCCATCTTTCATGGTGCGGATCTCTTTTTTACCCGCGTTGACCATTGGCTCGATGGTGAACGTCATCCCCGGTTTCAGCACGACGTTGGTTTCACGGGAGTCATAGTGCAGCACCTGCGGTTCTTCGTGGAAGCCGCGACCAATACCGTGTCCACAATATTCACGAACGACGGAGAAGCCTTCTGCTTCGACAAATTTCTGAATTGCCGCACCGATTTCGCGCAGATTAATGCCAGGTTTTACCATGCGTAGCGCCAGGTACAGGCTTTCTTGCGTGATGCGGCACAGACGTTCGCCCATGATGGTCGGCTTACCGACGATAAACATTTTCGAGGTATCGCCGTGGAAACCATCTTTGATTACGGTGACATCAATGTTAACGATATCGCCATCTTTCAGCAGCTTGGCGTCGTCCGGGATACCGTGGCACACCACTTCATTAATAGAGATGCAAACGGATTTCGGATAGCCGTGATAGCCGAGGCAGGCAGAAACCGCGTGTTGTTCATTAACAATGTAATCATTACAGATGCGATCCAGCTCGCCGGTGCTGACGCCCGGTTTAACATACGGTTCGATCATCTCCAGCACTTCGGCAGCCAGTCGGCCAGCGACGCGCATTTTTTCGATATCTTCTGGGGTCTTGATTGAGATAGCCATTAATTCTGTCCATCAGCGTCGGTGATACCGACAATATATATGTAAGTGCCGTCAATGGTATCACACCCGGGCAAATTGAGAATCATTCTGAATTTCGCCAAACGTGCCACTGAAGGTTTTCTATAATAGAAAATTCAACGTCTGATGCTGTACACAGCGCCAACAATTATTGGTGTCCACGACGTATTTGTGGTATAAAGCGCGCCGGACTTCCGATCCATTTCGTATACACAGACTGGACGGAAGCGACAATCTCACTTTGTGTAACAACACACACGTATCGGCACATATTCCGGGGTGCCCTTTGGGGTCGGTAATATGGGATACGTGGAGGCATAACCCCAACTTTCAATATAGAGGTTTTAAACATGGCAACTGTTTCC
>OFLT01000151.1_pt1 | contig 34471 bp, 46 predicted proteins | sample 1540961 | NCBI WGS metagenome assembly OFLT01 (sample SAMEA4413041, study PRJEB24355) | metagenome | biome: human; feature: gut; material: faeces | place: United Kingdom | collected 2010
ATTCATCGGTAAGCTCCTGAAAGAGAGGAACTCATGAACTAAAGAATAAACTCACCGAATTTAACATAATATACATTCCATCGGTTCGTGACATGGTATCCCTACTTTTTATAGGGTCATGTTATGGCGGTTTTAGGCGTAAAGTTAACTAAAAGCAGCAACATCAAGCATGTTGTTAGCGCTTTGCTATTGATTTGTGGTCGGATGGGTGAGGGCGATAACGTAGCCCACCTTTTCGGCGATGAAGCTTCCAAAATATCCCCCTTTGATTACGTCCAGGCCTTGCCTGTTCGTACTGCAAAAATCCTTTCTGAAATTTCCCGCCGTGGCATGGCTTTTCACGTTGCGCCACACAGCGGAAAACACGGCATTTTCATTGCCAAAAATTACAAATCTCTGGAAAAGAACACGTGAGGGAAATCATGCACGATTTTGCGCTGGTATTTCGTCATGCCTGGGAGCTGGCAAAAAAAGGGGCCGCAACTTACGGCGGGTCTGCGCGTCAATATTTCCGTGAGTCTCTGCGTCTCGCGTATGACGGTTTGAAAAGGAACGTAACGGCACGTGACCTTGTGAAAATAATGATTAATCGCAGGCTTTCAGTAAGCCAGATATGCGAAGAGGTTAACGCCAGATTTCAGCGCCAAACGGCTAAGAATATCGCTCGTCGAATCTGGAATATGTTTCGATCCCCATATGTGGAAATTGAAAAGAATAAATGCCCTGAGACAGGGAAATTCCTTTATCACCTGAAAAAAGCACAAAAGAATTTCTTTGTTAGCGGGGCCATTACTCGCGCATTGAAATCTGTCAGGCCAGAAAAAAAGAAAGCAGTGAAACCACGACCAGCCATGTCAAAAGAAGAAATAAACGCATGCAGGCTGGCTAACGCATTCCATAACGCGCTGCGAACTGGCGTGTACGTCGAACCGAATTTAATTTGAGGAAGATATGAAAAGAGCAACGCAGATTATCCAGTTTCGCGCAGATGAAGACACTTACGCCCGTGCGCAAGAGCGAGTGAAGAGTGGTGGTTTGCTGCTGCCTGACGTGATGCGCGCGGCGCTAAAGTCCGTGGCTGATGCGGACGTCTCGCCTTTGGCTGACTTAATCAACGGCGTTTCATCTGGCAGCGATTATCTTAATCAGGCGTGGCTTTTTCAAAAGTGTCACGAATTATTTGAATACCGAGACGGCGGTCTTTTCCGTAAATCCAGAAAAGGAATGGGTGAGAAAGGTACGCCAGTTTACGTTAGAACGCGTGAGGGTGAGGAGTGCGTTTTAATTCAGGGAAACCATTACCCATTAAAAGATATTGTCTGGCTAATGGCGAACGGAAGCATTGCCGGAGAGGTGGAGTATAAAAACCCGCACAGGGTAAACATGAAACACTCAATTGAAAACCTGATGGTAAATGCCGCGCCAGAAAAAGAAGTGTTTCTAACAAAGTATTTAAAAGGATCTGAAAAGATCGACGTTATTAAATCAAAACAACGAGCGTTTGTTTTCGACACGTCTAAAGATGAAAGCGCAAAAAAAGTAATTGAGAAATTAATTAACACAGAAAAAACAGTGCCGCTACTTTTGCGCGGGGATGACGACTGGGTTGCATCACGAACAGCGATTCACGCCTTTAAGCTGGCTGATAACCAATACGTTCTAAGCATTTCATAAGGGGCTTTCCGATGAATGAAAACGTTAAACAGGTAATGGCAGAAAAGCGCCGCATGACCATTGGTCAATTAACTGACCTTTTGATAAGTGGGAATCTGCGTCGTGAATTGCGCATGAGCAAGGAAGATTTTTCCACGCTGGTAGGTGTTATGCGTGCCACGGTTCGCCGGGTGGAAGGGTTCGAGGGTACGCCAAGCATGCGCATGGTGCTTAACACCGCTGCAGCCCTGCGTATTGGTATTGAGTTCCCGGAATGCGGGAAGGTTGAAGTAGTGCCGAGAAGGGCCAAATGATGCGCAGATACATCATAACGGATGCCGACATATTCCAGGTATTCCAGCGCTGGTCGAGCCCTGATTTAAAGAATCAGAAGATGCACACCAGCTTCATCCGTGAGGCGCTGTGCCGCCAACATCCAGATAAGGCGATCCTCCAGTATGACGTGCGCCAGAAGATGAAAAGCATGGCGACGCGCGGTCTGGTTACAGAGGTGCGCCTGGCCCCGAACGCAACGGCTTGGATGATTACGCAAGGTGATTCAAATGGACAAAATTAAGACCAAACGCAACGAGCGCCGTCTCTCTAAAAGCTTCATTGAAGAGGGTTTGAAGCTGGTAGCCGATCGCGCCGAACGTGAGGGCGTGAGCAAAGGCACCGCCAGCCGCCACGCTGCCGCTATCCGTGGTGTTACCCCGGCGTTGGGTGGAGTTAAAACCCGCGTAACCAATCCGGGTGCGTGGGTGGCTCTGTACGCCCGCAGTGATGCTACCTCTACGGTCATCAGCAACATGAAGTTTACCGCCGTCATCTTTGAATGGGCTGGCGAACAGGACTACGAAAACGCGAGCTTTTACGCTCGCATTGCAAAGGCGATCCGCACGGCGCTGGCTGTGCGAGGCGAGACAAATTAAGTCGAGCGCCTGATAACGGAGAAAACAATATGGTCATTTGGTCGCTTTTCGATGGTTCGGGGATTATGGGTTTGCCGTGGGCTGAGGCCGGGCATGATGTTTACTGCTTTAACGCAGACGAGGGGAACCATGGTGCGTATCACATCAAAATGCAGCATGAAAATTTGCACTACGTGAATTGCTGGATTAGCGAGAATTTCGCATATAAACCAGAACTGACGGGAATCCCAAAACCGCAGATGATTTTCGCCTTCCCTGATTGCACGGATTTAGCCGTGTCAGGTGCAAAGCATGAGGGGCATACATCACTGGCGTCAGTGAAGCATGCTCAGATGGTGGAAAAAATGGCTGAGGAGTTCGGCGCGGCGTGGATGGTGGAGAATCCAGTAGGGAAAATGTCAACGCACTGGCGGAAGCCTGATTATTACTTCAATCCCCACGAATACGGAGCGCACCTGCGTCCCGACGAGGGTTCCTATCACCCCAAAATGCCAGCGTGTGACGGCTACACAAAGAAAACGTGTATCTGGGCTGGGGGTGGGTTTGTCATGCCAACGAAAAGGCCTGGGCCGATAAACATCGGTTGTTTTTGGGGGTGGAAGTCATTGGGCGGCAATAGCGCCAAAACAAAACAACTCCGCTCACTAACTCCGCGCGGCTTTGCACGTGCTGTATTTGAGGCAAACAAATAATGGAATTCACCAAAGAGCAGTTAACAAAAATCATTGACGCCGCTAACGAGGTAATTACGGCGCTGGCTGGTGAAAATGAAGATTTATCAACATCAAATAATCTCGGAATGGTTCGCGCATGGGATTATCTGAATGACGACGCCGCGCCGCCAGAGGTGGTAAAACGCCTGGCTGAAATCGCACTGGCAGCACTAACGGGGTCATCAGCGGAGCGCGAACAGATTCGGCACAAGCATGCTGAGTGGTCACAATCTGCATTCGGCAGTGTTGGTCCGGTCGGGCCGCTTAAGCATCTGTCACAGGAGGCGTTGGAAGCCGCCGCAGCGCCAGAAGATTTAAGCGAGTGGGCTGACATGCAATTTCTGTTATGGGATGCACAGCGCCGCGCAGGTTTAAGTGATGAGCAGATTACCCTGGCGATGATTGAAAAGCTGGAGATAAACAAGGCTCGTCAGTGGCCGGAGCCAAAAGACGGTGAGCCAAGATTGCATATCGCAGCAGTACCTCGACAAGAAGGTGGTAGCGATGCTGAGTGATTTACTGGTAATGGTTGACCGCCGCGCCAGGGCGGTCAGTTTGCGCGAAAAAACCATCATTAACGAGCGTCACGCCGTGCGCATGCTTGAGCCGGTTCTCTCGCTGGGGGTTCGCGCCGCCAGCGTGCCGGACACATGGATCCGTTACGCCGACCGCTGCATTGATGATGGTCTTGCCGCCTCAACAATCCGCCAGCGCATTGACTGTGTGGCTGCGGTCGTCGCCTGGGTGATTCACGCTGATATCAAATTTAAACCCGCCGCGCCGGGTTCGCTGGGGCGCATGCTGGATGCTATGCGCACCGCCGCCCGTTCTATCGGTAAACGTATCAAAAGGCACCGTGCACTAAGCAAGCCGGGCCGCGTGAGCGTCACTGAATATGTTGATGTAGTTCGTGATATTGAATCGGTCAGAGAGCCTTACAGATGCGTACTGCGCCTGATGCTGTGCTTCGGTTTCAGGGTATCAGAAACGCTATCGCTTAAACGCACCTCCATGCTGGCGGGCGGTCGCCTGTTCGTGCCTGACAGACACACGAAAACGCATTCGGATCTGCTGCTGCCCGTTCCGCTTGAATACATACCTTTGGTAACTGAGTGGATAGGGGTGATTGAGGACTCAGAAATCAAATACAACACGCTTAATACGGTAGTGTCTCGCGCCGGGATTAAATGGCGCAGCCACGACCTGAGAAAGGTATTTCGTACAGCCTCAGCCGTTCGTGGAGAGGATTATTTAGCGGTGGAGTTAATTCTTAATCATGCAGTTAAAGATGTGCCAGCCGCTTATTTGCAGTCGCCGCCATATTCAGCGATGCGCAAAGCGCTAAAAAACTCTATTGATGATTATCTCAGCGTTAAGGTAGAAAAATGAAAACAGCGGCTATTAAAGACAATGACGTAATGTATAAAACAAATTATCCGCGTGGGTGTGCATTTAAATGCCTCCAGTTGCGCACTAATTTAAAAGCAGCGCCATCTATTTACCGCGTGGAATTAATCGACCGGAACAACGAGAAGATATTAATGGGTGGTCGCCAGTTTCTGGCTGACGCAATGGCGCTTTATACCGATTTATGCACGCTCAGCGCCTCAGAGGTTGAAACGGCGTTCGCCAGCATGTGCTGACCTCCTGATGATGTGATAACAGCCCGGCTAATGCCGGGTTTTTTGTGCCTGAAAAACGCCAGGCGGCGACATGAGCATGTGAATATATTGTTAAATTCACAGCAACATAAATTCAACATCTTAATGTTACAAATGTAACGTAGAACGTGAATAAATTGTTATGTGGATAAAAATAAACGAACCACAAATCAGAGGGATAAACAGTGATGCATATCAACAATTCGGGAATAAACGCTAAAAATAATTAATTTCAATATTATCAATAACATATATAAATTGATTGTTTTGCATGCGATTTATGGTCATTTTTTGATGTCCACAACTTGTAATTTGAGACGGAAGAAAATTAAAAAGTTTTGACTGTGAAATGTGGCTGATATTTCAAGGGGATGGAGGGGTGAGGCAAACGGATATATAAGGTTTGACAGTGCGACCTAATGTCGAAAAGGGGTCATTAAACCAGCAAAGAAGGCCAAAGTATTAATAAGTATTTCAGGCAGAAACAAAGCCGGGAAAATCACAGCACAACAAAAACTAACCCATTCAAATACATAACTGCATTACTACGCCTTTTGATAATGGTTTGGCTCAGATATGTTTCCGCAATCTGGTATGACCAGCACCATTAACATATTGACACGCCATCATGCAGACAGGGCGAAAAATGGAGAGGTGGAGAGAGAGGAGGAGGCGAAACCCATTAAACCCGCACCGGGCTTGTTTCCGTCGCCTGCTGGGGTCGGATAATCATTTTTAAGCGTTCTGACGAAACGGGCATTAAATTATCCGTTTAATTATGTTAGCGCTGTTACATATTATTTGAGCGAAAAGCGAGCACTACAAAACCAACAAAATAACAACAATAAAGTTGGCACGATTAATGTTATCCACATTGAAAGGCAATGCTGGCGCGGCTTGAGGGCGATATTGACCGCTAACATGATTCATGCAGGGTGCAATTATTTAATGGTTATCCACAGTTCACACCTTGCGCCATATATTGACAATCGTTACCGCTGGCGGCGTTTCTGTAATTAGCTGGGTGCATGCCTAAAAATCACTCCTATATAAGGAGGTGATTTATGGCTTACGGCTGGCAGTACGAGATAACTGTTTTCTGCACCGATGGTGAGACGATCCACATTGACGGCGTTGATGTGGATTTTTCCTGTGTGCGCGATGACGAGAAAGAGCCGAACGAGGCCGACTTAACTATCTGGGGGCTGACGCCTGAGACACATAACGCGATCGTCCAGGCTGGCTCTATGGTCACGTTCGCAGGTGGCTATATAGATGAAGGGATGTTCACGCTGTTCCAAGGTGAACTCATTAGCGCAGTGAACGTTAAACCCGGCGAAGTTTACGGCCTGAAAATGAAGCTGTACGAGGCTCTCATTCCGTTCCGCGCCAGCGTCACATCCCGCAGGTTCCGTAAGGGGCAATCACTCAAAGAGGCGATCGCGCAGGTGGCCTCTGATATGGGGCTAGGTTGCCAGTTGTCAAAAGCGGCCGCTGCGCTAACTCTCCCCAAAAACATCAGCGCAGCGGCGCTATCCCGCGACGTTTTAACGAGCCTTTGCCGCCCGGTAAACGCCACGTGGTCACTCCAGTACCAGTCGATTGCAGTTACAGCTGGTGATTCCATCTTTGATGGTGCTGCCGCGTTCTCTCCTGACAGCGGGTTGCTGGGTGTTCCGCTTCTCAAAATCCACACCCCGAAACGCAAAAAGAAAAAGCCGTCTGAGAAAGAGCAGATTCAGGCCAAACACGAAAAGAGCATCAAAACGTATGCCTGGCCCCCGAAAAACTCTCAGGTGGATTACAGCAAAGGCGCACGTCGCCAGATAGGTGTAATCGAGGCCATTACGTGGGAATCACTGCTGCGCGGTGGTGTGGAGATTGGTGAAAAGGTGGTGCTCTCTTCCCCGTCGATGGGTGAGAACTGGGAGATTATCGTCAAAAAAATCTCGCACCGGTTCAGTACCAGAGACTCCCAACCCCGCACCACATCCTGGGAGGGAATTATCGCATGAGAGCAGCAAGCCAAATCGCGGCCATCGTTGACCAGGCGCTTAACTCTGCGCTGTTCGCGCTGGAGGCAAAGATTGTCTCCGTCAAAGGTGGACGGGCAACCGTTAAGCCAACGCCTAAACGCACCTTTGGTGATAACCCGGATCCGATTGAGTACGCCGAGGTCGAAAACGTCCGCCTGGTGTCTCTCGTCTGGGATGGTGGCAAATCCGGCGTTTCCGGTCGGGTTAAGCCTGGTGATGAATGTCTGCTTATCGCCTTATCCCACGGTGACGACGACGAACCAGACCACAAAACACTGTCCTCAGCCGTGGCCTTCTGCGGCTTTTCCGACTTCGCCAGCCATCAGATGCCGGATGGTGCAGGGCTCCGCGTATTCAGCGGTAGCGCCTTCATCGAGATGGATGACGGCACCATCAAAGGCAACACCGGGCAGGGTGCAGCATTCGAGTTAACGGGCAATAAAGCATCCATTAACGCACCGGGCGGCATGGATATAACCGCGCCCATGACCAACATAAACGGCAACTTGACCATTTCGGGATCCATCAGCCAGGGCGCTGGCGGCAAGTCTGACGCCACGTTCGGCGGCAACGTAACAGTCACCGGAACCAGCGAAGCGGCTGACCACGTCAGCGGCGGTAAATCCTTCAACAATCACACCCATCTGGAGCAGGGCGACGGCAAGTCCACCAGCAAACCACAATAGGAATCAATGATGAAACTAAACGACCAGGCTGCACAAATTGCTCTTTCTAATCGCGGTTTTCTGATGGCTGGCGACTACACGAAAGAGATCGCCAAAGGCGACATTATCAGCGTAACCGAACGCACCGGGCTGGTAGTCGAGCGCGTAGAGTGCGTGCCTCTCATTAACGCACCGCTGGCAATGGTGATGGCGACATGCCGCGACGGAAAAGACCAGTACATGCCGTTTTATTGCGATCTGCCTTTCGAGCTACCGCACCAGGCGGCTATGGCGCAGATGCTGAACGATGCGGGCGAGGGCTTTGACCTGGATGACCTGCTGGATATCGAGTCACTTGACGCTGCGGTGACGATCGTTCACCTGGAGCAATGGCGGCATACCGAATGAACATCACAACCGTTCAGTATCGGCAGGGTGTGAAAGGGTGCTTCCTATCTAATGAGCGCCCGGCGCCTGGCGAACCGTTAACACTGGTCATGCCCACATGCCGGGGTAAGCGAATAATCCCGGTCGGGCATGTTGAGCGCACAGAGGCAGTGGGTGAGGCCCGCTGTCTCGTTTGGGTGTCGAAGCTGACAGCCGTTGAGGGGATGGATTACTGATGCTGGACATAATGCAGGACGATGACGGGGTAATCCTCGTCAATGGTGATTTCGTGCTGGATGGCGGCATTGATGGCGTTGCACAGCAGGCGGAGATCCGCGTCGCTACCAACAGGGGGGAGTGGTGGCTGGACACGTCGCAGGGTCTGCCGTGGCTACCCGGCATCATGGGGTCAAAACTCCCGGCCTCTATCGTCTCCAACATGATTAACGCCGAGGCCAAACGCACGCCAGGTGTCACCGATGCCAGGGCAACGAACATCAGCGATGTGAAGGGCGACTATACGATCCGCTTTGCTGTTTACATCGGCAATGAAACCAAAGAGGTGAGCAGTGGAATTAGTTAACGAAAGCGGCTGGCACGGTGCCAGGTTGCCCGAGATACGCGGCGACAAATACGAGAAATTAAAGGGGGCGCTGGGTAACGTTAACCCTGATGGGGATTCGTTAATCGGGCAGACTATCGCGGTTGTGGCAGAGGATGACCTGGATATCATTGAGGCGATCGGCTGGGTGTTTTCCGGTTTCTTTATTTCTCAGGCTGAAAATGCTCAGCTGGATGCCTTTGGTGAGCGCTTTAACCTTCCCCGCAATGGCTTAACGCGATCCTCTGCTTACGTCATCTATCTGCTGCAGCCAGGGCAGACAGTCAATGCAGGTGAATTATTCACGATTTCAGGCAGTTCGGGCGACTGGACAACGACCGGGGATGTGAAAGAGAACGGCAAGGCGGCAGCAGGCTTTGTGTTATCGGTGAAGCAGGCTGCTATTACTACGGGCAACACGTTTACCATCTCGATCTCCGGCAAACCGTATTCCACACAGTACCAGACTGGTGACACCTCAGATTCAATCATCAGCCGGCTGTATGCGGATATTGTGGCGCGGGAGCCGTCGATGGCGACCTATGCGACAGCTTATGGAAAATTGCTGTATGCGGCTGACGGTCGCACGCTGATTCAGTTTTCATTTGCTGATGACGTATTCCAGATTGTGCGCACCGGCATTCCGGCCACGGCCTGGTATCAGAGCGATACAGAGTTCCCGCAGGCGCTGTTCGGCTACATCGCCACTGATGACATCCTGGTGCTTTCAAACGGGCTCAAAGGCTATCTGATTGAGGATGACGAGATTTACCGACCGCGCATACAGGCGGCGGCTGCTGAAAGACGTGTGAGCATCAGTTCGTCACGCCCAGGCATCAGAAATGCGATCCTGGCCGTTGACGGCGTGACGTATGCAGACGTTGAGGTTAACCGCGGATTCCAGACCAATGCTGATGGCGTGCCGGGAAAATCAATACACGCCTTTGTCGCTGGCGGAGCGGATAACGATATCGCCCAGGCGATTTACAACGCAGCGGCGGGTGAATGCGGGTTTTATGGCGATGTTTCCGGTACCGCAACAGACGGAACGACAACGGAAACCGTGTATTTCAGCCGTCAGAGTTATCAGCTGGTTTACGTATCGGTGTCAGGGGCTGTATGGGATGCAGAAACCACAGGCAAGCCTGCTGACTACCTCAGCGTCGCGAAAAACACCGTAACCGCGTATTTCTCGCAGTTGCAGGTGGGGCGTGATGTGTTTGCTGGTCAGATTTATGCCCGTTTACTGTCCGCGCTTCCAACGCTGACGGATATCACGGTGAAGGTCGGTAAAACGTCCACGCCAGCAGACAAAACCGTTGCGATCGGCAGCGGGATAATAGCCGTTACCAATAATTCATCCGTGGCGGTGTCGTAATGGAGCCGGTAATCAAAAGCCCGGCGCAGCTGGCAAAGGAGCGCTTTACCTCAAAGGTACGAAAACAGCGCAACATAGACCTTGTAGCCGGGTTGAAGTCCAGCAATGCGAGCATGTCGGCAGCTATCGAGTATCTCAAAAAAGGCTACTCGCTGGATGACTCTACTGGATTGATGCTGGATGCGCGGGGCGAGGAGTACGGCGTACACCGAGAGGGCCGTGACGATGATGAGTACCGTCAGGCGATACGCCAGGAAATGGGGAGTCAGTCGGTATCTGCGCAATCACGGCCATCTATCGGCGCATACATTCGCCAGCTTTATAATTTGACCTGGCTGACGCTGGATAAAGTCGGGTTAAGCACTGGTGCGGTCGGCGCGGCATTCAACCGCGTGCCGTTCCGAATGGTGTTTGTGCAGTGCGGCGGCATGGCCCCGGATATTGAACTGCCGGAAACGCTGGTGTCCGCCACCTTCGGAGCCGATATCTACAGCGCCGCCACGCCCCCTAACTCGAAACTCACGCACCACGCCCCGATGTTCCCCGGCAACGTGTTCCCTGCCGTGTGGGGTGGCATCAAGTACGAACGAACCCAAAAGACCGTGCTGGCGACCGCCACAAAGGGGATCCGCGTTAACGCAACACAGTCATTGCTGACGCGCATTGAGGGAACCAAAACGCAGAACGGCACTGAGCTTGTCGAGCCGTTTAATACACTCGTAACCGTTAAAAAAATGAAGGTGCTGAATGGATAGTTGGGCAGCAACAGACAAAGTTTATGCCGGGCAAGGTGGGGCGGATATCCCGAACAGGCAGGAGCCATCACAGGAGAAGCAGGCGGCCGGCTTTGCGCCAACCTATTTTGACGCCCAGGGCAACCTGGTGTTTGGGGATGGCATCAGTGCGCAGGAGATGAATTTCATCCTGAATGATTTATACGCCAAATACAAAGCGCTACTGGCGCGGGCGAATCAGCCATGAACAGCTTTGCGACAATTGACCGGGTTTATCCGTTTAACGGCGGCTCGTTCGCCAGCAAAAAGCAGCCATCAACCACCGCACAATCAGTGGGTTTTAAGCCGACCTATATCGGAGCCAGCGGCAACCTGGTGCCAGGGGATCCGATTGATGTTGCTGAACTCAACTACATCTTTAACGACCTGTACGAACAGGCCGCAAACATTGACCGAATTTTAACGGCTAAGGGGAAATAATGGCCTTAACATCTGATGAACTGGTCGCCATATCCGACCTGACCAAAGCGACGATCGCAGACACAAGCGTTGTGCCGGATTGGGTGCTCCCTGCTGAGGTCAGGGGTAGCGCAGCGCCAATTAACGGCATTCCGTACCCTCAGCAGACGATAGACGTGTTCGGAGGATTGCTGGCGGGGTCATGGTCGCTAAACTTCCAGAACCCGTTACAGCGAGTTGTGTGCGATCTGGAGATATTCCACGGTGATAACTCTCCAGTTAATGCCGCGCCTGATTTATCCGCGCTGCAGTTGACTGTTTCCGGGTTTGATAAGGCGGTAATCTTCTGCCCGGCCAAAACCGCCACCGATACAGCACCAGGCAATTACTTTGGGCTGACTGTATCCGGCGTAACGCCTGTCTATAAGCTGGGCGGCAAGCGCCGTTTTCTGGAGCAGTCCGGGCTGGTGGTGATTCCGCTGACGATGATTCTGCTGTCCACCCGCGCCCTGACCAGCCAGGAAACCAGCCGCGCTCTGTCGATAACCATGAAGCGCAAAAACGAAACACAGATGACTACCGCACCGGTAATCAGCGGCATGGTCTACAGCAACCCGCTACCGTCAGCGCGTGATATCGCTCAGGCATCGTGACCGCTCAGAAATAAAAAAGTCATTCTGGCTATTTGTGCCAACATACCCCCGATTTGTTATCAACATTTCGGGGGTTTGTCTTTTTATGAAAGTGACAACGAGAAAGAAACCTGTTTTCAGGGATTTTTACAGTAACGGCATGTTTTCCCGCGTGGTGGCGACCAGGACAGAGGGGGGTAAATGGCGGCTGTTCGGCCTGCATCGTTCGGCAGATGCTGCAGTTTTTGTTGAGGCGGCGCGGGGGGGTGTTCGGGAGTGGTCAGGGTTAAATCACCTGGGTGATTTCTGTGATTCGATAGGGGTCACGTTATGGGAGGTGCACCGTAAAGCAGCGAAAAAAGAAGGGGCCGCACTTACTCATTGCGGCCTTTAGCGTCAGATTGGTGAATTAGGCCAAGTGATATCCGGTGCAGTCGACGTATCTATCGCTTCCAGCGCATCAAGATAATCCAGCCAAGCGTTGTACTGTGCCTTTTCATCGTCTTTCAGGTGCCCCATGGCGGCTTTCCCCGGCCACTGCTTGCTATTCATGTGCTTGTTAGCATGGTCTATTTGCAGCCGCTTTTGTGCTTCAGCGGCTGCAATAAGTTCGTCATGCGTTGGCGGAGGAATATCCCCCCAAGCAGGGAAACCATCTTCACTTGCAATACGGATTTTCCCTTTCGGTGGTTCGCCTGAATACTCAATAAAAAGCTTTTCATCAACCTCCTGAGCATTATCAAAGTTCATTCCGTTTAATTCATAAATATCCTTCAAAGCTATCGGGTAAAAAGCATTTGTAAGAACATCATAAAAATATTTCTTCATTGTAATTATCTCCCGATCGCAATCCATCGAGCGTAAATAACGGCTGCTGATGATGTTGAATTTAATAATTTGAACTGAGTATTACTGATAGGTTGCGCTGCAAAACTATAAGGTGCATTTGAAGACCCCGCGTTATCATACGAAGCAACAAGCTGAACTGTGTTGTAATTTGTAAAAGGGACAGGGAAATTGATGGTCTGCGGATCGCCAATTTGACCAGAGGCTGCAATGCCCCACTGGATAATAGTCCCTCCAGGTAAAGATGCCCAGCCAGCACCACTCGAAAAACTTGACATATCCGGTATTTGTCCAGCACCTGTACCCACATTTTTTTTTGCTGCTGTACCAAAGTTGGAAACAGCTGTACTTAAATCAGTAACAGATTTACGTGTAGCAAGCTGTATGAGGTTTTTCGATGCCAAATGCCTCATGTATGGGTCTTGTTGATTGTTGGAAATAAACCCAGCCACATCACACGCATCACGCTGGATAGCATTTACATCGGATGCATTCAATTCGGATACAGTTTTACTAAGGTCATCAACAGATTTTCGCGTGGCAAGCTGTATGAGGTTTTTCGATGCCAAATGCCTCATGTATGGGTCTTGTTGGTTATCAGAAATAAAACCAGCCACGTCACACGCATCACGCTGGATAGCGTTAATATCAGCTGGAGTGGGTTTAAATCCTGTGTGGTAAAGTTTATACCAGTCCGAAAATGTGGACTGGCTCGCCTTAATCCTCACACTAAAATCAGGTACAGAACTGAGGGAGGCACCGCAAATTTGCCACCCCGTTGAACCTGAATTAGCAAATGATATACCACCAGCCCACTGGCCAGGATAAGGGCCGAGATTATCTGATGGGGCGAAATAGTCGAAGCGACTAACATCTAACCCCGCCATGGTTCCGCTTATCTGATCTGCCTTTATCCCAAGCCCCCACCCGCCATTTAAAGCAATTTTACCCGTCTTATCTGTGAAGGAAGTTTGCAGCTCTCCCAAACCAATATTTGCGAGAAACTCCGCAACCGCTGCCACGCCATCAGCTTTAATATCTGCACCTGGATGTGTGCGTGATAATGGCCCCTTCCATGCTGTCCATACGCCACCGTTTCTCGTAGATGTTAAGGCAATAACCGCGTCTGATGTGAAAGTGCGCCTGATGGGAGTGCCAGTATGTACGGTGAGTACGCCACCTGTAGCATCCGGGGATGAGGTATTGGCTGGCGGGATGATGTAAATGCCTGGCGATAAAATCGCGTTTATGTCGTCACCGACAGCAACAGCAGATTTTATCATCATCGCGGCGTAGTTATTTTCTGACATAAGCACCTCTGTAAATTGTGTCAGGTGCGATTAAAAGCGATGGAAGGGGGCGTATACAGTAAACGGGCGAGCGGTAACGCCGCCAGGCGATGCTGGCGGCTCTGGTGTGGGCTCAGGCTATCATTTCAAGGCAAAGCGCGTAGAGGTGCTCCTGTGTGCCGTTTAGCGCCTCAAATTCGGCTTTGCCGCCGCAGGTTCCATCAGCGTGAACCGGAACAAGCCAGGGATAAACCGCGCGTACTGCTGCTGGCGCGGCGTGCTGGTGGTGGCAGTCACATAACGAGAGCACATAGGCATGTGCGCCGTCTGCCGTTCTGCCGTTGATGTGGTGAATGGTGGCGTTCACATTCGTCACACCATGCACATAGCAGGCAATGCAGGGTAGGGATCCGATTTTGTCCATCATGCGCCGTTCGGCTGCGGTCGGCGTCCTGCCTTTTAACCCACGGCACTTAATCGGCTTATTTTTTGCTCGTTCAGCGCTTTTAATCTGGCGTTCTCGCTGCTTTTCGTACTGTTCGGCACGCCATTCAGGGTCTTCCTGTTTCGCACGCTGGCGGGCGATGGCCCGCGCCTGGTATTCACGCTGTTTTTCAAAGTGACACTGTAACTTTTCCTGTTCGGTTTTCATGACCGTTACCCCACATGTCAGTAAGGAAGGTCAGATTCAGGAACGTATACCGGGAAATCGTTAGAAAGTCCGTCCGTCTCCACATACAGGATAAGCGTGTCGATATACCCGGCTGTGTGGGCGTTACAACGGCTGGCTATTTCGTGGAGCTGCTGGAGCTTTGTGTCAGTGCTGGCGTTGCCGCGTGCAATCTCAATGGCAATCGCCGCTTTCTGGTTCATCTCGCAGGCCATATCAATGCGCTGTTCACGGTCGAGTTGGGTCTGTGCTGCTCTGATGGTTGATTCGCTGACCTCGTCGTCACCATCGGCACCAACAATGTCGGTCAGGCTGCGGGCGATTGTCATTTCAGGCTTTGCCAGCTCGTCAAAATTGACGTTGCCGGACATTAGTGACAGGACGTAGAAATCACGGCAGGCGTTATACCAGTTGCGGCGGTGGTAGCTGGTGTCGTTCTGAACCTCGCGCATGTTGAGTCCGGCATTAACATGCGACTCCATCAGGCGCATGGCAATATCCATGATTTCATCGTCGTGGCCTGATTCAACAGCCAGAACGAAGGCCTCTTCCTCTTCGCTCAGTGGGGAGCAGTCAGGAACGAACGTGCGCGGCGGCACGATTCGGTCACTGGAGTCGTGGACGCTGCTGTTATCAGCGGTAGAAAGTGCCACCGTTGTCAGGGATTCGGCAATATCCATCGCTGTTTGAGCGCTGACGTGCTGGCCTGTGCTGGTGTCGATAAGGTCATCACCGTCAACCTTAAAGCGTCCGGCATCCTGATAGAAACTCTGCCAGTGAACGTCCGTGAGTCCGTAGCGCAGGACGATATCCCGCGCCTGCTCTGCATCACTTTTCAGCCCATCAAGGCGGGTGATTGTGTCCTCAGCGACTTCTGCGGGAGTGCGCAGGAATGGGTTACGTGCTTTCGCCTGGGTGATGGCAGCGGCCCCGGTAAACTCTCCAGCTGCAACCAGCATGTTGAGAATCGCCTCTGGTTTGGTGCGTGCGCTGGTGATCGGTTTCCATTCGCGGCTGGTGTTGAGAGCCCGCGCTTTCCGGCGTTCCTGCTTGCGGCTGGCCTGGTCAATATCGTCATCACCATCAGTGATATCCAGAGCCTGGCGCAGACCATAGCGGCGGAAATAGGTGAACGTCGCGCCCACCTTCTGACATTCATCCAGGCGCTTATCTTCTTTCATGAAGGCCGGGAGGCGGAACGATACTTCCGTATTGGTCGGGATGTGCAGGAAGGTAGTCACCATCGCCAGCGGCAACTCGTCGCCTTTCTCAAACTCCTGCTTAAGCATCAAGCCATGCTGATAAATCGGATCGCGCAGCATGTCCAGCATCTGCGCCAGGCTGGCGTGGGTAAAATCCAGCGTTTCGTTGTAGCTGTCGCGCTGTGGGTTTTTAACCAGGTGAATCATGTGTGCCAGCGCTTCGTGCACGTTGGCATATTGTTTACCCGGAGCGACGTAGACCTCTGGTGCGGTGGCGGGTTGCTGTACTTCCGGTTTTTCGCCCTGATTTGAGGTGTTTTTATGAACAGGAGTCATTGCGGCACTGGCATAGCCAGCAGCTTTTAAAGCGGTGATAGTGTGTGCCAGAAGTTCGGCTGCGTCTGGAATGGATAATAATGTAGCCATTTGGGGTGCTCCTTTGCATGAGTCTGAAGCCCACTTTTGAGATGGGCGGGGTGGAGCTCAAAACCGTGCAAAGTCGGCGGACTTATTACAGACGGAGAGGCCTGCTATTCGTCGCACTCCACCCCATAATTCAGCACTCATATGGCAAGAGCCACCAGAGCATAAATTCTGGGTACAAAAAAATCACGCTGACAGGGTGAAATGCCGCTTTGCAAAGGTGTTTTGAGCACCTTTATAGATCTTATTTGAACTACAAATTAGAATCAAGCAAATCAGCGAATGGCAGGGATAGAAAAGTGAAAACACCGGCTTATGCAGTCATTAAGGTGAATTCAGCAGGGGAAGCGAAAATAACCAAGCGGTGGGCTGCGGAGTGTGCAGGCGCTGCGTTGGCGGGTAACGAATCATGGCGCAGAGAGCGAAGGGGCGCGCGCATTGGGGGTATGCGTTACTTTAGGTTGAGGTGTTTATCTACTGATGGTGATATCTGGTGGGTAAACCCTGAGCATGTCGCGTTGGACGGTGTTGCTTTCCATATCAATGATTTATTCAATTGTCGGTGTTGCTTTGGTGAATGGCTTTTCAGCGCAAGCGAAGTAAGCCAGGCGGTAAAAGAGATCGCCTTAAGAAAGAGTACCGCTCACGCCTAATTTTGTTGTCTTTCTAGCAAATCAGCATAATCCCTTCCCGTAGCAGGCGGTTGCGAACTACCGTTTGCTGTCATCGGTCTTTACCTTTGCTTTGTTGATACAGCCATTGCTTTACTCTTTGTGATGTTGAGCCATTCCGCCCCCGGAGTGGCTTTTTTTTATTTGTACTACATGCCAGCGGTAACGCTGTTTTTGATCCTCCCATTTCCCCGATACGCTTCAAGCCTCACAAAGGGGGCGTTGTGACCATAAAGATAAGTAAGCGAGATGACTCATTTGCAAAGCTGGTGGCCGAAGAGCGCGAAGCGCCGGGGTTCAGCTATGCCAAATCACGGAGCAGAGACTACAAGGGTTTTAATGATGATTTCCAGGCTGAAAAGTTGCTCAAAGACAACGAGATACAGCAGGCAGTCAGTGTTTACCGAAAGCACATTATTGCCAAAGACATTGTTGGTCGGCAGGAGGCACTGATTGACCTGTCGGCCCGTTTCCGTGCGCCGGACGCAACGGCGGTGATGCTTGAACTACAGGCGCTGGAAAAGCAGAGGCTGGAGCCCGAAGTATTTCGTAGCCGCCTGGCGGCGATCGACACCAGAGCAGTCAAAAACATAAAGCGAACCAAACACGGTTGGCAGGTGGAGGGGCTGGATAAGTCGAACCTCGCGGCGCGGATCCTAACGCTGGCAGGTGTCGATATCAGTAAGCCTATTTCAGACGAGGGCAAGCGTGCCGCACGTGAGTTGTTGGCAGATATTTATAAGGAGATGGCAACAGATGACGAATGACATAGAGCGCCGGGAAGAGTGGCTCTGCGATGCAAAAAAACAAGCCAACTGGATGCGCATAATGCGCCGCCTGACCACTAAACCCCATCGCGTTAAAAATCTGCGCGGTGGTCGCGGTTCTGGTAAGTCGTGGATGGTTGCCGAAGCGCTTATTCAGCTGGCAGTCAGATATGACCTGCGTTTCCTGTGCTTACGCCGGGTGCAAAAGTCTATTGACGCCTCAGCACACCAGTTGTTGTGTGACACGATCCGCCGCCTGGGTTACGAGTCAGAATTCACCATTACCAATAACAGCATCAAAGCTAAGTCTGGAGCCGCATTCCGGTTTCTGGGGTTCCAGTCTAACCTGGACTCCATCAAGTCTATTGAGGGCGTGGACATCTGCTGGGTGGAAGAGGCGCACGCCATTTCGCCTGACGCCTGGGAAGCGCTGACGCCAACAATGCGCCGTCCTGGTGCTGAACTGTGGATTACCTTCAACCCCAACTATGCATGGGATGAAACCTATGTGCGTTTCGTCCTGAACGCCGGGGAAGAATGGTTCATTGAAGAGGTGAACTGGTATCACAACCCGCATTTTGGCGAGACGCTGGATAAGGAGCGCCTCCACTGCCTTAAGCATTATCCCGATCGCTACGACAACATATGGAACGGGGTTCCGGTCAGTGACCTGCCGGGGTCAGTGGTCAACCGTGGCAACCTCGAACGGCTCATTGTGAAGCCTGATTCTGACCTGGCGAAAGCATGCCGCACTGGGGTTAAAACCGCTGTGCTGGATGTTGCCGATGAAGGTGACGATGATTCCGTAATGGCATTCTTTGACGGTCGTTTTGTTTACCGAATGGAGCGATTGCAGGCGCGTGACCCGGCGCAGCTTGCTGTGCAGGCGCTTAAGTTGGCAGAGGAGGAAGGTTGTTCCGTCCTGATTTATGACTCCGTGGGGGTGGGTGCGGGTGTGCGAGGTGAGCTGAATAAGTATGAAGATTCAGAGATTGAGTTCCGCAAATTCGTGGCCCAGGGTGAGGTACTGCGTAAGACCTCAAGTTATCGCGGCGGTCGGCCAAACGGTGAAACCTTCCACAACCTCCGCGCTCAGGCGTGGTGGGCTTATCGTGACGCGGTGAATGACACTGTGCGCTGGCTGGATGGTGGTGTTAAGCCAAAGGATGGGATCTTTGCCATTTCCAGCAATATACCGCGCCGTTATCTTGATCGCGTCCTCTCTGACTCTACTGGTGTTATGTGGGAAACCACGCCAGAAGACAAAATCAAAATCGAAGCCAAACTGAAAGTTAAAAAGCGCCTGGGCGTGTCCACTGACTACGCCGACGCCATTTTCCCGCATCTGGTACGCATGAAATCAGGAATTATCCAATGACGAGTAAAACAAACCTGATTCCCGTAGAGGGGATCCTGACAAAAGAGGGCGTACAGCCTTTGACCTACAATCACGATGGTTACGTGTCCATGATGCAAAGTGTTGCTGCTGGTGGTATGTCAAAGGGCGCTGCCGGGATGGGGTCGCCAACGGCGAACCGAATGAAAGCCCGTTCCGCCGAGGGGATGATTCCACTTGTGGCGGCGATGGCGGCTGAAACGTCCGGTATTGGCTGGCGCATTATTGCCGAGCCGGTTGCAGCTGCAATGTTGAACCAGTTCACGGTGGTCACGGAAAACCCGGCTGACGCTGAGAAAATTAAAAACCTGTTTGGTGATATGCGAGTGTGGCAGTGCGTTGAACGGGCTGTAGTTCTGAAGCGTCAGATGGGATGGTCAGTGCTGGTGATGGGCGAAGAGTGGGTACGCAGCCACGGCGCTAACTGGATAACGCCATCAAATGACTGGTTTGCCGATTACAACTCTCCACTGTTCGGACTGCCTGAGGGCTGGCGTATACAGCTGAAAAGCCCGGTAGGTGGTGAAGTATTCATTGAGCAAGAGGATTCAATTCTGTTCGGGGATCCGGAGTATCAGCCTATTGTTCATTGCAATGGTATTGAGTTTGGTTCGCCGCTGCTGAGCAAGCCTTACGCATCGTTGCAGCGCCTGGGGCTTTCACATGAACTGATAATCAGCATCCTCTCTCTGTCGGTACAGGATATTTATAAGAAAAAAGAACTACATGACGATTTATTAACTCCAAAAGGAGAGGCACAAGTAGCCAGAAGGATTGGGGGTATTGCCGCAACCCGTCAGCTAAACGACATGATTGCGGTTGATATGGAAGAGGCAATAGAGCGCCTGCAAACCAACATGACCGGAACGGCTGACCTGGTCGATATGGCGATAAAGTTAGTCTGCGCCGAAACAGGTTTCCCGATCGCAATGCTGGCAGAACGTAAGGGCGGGCTGTCGAACAGCGATACCAGCGCGGACGCGCAATGGCAGAATCTGGTTTCGCACATCACCACCAATGACATTATTCCGGCGCTGAAAAAGCTGGCGCTACGCTACCTGGGTATCCGGGCGGAGTTCGTGCCGAACAAGAGCCAGGGGCAGATTGACCGTGAAGTTGAGCGGGATAAGAAAGTCGCTGAGACGGTGCAGATTTACTACGACATGCGGGCCGTGACCAGTGAAGAGGCGCGGGCGACGGCGCAGGAAACCGGGGCTGTCGTCCTGCTGTCTACCAAAGCGCCCGCCACTGGCACCATAGATGACCAGAATGACGACGATTCAGACCAGAATCGGGATAAATCGAACCAGGGCGGAACCAAAGAGAGCCAGAGCGAGGCCAGCAATGGCAAAGAGTGAGCCACGGTATGACGCTGGTTATCCGCTGGCGATCGAGTCGGTCTACGCTCAGCGCCTGGGTGACAGCGCCCGGCAATATGGTAAATGGGTTCGTGATGCCTGTTTAAAGACCTACCGGGCGCTCGGGAGATCCGGCGCGGTCATCAATACTGACGCAGCAGACGGTAGGGATATTTCAGTTGATGACCTGTTGGGCGAGCTGGTTACGGCGGCAACGGTAAAAAAAGTGCGCGTTTATATTCGTCAGCAGATGGGGAAAAACTTCTCGAAGCTGACCCGCGCAAAGCAGGAATCCATTATCCGCGCCGTTGCGATGGAGATTGCGCCGGATTCGGCGCTTTTTCTGCGGGCCATTCCCGCGCTGCTGAAAGATGGCGAGTTCGGCGCAGTACCGGCTTACGCCATCAGCGAGGTGCGCAGACAATCGGCTATCAGCCTGGCTAAAGCCGTATCAAAGGCCAATAACACCACACCTGACGCTTTTATCCGCGCCATCAACAAAACCGCTGATGACGTGCAGGCGGTGATCGTCAAAGGTAAGTTCGGTTTCACCGACGCTTACTACGAAACCTATTACCAGCGCTTCCGCGTTGACGGCGTGCCGCTTATCGACCTGAAAACAGGCACAGCGGCAACAGCAGACACAGCCGGGGCGGTATCAAAGCAACTTTTGTCACTCACCGAAACCATGCGCGAGGCCAGCGCAGTGCCATCGCTGGCCGCAATGGACGCCGCCAGCACGCAGGTGCTCAACTCAGCCGTTGACGATTTCAGGCTGATTATCCGCGCAGCTGCTGATGTGGATCTCGCCCCCGGCATCACGCTGCCGCATGAGAGCATGGCCGACCTGATTTCGGTGGATATCTATGACGGCGATAAAAAGCTGTTGCAGCAAACCTCTGACTGGCTGGATGCCAGCATGGGGAGAATGCAGAACGTCAGCGAAGAGGCATTGCAGCGCGGCATCAAGACCATGCAGCAGGGGCTGCGCGAGGGGCGGGGCGTTGATTATATCGCTGACCAGCTTGCTACCGAAATGGAGATCCCCTATCGCCGCGCGAGGAACGTTGCCAGAAATGAGATAGGTAATCAGGCCTGGAATCTGGAGGAGGCCAACGCCCGAGCAGGCGGCATGAAATATTACCGCTGGCGTGGGATGTTAGACGAGCGCGAGCGAAAATTGCATGTTGTGCGGGAAGGACAGGCCTATACGCCGACCAGACCGCCACGAGACGGAAACCCCGGCCAGCCCCACGGTTGCCGCTGCTTCCCTGAATGGTTGTTCTCTGCGTCGGATGTAGCAGACGCGGAGAAAGAAATTGCAGCAAGAAACCCCAGTCAACAATGACGCAATCAGACAATGGACGATAACCCCCGAGGGTTATCTCCAGATTGATATCCCGATAGCCCGTCCGGGCGTGCTGGTTTATGACCGCAAACGCGGTGATGCATTCACGGCAAAAGAGTACCGCTCAGCTGATGAATTGTTTAACCAGGACTCAATGAATACCTTAGTTGGCAAGCCTGTGACGGTGTCACATCCGCGCAATGGTCTGGTTACTTCCAAAAATTACCGTTCCGTTGCTGCCGGGGTTGTCACCGCCGTCATGCGCCAGGGCGACGAGCTATTTGCACGCGCTCTGGTTCAGGACGAAAAGTCTATCCGGTTGATTCAGCAGGATAAGACATTGCGGGGCGCGTCGGCGGGTTATCAGTGTGACGAAAAACCCAAAGTAACGGGGCGATCTCCTGACGGGCAAGAGTACGACACAGAGCAGAAGGGGATTAACTACAACCACCTGAGCATTGTGCGTAACCCACGAGTTAAAACAGCGACTTTCAATCTGGATGGTGAAGATATGGAACTTGATGAGGCGTTAGCCGAAATCGAAGCACTGAAAACCAAGAATCAGACCTTAACGGCTGACTTGAGCAAAACGCAGGGCGATCTGCTTAAGGCAAATAAGCAAATCATCAATATGGACTCCGCCAGCAACGAAGCCTATGAGCGCGGTGTTACAGATGGTCGTCAGGAGCATCAGCTTAAAGAAGCTGCGAAGCGCCTGAACATCAATACCGATAGCCTGGGTGATATCAACCTGGTTAAGCAGGCCATCATCCGTAAAGCCCACCCGGAAGTGAACATGGACGGCTGGAGCGATGAACAGACTGACGTTGCTCTGTCTATGGCGCTGGTGGCGTGCGGTAAGAAATTCGAACAAACCCCGCGTAACCCGCGCACCCCTAACAACGATGAGCAGGGCTCAGGCGCTAACTCTGCGCACCTGAACTATCAGGCTCGCACCTTCGGCCATAAAAAACAGGGCGATAAATAATGCAGCTGACCATTAAAAACGACTTTGACGCAGGTTTGCCGGGCGACCTGGCTGTACTGCCGTCTTTCCGTTCGTCTGCCCGCGTTTCCTCACACCGTGCTGGCGGTGATGTTGCGCCGGGTGACGCTGTCAAGCTGACCTCCGGCAACGATTCGACTGTTGTTGCACTGCCGAACAACGGCGCGGCTACTGATGCGATCGGCATTGCCGTTGGCGCACATTCCAACATGCCAGCCATGCCGGGCTTTGGCAGTAACGTCAAAATTGGTGTTGTCACTGTCAACTGTCCTATTGGCATTGTGGAAGAGGGGCCGATCCGCGTTGCAGTTAAATCCGGTGAATCTCCGAAAGTTGGCGACCTGGCTGTGCCAAAAGGCCGCAACACTACCACTGGTTACATGGAGTGGGGTGTCGCTGGCACCAGTGACAAGAGCCGTTTCCGCTTTGAGACACCTGTTCAGCGTGGCGGCACTGCGATCGTAATGGTCACTGACGGTGATTCGCTGGCAGCGGGATACCCGCATGACACACCAGTGACTGGCGTGGCCTTAGCACCGAAAACCGCTTCTAAAGCGGCTGGTGGCACTCAGCAACTGACGGCAACCATCAGCCCGTCCGGTGCAACCAATAAAGGCGTTACCTACCAGTCCAGCAATGCCAACGTTGCCACGGTTGATGCCAACGGTCTGGTTACTGTCGCTGCTGGCGCAACTGCAGCGCAGACCGCAACCATCACCGTTAAGACCGATGATGGCGGCTTTACTGACACTGCTGTGATTACCGTCAGCTAACAGGGAATAAAAACCAATGAACGAGAAATTAATTGCTCAAATGATGCAGCAGCTGCTGGCGGAAGCGCAGGCGGGCGGCTCCATTCCGAACCTCAACACGGATGAGCAGGGGCTGATTTTCGCCCGCGACCTGATTTCCATGTCCAATGACGTTTACATGGAAGAAATGCCTGCACCTGTGGCGCTGACCATGTTTGCGCAGGAGCCTGGCATCAGTGAAGGGGCGAAGTGGGCAGGTTATCGCATGTACTCCGCCGCAGGCATGGCTAAAATCATGGCTGCTTACGGCACTGATATGCCGATGATGAGCGCCAAAGGCCGCGAGTTCTTCGCGCTGATGTACGACATTGGCCTGGGCTACGGTTACACCTACTCTGACGTTCTGGCGGCGGCGATGTCCGGCACGCCGCTTGATAACATCCTGGCGCTGAATACCCGCGAAGCGCATGAGCGTACCGTCAGCAACCTGCTGTGGCGCGGCAACAAGGAATACCAGATTGTAGGCTTTATCGAGCATCCAAACATCCCGCTGGTGGCGCTGGCTGGTGGCTGGGCTGCAGCTGACGGTGACAAAATCTGTGATGACGCCTCAGCGCTGATTTCGGCGGTTAACTCCACCAAAATCTACCAGGTGAATGAGTTCCATATGCCGTCGAAAGCCTGGTCACGCATTCAGGGTCTGCGCCTGTCCGGTACGCTGGGTACTGTACTGTCGTTCCTGCGTGCGTCATACCCGGAAATCACATTCCGCAAAAACTCCGATCTGGATGATGACGGTATCTGCATTGCGCTGGATAACACCCGTCGTCACTTCGCCCAGGCTACGCCGATCCTGTTCCGTCAATTACCGGTTCAGCGTTCAGGCCTCGACCTGTCTATCCCTTGCCTGTCCAAAACTGCTGGCGTGATTGTTCGCGCTCCGCTGGCTGCGGCTAAATCCTCGAAGGTTATCTAAATCATGGCTGAGAAAGAAACGGCATTCCTGACCAACACCACCGAAGCGCCGATCCACATCGGTGCTAAAAACGACGAAGGCACGGTAATCACTATCACCGTTGCCCCGCTGGAAGCGGTGGAGGTTGATAAAGCCACGCTGAATATTGGCGGCGTTAAACAGTTCCTGGACGAGAAGAAGCTGAAAGTTATCTCAGCTGCAGAGGCCAAAAAGCTCAACAAAGAGCATGACGGCATCATTGAGTCAGAATACGAGTAAGGCGATCTCATGACGGTAAACGAATGGTTAGCCATTCTGCTGCCGGGGGTATCACTAGATGGGGGCGCTATTAGCGCCCTTTCTTCTCAGTGTGAGCGGCTCTATGACCTCCGGGCCGCTGCGGAATACGGTTACGACACAGACCGCCTTAAAGCGCTGTACGTGGCCGCTAATCTTGCCCCGATAGCAGTGGAAGGAATCAGCGCCAGCGTGCGCGGTGTCGCCAGCAGGCGTGAAGGTAAGGTGGCAATGACCTTCACCACCGCAGCTCAAAAGGCTGGCTGGGAAGGTACGCAGTGGGGGCAGGAGTTCCTCGACGCGATGGGTAATCTGTCCGGTGGCTGCATTGTTATCGGTCATGCCTCTTAACGGGATATTCTGCTGCCAAGGGGGTTGGCCAGCTGCGGCGCCCGCCGCTAAAAATCCACTAAAGCCCCTTCTTGTAGATGAATATTCCAGTTTTAGAAAAATGAGAATGGAGTTTGATCTATGCGAGGCGGGGCAAAGTTCGAAACTCGCGGCGCTGACCGTGTTATCCGCCAGCGTATCCAGTCGCTGGCGGGTGTAACCCTCACGGTCGGCATACATCGCGGGAAAACCAATAAGGGCGTAGACGTTGCGATGTACGGAGCCTGGAACAACTTCGGCACTAAGAACGCGATGGGGTGGGAATTGATACCCGAACGCCCATTTATGAAATTCGCTTCGGATCGCATTGCTGACTGGATGCGCACCGACGCTTACAAAGAGGTGCTGCGCGATGTGGCGCGTGGACGCATTACCCCGCAGCAGGCCATCGCCAGAATCGGCGATCAGGCCGTCGCTATCACCCGCAAGACCATTGCCGACTCTGCGCTATACCGTCCTAACTCCGACATCACCATTGCACGCAAGGGCAGCACAAAGCCGCTCATAAATAGCGGCGTGCTAATCCAGACCGTTAATTATAAGGCGTTCGCATGAGGCGATTAATTCAATACTGGCAACCTCTACCAGCTGAGAACGTGGGAGGCATTACCCGCCAGGAATACACAGACCAGCAAACCGCGTTTCTCAGCATGCAGCCGGTTGATGGTAATGGCTCGTTCCGGCAGTACCTGGCTGGCCGTAAGCCTCATGACTATCTGGAGGCCATCGGCGAAACAGATCTCCTGGTAACTGAGGAGGGCGAGCATAACGGGGCGATCGTGCTCTGTGGTGGCAGATATTACGAAGTGGTGCAGCGCCAGGAGTGGCTTAACGGCGTGATTAACCACTATGAGTACCTGCTGTTTGTCATGAAAGAACAGGACGCGCTGGCGCTGGTGGGATAATGGCAGGCTATACGGTCAAATTAATGACCGTTAGCGGGGAGGTTGCTTACCCGGATTACCGGGCGGAAAAGGCGACATTCAACGCTAACGGCAATATCAAAGATATTCTCTTCACTCCCTACAACGGGAGCGACATTGCTTTCATCACAGCAATCGAACTCTCTGACGGCAGCGCCCCGGCGATTACGATCCCCGCGGATTTCGCGCTGTCGGTCGGCTGTGTGGTGAAGTTTCCCCCTGGCACGCTAAAGACCACTGACACCCAGGCCAGGGCGTTAATCATGACGGGTGCGCCATACGTCGCGCTGGTGCGCCTGCGCCAGGCGCTGATGCAACTGGTGGGTGATAACCCTCTCTATGCGATGCAGAAGCTACCCGAGCCAAAGGATCCGTTTACCGCGCTTCACCTGCTCAGCTCTGGCCGGGAGCAGCACCCCTTTGCAAAAACGTGGGATGGGGATTACCGGGTGTATCACTACAACTGTTATGCCAGCGTGCTGGTTATCCGTTCTGCCGACGATGCGCAGGAGTTCCTGGAAAACTTCATGCTGGAAGTGGACAGCACTGACGGCGATTTCTGGCAGTTCAATAACAACTGCTCCATTGACCGCTCAGGCGATTTCGAGAATAGCTCACCGCTAATTGATAACCTCGTTTACCAGCAAATGGCTCAGGTGACGTTGTCACTGCAATTTGTTTACCAGCACTACAAACGGGAGCGCTGGCTTGAAAGCGCAACAGTGGAAAAGGGCAACAAGGTGACGGTCGTCATCAAAGGTGCATAAATGGCAGATTTAAGCAGGCTTTTTAGCGTGAAGATTGGGCGGCAGGCGACTGCGGCCCAATATGGGGTTTTCGGCGTAGGGATTATCCTTGCGCCTGCTGCGGCGTTCTTTGGGCTGAAATACTCAAACTACGATTCCGCAGATATCAGTGATTTTACCGATTTATACCGGGTTTACAGTGGCGCTAACGCGGCGAACGACGCGGCCACGGACGGGATTTCCGGCGATAACCTGCTGGCGGTTCAGGCTTACTTCTCACAGAAGCCCGCGCCGGATACCCTGGTCGTCGGTGATTTGTCGGCGGTCTACACCAAAACCATGATTGCGCTTAACGGCGTTCCGGTTGCTGGTGCGCCATCGACTACGAAAGCGACCATTGGTTATATCAAAGGCAACGATTACCGCAGCGCCAGCTTTGACGGTACGGCATGGAAGAGCGGCGGCACTGCGGTAGCCGACATTGTGGCGGATTCTGGCGGGCAAGGGCGCTTTACTGTGGATGGACGCATTGTCTATCTGGAGGGCGCGGAGGTTGTTCACGCTGAATCCACGGCATCAGCTGCTGCTGTTCCGACTGCTATTGCGGCCATCAAAAACCAGTACAGCAAGTTTTTCATGTGCATGACGCCGGTTCGTATTTTGTCGGTGCAGAAGGCGATCGCCGACTGGGTTGAAGCACAACCAAATAAAATGGGCGTGTTTATTGATGATTACACCGTTTCCAACTGGGCAACGGACAGCATCACCAAATATCTCCACGATAAGAACATGACAGGTTCGTTTGCCATCAGCACCAAGCGGCCTAAAAACTTCCTTGATGCAGCACTGGCTGGGCGCTGTCTGGTTATGCAGCCGGGTTCTGAAACCTGGGCGCTTAAGACGCTTAACGCAGTGCAGGCAGATGACTTCACTGAAACCGATTATCAGAAAATCCGTGCGCTCAATGGCAACACGTTTGAGGACTACGGGTCTGGTGTCACGGTGACGTATCCCGGCCTCACGGGTTTTGGTGAGTCAATCGAGGTCGTGCGATTTGCTTTCTGGCAGGCTGACCGCATGCAGAAAGACCTCGCAACGCTGTTTGTGAACCGTAACAAAATTGGTCATGACCTGCCGGGTTACGAGGTTGTCTGCGTCAAAATGGAAAGCTCCCTGCAAGCCGGTAAAGATGCGGGCGGGATCCTCCTGGACTTCACTAATTCTGATGGCGATCTGGTTCGTGGCTTTACCGTAACGCGCCCGACTATGGAGCAGGTCAGCGCCACGCAGCGCATTAACGGTGATATCACTGTGCAGTTCGAATTCTACCTCCGCTACGCCATTAAGCATGTTGATGCTGTTGGCTCAGCCATGACCTACGGAGTTTAATTATGTATTTGGGCGTAATGTCATCCAAAGACTGGCTGATTACCGTGGGGATCCTTCCGGTCATCGGCCTGGCGAAAGACAGTAACATCACACTGGAAATGGCTGATGACCAGGTCACGGTAACGTCGGGGATCGGCGGTGACTGGTCTTTTGTGGACAATCCTACTGATGAGGGCTCGCTGACGTTCGTTACGCAGCGTAATTCCCCATCTAACACAGCTCTGGCGCTTATGCAGAAAACCAAAGCTGTTATTCCGGTAACGCTGACCAATACCCGTAACATGTCAGTTCATCGCTTCACCCACGCCATGTTTACGCGCCAGCCTACCGATGGTGCAAATAACGGTGCTGGTGCGCAAACGCTGGAGTGGAAGCTTGTAACAGGCGAGGTGGATTCGGTCATTAACGGGGTCAATGTGGTCTGATGGATAACTCAATCAAGCAAGTAGAGGTTAACGGGAAAGCCTATTGCATCATTCGCATGAGTGCGTTTGATGCGATCCACTTTAACCTGCGCGTGGCGGAAATCCTGTCTAAGCATGGTATCAGCCAGGTCGAAAGCATCCTGACGATGTCATCCAAGATTTTCGGCGTACTTAACCGGGCAGACCACGACGAATTGCTTTTCACGTTGCTGGAGAAATCCCGCGCTCAGGACGTGGATAGCGGCAATTTCCTGACCAGTTGGGATGAAGTAAACCTCCACTTTACCCCTGATAATATCGCTGATGTTTACCTGCTGGCGCTGGAGTGCCTCAAGCTCTCCATTCTGCCCGTTACCGCAGGGTTAAAAAAAAATATTGGTCTGGACACGGCGGCAACGATGCAGGGAGCCATGCGGCAACTGTTCAGCGCCTTGTTGAAAACCTTAACCCCGCCGTCCGCACAGAACTCGTCATCTGGCGAGTGATTGAAAGCGGCCTGATAAGCTACGCAGACGTAGTGTCAGGCCGCGCCTCCTTTGATTCCATAATGAGAGCTTCCGCCGTTATCCAGTTTGATAACGCGGTTCAGCACGCGCTTAGCAAGGTGAAAAAATGACAGACACGTCTGCTGACCTCGTAACGAAAATTGACGTATTGCCTGACCTCGACGGGTTAGACAGCTTTGATGCGGCCATTGATAAGGCGATCGCCAAAGTTAACCAACTGGACGCTGCTATCAAGCGCGTCAATAATTTGAAGCCTGCCAGCCCCTATGCGCCGTCCGGCGCGTCAGCCATGCCATCGGCAACCACAACCGCCGCCGTCGCCGCTATCACCGCCACAGGCGCTAATTTGATTAGTCGCACGCCGCTGGCCGATGTTATCCGAAGGGAAAGTAAAAAGATTGCGGAGGCAACGACGCAGGGGATCGGTAGCGGTGTGGCGGGAATTTTGCCAACGGCTGACAGGACGTTTGCTGGTGGAGGAATGGCACATCCCGCCTTACCTGCATCTGTGGCTCCTGTTTTACCGTCGCCAGTTCCTTCAATCGGCCAGGCTCCAGCCGTTATCCCTGCGCCAGCGCCAGTATCTACACCTGCGGCCCTGCCTGCATCTGTGGTAGCTCCTGCGCCTGCAGTTGTTCCATCAAAGCCTACAACACCTGCGCCAACTCCTGCGGCTGTGCCTGTCGCTGCACCTAAACCTGCGGTAATCACTGCGGCTGCGCCTGTTGTGGCAGGTTCGGGCGGTGGTGGTGCTAAGTTGCCTCCTGCGGTTAGCGGTGCTGCTGGTCAGCCAGCAGGTAAGCCTGGCGGTTTGTGGGATCCTAACGCCGGGAATCCATTCGCAAAATATGACACCTCAGCGAAAAGTTTCTCAGGCGAGCCGCTGGAGACGAAAAAGAAACCCGTTGCGGAGGGTGTGGAAAGGGCCACTGGCGGCGGTTTCCGGTTCGGAATGGATAACCTGCTTGCGGGTGCCGGCCTCACTGCCGGGGTAGTGGCCGGGGCTAATGCAATGGCTGACAGCATGGATACCATCCAGCGTCAGCAGGCACAGCTGGCAAGGCTGACGCAAACAACCGGGAGCGCGACAGACGCTTTCTTTGCTTTAAATGCAGCGGCAAGTGACATGCGAAGCGATAGCGGCTCGTTTATCTCTACCTATACCAATATGGCTACGGCTACGGAGAAGCTCGGCTATTCTCAGGAGCGAACCATCAAGGCAACCCAGGGGCTGGTGGGTGCGCTGCAGTTAGGCGGAGGAAGTGAGGAGGCGAAAAGTGCAGCCCTTTACCAGATTGGTCAGGCGTTTTCTTCCGATCGGTTCGGTGGCGATGAGTTCCGTTCGTTTATGGAAGCGATCGGCACGATGGCACCAAAAGTCGCTGAGGCATTCGGAACGGACGTTAAAGGGCTGAGGGCAATGTCTGAGGCTGGGAAACTTACAGCTGATACCATGTTCAAGGCTTTCGAAAAAATGGCCGCAAACAACGCCGACCTGCTTAAAAAACAGGGCTGGACGTGGGGCCAGGTTACGACCGTCATGAAAAATGATTGGCAGTCATTCCTGGCTCAGGCCACAATCGGAGGTGAATGGCAGCGATTCACTGATTGGGCGGCAAATACCCTGATTCCTGTCGCAAGGGGTGCTGAGAAAGAAATTGCAGAGTTCTGGTCTACGCTGGCAGACGAGAGTAAAGCGGCGATCCTGATTGGCATCCTGGGCGCGGTCGGCGCGGCATTTACGGCGCTGGCTATTCCGGTATTAGCGGCGCTGTGGCCGTTTCTCGCGATTGGCGCTGCCGTATGGGTTGTCTATGAGGCGTTCGTAGAGTGGAAAGCCTGGATGAAGGGCGAGGGTGGAACCATATTTGAAAGCCTGTTCGGTAGCTTTGATGCGTTTGAAAAACGCTATCCAACTATCATGAAAATGCTCAAGGCATTAAGTGGCACATCAGATGAAGCTGCCGGAAATGTAAATAACGATGGTGGTGTATGGTCAACACCGAAAAATGAAACGACATGGGGTGAATTGTGGAAACCACAAAACCTGTTTCCAAATGCTCTTGATTTCCTCAAAAGTCGGGGGAATAACTTCAATCCGCTGGATGGTATCGAGTCATTTTTTAACCTTTTCAGTGGGGATAATAATCAGGCCGCTGCGACTGGGTTAGCTACGCCGTCGAAAGGCGGGGTTGTGGTGAACAACACCAATAGCGGAAACAGGCAGGTTGATATCCATGTGAACAGCGTAAAAGAAGCGGCTGAGGCGGCGAATAATTTAGATAACCCAGGTACGATCTCAGGCGATTTATCTGGTAACATTGCCGAATCGTCAGGAGCGTTATAAAAACAGGACAATAAAAAATGGCTGATAGTGAGTTTAAGAAGTTCGCAACATTTACGTCACTGATTACACCGCAATTAATCACTATATCTTACTGGTTGCTCAATTTGGTTATTGTCGGTATTGGCACATTCCTTTGGACTATGCCAAGCATGGTGGGGATGGTTATCGCGCTGGTTCTGGTGCGCATTGGTTTTGAGCTGGTTATGGTGAGCTTTAAAAACAATGAATATCTGCGACGTATATGTGAAGCAGTAGAAGCCAGGGCGAAAGAATAGCCCCAGCGGTAACGCGATGTAACCGCGTCAGCGAAGATGAAAGAATCCCCTTTATCAGGGGATTTTTTTTGGGGCTTTTATGTCTGACATGGGTATTGCCGCGATTGCTGCGCCGCGTGATGAAAGGGCTGTAATGGTCTTTGAGTCAGGCGTTACAGTGTCACTAAGGCTCAAAAAGCGCGAAGAGCTGAGCGTTAAGCGCACCGTAGCTAAAGGCAAAGTTGAGACTGGTTATAAAATCGCTGACGGAACGGTTGACGATCCGAAGGTGATTTCCATAGAGGGCATCATTACTGGTGCCATGCTGCCGTATACGTTCGGTCTCCTCAGTGCCACTCAGAATATGATTCTGGCAATGAACCAGGCGCAGCAGATTGAAGCCGCGTATGACGTCAAAGAGTTCGTGTCCGTTTACACCTCATTCAATGCAATGCCGCAGGCAGTAATCACCTCACTCAGTATTTCCCGCGAACCGAAGCAAAATTATCTGACCGTTAAACTGACGGCTGAAAAGGTCGATACGGTGTCTTTTCAACGAAGTAGGTCTATTCAGTCGAAATCGTCAAATATTTCCAGTACGGCAGGGCAGGGGAGAACCTCAGCAGGAAAAAAGACCGCAGCGCCCGTGGATGCTGCTAAAGAGCCGCAAAAGGTGTTTGCCCTTGAGAAGTTAAAACGCGCCGTTGGGGGGTTATTCTGATGACTGTGGCTTATTACGAAATAGACATCATCGCTGACATCCCCGACCAGGAATTTACCACCTCTTTAAACGGCCTCATTTTGAACATGAGACTGTATTTTTCCGCCACCACAAAGCTGTGGTGGCTGGCTATTTCTAATTCAGATCGTACCGTTACGTTGTCACATATTTGCATGCGTCCGGGCATCTGGCATCCGTTAAGTGGTCGGATGCCAGGCTATTCCGGTGCGGGTGCGGTGGGTGTTGCGCGTCTGCGTCCAAATGTTCCGTTCGGCAGCGTGGATGCCTTTAATGGGTCGTTTGGCCTTTATTTATACGACGAAGTGGAGAGTGATTAAGTGGGGAGACTGCGCAAAAAGGTTAATGAATTATTAGACCAAAAACGCCTGGGTATGGCGATCGCGCTTGCGCTGTGCATCAGCGTTGCAGTCAGCGCGGTAAAGTTCTGGGACTGGTTCAAATATCGAATAGGGTTGATTACCGCAATGCTGGCAATGTTTTCCCTGAATGAGTGGGCTGTGATTATTGGTATTTTATGTACCGTCATCACATGCATGGTGAACTGGTATTACGAAAGGAAAAAATACCTCTTACAAGCTGGGGGTGAAGGTGGGAAATAAATCAAAACTTAGCGCCGCTATGCTGGCGTTAATTGCAGCCGGGGCAAGCGCCCCGGTTTTAATGTCTCAATTCCAGCATGAAAAAGAAGGAACCAGCTTAATAGCGTATCAGGACAAAAGCCGGGGGGTATGGACTATTTGCGGCGGTGTTACTTACGTTGACGGAAAGCCGGTAATCAAAGGCATGAAATTAACGCAAGCGCAGTGCGACAAAATTGATAAAGCTGAACAAGCAAAGGCGCTGGCATGGGTGGATAAAAATGTCCGGGTGCAATTAACCGAACCGCAAAAGGTTGGCATAGCTTCATTCTGTCCGTGGAATATTGGCCCCGGCAAATGCTTTACCTCTACGTTTTACCGAAAGCTAAACGCAGGAGACAGATTAGGAGCATGCACAGAAATAAAACGCTGGGTGCATGATGCCGGGCGTGATTGTCGTGTGCGCGAAAATAACTGCTTTGGTCAGGTTATCCGGCGTGACCAGGAATCGGAATTAACGTGCTGGAGATTGGACAAATGAAAGCAAAGTACGCCGTTGTTATTTGCCTGTTCGTAGGCGCGTCTTTGGGTGGTGTTGGCTGGGCTATCCATCATAACAGCTATGAGGCTGGTAAAAGCGCCAGCGACAAGGAATGGAAAACCAAATGGGCTAACCGGGATCTGGCCGATAAAGCCGCTCAGTTGGCGCAGGAAAAAGCACAGCGCGACGAAGAACGCCGCAGGAAGGATGAAACTGAGGAGATTGTCAGGAATGCAGAAAAAGAGAAACAGAACGCGCTGGCTGAGGCTGCTGCCGCTAATGATGTTGCTGGCAGGTTGCGCGGAGCGATCGCAGATATCCGGCGTAAACTCGCAGCCAGTGAGACAGGCAGGCTTTCCGCAAATGTCGCCAGCAGGCAGACAGCCGCCGAGGCCATCAATATGCTTGCCGACCTGTACGAAGAATCTGACCGCCGCGCGGGAGAACTCGCTCAATATGCTGATGCAGCAGTCAGCGCCGGGAGCGTCTGCGAGAGCACCTATGACGCGGTAACGCGATCTGTTGAGTGATCGAAACGGATCAATTAATGCCCGTTTATCATTGATGCGGATTATGAGTGGTTGAAAAGGGTGGGGGTGTGATGTTTATCGCTTGTTTGTAGTTGCAACAGATGGAAACTACATATACGATTAGACTCATGGAAAAGAAGGCTTTTCCTGTTTTAACGTAGATAACAAGCGGATTACCATTTGCCACGCCCGATTTAACATAATATACATTATGCGCACTACGGTGCAGGGGCTCAATGATAATGTCTATTTGTGGCTCATTTAGGAAT
>OFLT01000175.1_pt1 | contig 27828 bp, 25 predicted proteins | sample 1540961 | NCBI WGS metagenome assembly OFLT01 (sample SAMEA4413041, study PRJEB24355) | metagenome | biome: human; feature: gut; material: faeces | place: United Kingdom | collected 2010
GAGAGCGGTTTTTCAATTGCCTCAATGGCATCAGACGGATTCATACATGTATTCCCGGTGAAAAAAGACAAAACCCCGCGCACCGGAAAAGTGGCGGGGGATTCACGGAGATAATATCTATCTGAAATTATTTTGATTGTCTGATGCCATGAGATAGCAGAAACCGAGCTATGGACATGCAAATAATAACCTACAGTTTCCGGTTGGAGGATCGCTGACATCGTTGATTAATGTTAGTATTATTGCCAATTTTTCAGCGTTCTGATTCCGACTAAAAAATCAATACATTGAGCTCGCCTCAAAGAAAAACGTTCAGAACCTGCAATGCTCAGAATTGATAAGAAATAAGGAATATATGTCCAGACTGACTGATTTAATAGCTAAAGCGAAGGCCAAAGACCCGCAACTGGGCGCGGATCTTGATCGAGAAATAAAGATCCTGTCATCACGTCTTCCCTTTGGGCTTAATTTCGAACGACATAGCCCTGAAGTTGTAGAGTTACCATTGCGGCCTATTCGCAAGGGAGACAAGGTTCGCGTTCTGCCAAAGCGTGGGTCCACTAAGAAAGGTGATCAACGGTTGTGGCAGGTTAAAGCAGTCCACAAGGCGAATAATACAGCAGATCTTGAATTGCTGGGCGCAGCTAATGTCGATGTGCAGACTATGGAGTTAAGTAACCTAGTAGTTATAGCTGAATTTCGTGACCCAATATGGCCGGGGTTGGTGAGCACAGGAAAGGTACAACGCGGTGGTGATAAGCCTTTCCACTCGGTCATCAATGGTGAAAACTACCATGTCCTCAAAGCATTGACCTATACCCATCGAGGTAAAGTTGATGTGATATACATTGACCCTCCATATAACTCAGGAGCAAAAGACTGGAAATATAACAACGATTACGTTGAAGGTGACGATCTTTACCGGCACAGCAAGTGGCTTGCTATGATGGAACGGCGCTTGGAGGTCGCCAAGCTATTACTTAACCCTGCAGACTCGGTATTGATCGTGACAATCGACGAAAAAGAATTTCTACGACTTGGGTTATTGCTGGAGCAAATGTTCCCAGAAGCAACAATCCAAATGATAAGTAGCGTGATCAATCCTAAAGGTTCTGCACGGACAGGCAGATTTAGTCGAGTCGACGAATACATTTATTATGTTTTCTTTGGTGACGCTAAGGTCGTTCCTTGGCGCACTGACATGCTTAGAGAAGTAAGTGAGAATGGACGGAATGTACGTTGGGCTGGATTGATGCGAAATGGGGAAGGAAGTCGAAGGTCTCGAATTCCCTCAATGTTTTTCCCAATCTTCATAGATAAGGAAACGGGTGATTACCATTCGACAGGCGAACCCCCTCCGTTAGATATGAAACCTAGTGATGTGCCTGTTCCTGAGGGGACTGTAGCAATTTTTCCTATCGATGGAAATGGCCAAGAACTGATGTGGCGTTTAAGCCCAAGCTCGTTTAGAGAGTATTTGAGCATTGGACATGCAAAGTTTGGCCCGCGAAATAAAAAGACTGGGTTGCGTTCAGTTTATTACCTTCAGTCAGGTATTCGACAAAAGATCAAGAGCGGTGAGATTATTGCCACTGGTCGTGATAGTGAGGGGGCTCTTGAGTTAGAGTTCGCGGATTCAGTCGGGACAAGGAGCCCTGGAACTCTTTGGAATATGGTTTCTCATAGCGCAAGTGAACATGGTGCCGGGCTTTTGAAGCGAATGATTCCAGGACGACGCTTTCCGTACCCGAAATCTCTTTATGCGGTTGAGGATTGTCTTAGATTTGTGCTTTCAAAAAAAGAAAACGCAGTCGTAGTCGATTTTTTTAGTGGCTCCGGAACAACAGCCCACGCAGTAATGCGCTTGAACCGTCAGGACGGTGGACGTCGTCAATGCATCAGCATTACCAACAATGAAGTTAGTGCCGATGAGCAGAAAAAGCTTAGAGAGCAAGGCTTACGTCCAGGAGATCCAGAATGGGAGAAATGGGGGATCTGCGACTATATCACCAAACCACGTGTGCAGGCAGCTATCACAGGTAAGACTCCTGAAGGTGAACCGATTAAAGGCGACTACAAGTTTACCGATGAGTTCTCTGTGTCTGAAGGCTTCGAGGAAAACGCCGAGTTTTTCACACTGACCTACGAAGCAGAGAAGGCGATTAGCCATAATCTAGCCTATGCCCGCATTGCTGCGTTGCTGTGGCTACGCGCAGGTGCACGTGGCAAACGTATTGACAGACTGCCAGTTGAAGGATGGGCTGTGGCTGATACTTATGGCCTGCTGTCGGCAGTGGATCAGGCTACACCTTTTATTGAAGCCATTAGCCATGCCAGTGAATTACGGGTGGCTTTCATCGTCACTGACGATGACCGCCACTTCCAGGCTGTCACTAGGCGTCTGCCAAAAGGTGTTGAGTCAGTACGTTTGTACGAATCATACCTGACTAATTTCAGCTTCACCTGTGGGGAATTAACTGAATGAAATTCACTCTCAAAGACTACCAGCGCGATGCTGTGCGTGATTCGCTGGTAAATCTCCGGAAAGCTCGCCGTTACTGGCATAATGAGAACGATAAGAGTGCTTTCTCTTTGACGGCTGTGACTGGTGCGGGTAAGACCGTTATGGCTGCTGCCGTATTTGAAGCATTGTTTCATGGCGACGACGAATTTAATTTCGATGCAGATCCCGGCGCGGTGGTGATTTGGTTCAGTGACGACCCTGCACTAAACGAACAAACTCGTTTTCGCTTGATGGAAGCCAGTGACCGTATCAACTACAACGATATGGTGGTGGTTGAACATCCTTTCAGTCGACGCAAATTTCAGGCTGGAAAAATCTATTTCCTTAACACGCAGAAGTTTGGCAAAAAAAGCCTGCTGGTGCGCGGGTTCGATGATAAAGGCGGGCTTTTCGAAGCAGCCCCTGATGCACAGGCTTATACACTGTGGGATACCATCCAGAACACCATCGAAGACCCTGATCTGACTCTCTATCTGGTACTGGACGAAGCGCACAGAGGTATGGGTTCGTCAACGGCTTCCAGTGAAGCTGCTAAGAGTACTATTGTGCAACGCCTTATCAATGGTTCAGCTGGAGTGAAGGGTATTCCAGTTGTGTGGGGGATTTCCGCCACAGTTGAACGTTTCGACCAAGCAATTGCGAATACGGGCAATCATGTAAAACTGCCGAATGTGGTTGTTGACTCGGCTAAAGTGCAGGAATCGGGACTTATCAAGGACGATATCATTCTGGGTGTGCCTAATGAAGCTGGTGACTTCGATACAGTGTGGGTACGACGTGCTGCCGACAAACTCAGGGAAGCGACCGATGCTTGGGCAGAGTACGCAAGACAGCAGGAAACCGTGTGCAAAGTTGTGCCGCTAATGGTATTCCAAGTACCTAATACGCCTGACCCGAACGAGGTGGGTAGTTGGCTGGATACGCTATTCTCTCGTTATCCTGAATTGCCCATTGACAGTGTTGCTCATGTCTTCGGTGAACATACCACACAACGTTTCGGCCAATACCAAGTGCCTTATATTGAACCGCAGCGGGTGCAGGAATCAACTTGGGTGCGCGTACTGATTGCTAAAGATGCCATCAGTACTGGCTGGGATTGCCCGCGTGCCGAAGTGATGGTTTCCTTCCGCGCTGCCAGCGACAGAACACATATTACTCAATTGCTGGGACGTATGGTACGAACTCCACTGGCAAGGCGTATTCCGGGTAATGAGCGCTTAAACTCAGTAGAATGCCTACTGCCCAAGTTTAATACTAATACTGTGAGAGATGTCGTCAATACCTTGTTTAAGGGAGATGATACCTCTCCTCCGAGCGGACGCATCCTTGTTAACCCTGTGGAGATGAAACCTAACCCGGCGGCTTCAGTTACCGTATGGGAAGTATTTGAAGCGCTACCTTCGCAAACCCGGCCACAGAAAGGAGCCAGACCCGCCAGACGTCTGACCGCGCTGGCACAGGAACTGGTCGATGATGGTATCCTTGATGGGGCAGTCAGGAAAGCCCATGCTGCTTTGCACGCTGCTCTGGACAAGTTCCAGACAGAAAATGCTGAAAAAATCCAAAACAAGCGCAATGCAGTACTCGTTGTGGATGGTAAGGCAGTGGTTGCCAGCCTGAAGAACAAAGCTATGACCTTCAACGAATTCTGGGAAGAGGCGGACGTAGCGGTGATTGATAACGCCTACCGGCGTGCAGCCCGAATCTTCAGCCCGGATGTTTCACGTACCTATGTTGAATATCTGGCCGATAAGGTTGCTGATCGAGAAGAGGATGTAGAAGAATATCTGGAAGCAATCATGGAAGCTCGAGTGACCGTTGCTGGCATGGGTCTGGTGATGGAGGTGCAGGATTACTTCGATGCTGAGGCCGATAAACTGGCGAAGGCGTGGCTGATCGAGTACACACCGCAGATCAAGTCGTTGAAAGATGAGCGTAAAGAGGCTTACCGTCAAATCGTTGAAATGAGTATCGAACCGCAGGATGTGAATCTGGTCAGGCCGGAGAACAAGTTTGAAATGACCAGAGTGCGTGAAGGTGAGAAGGAAACTGACCTTCCAGTCTGGAAACACCATTTGTTGTGCGACAAAAGTGGGAACTATCCGGCTCAGTTTAACCATTGGGAAACCAAGGTTTTTGAGATCGAAACCAAACGTGAAGGATTTGCTTTCTGGTATCGTAATCCACAGTACACAGGGCAATCGTCACTGGGAATCGCCTATGTTGAAGCCGAACAGTACAAAATTGTTCGTCCCGATTTCCTGTTCTTTGCCGAACAGGATGGTAAAATGGTTGTGGATCTTGTAGATCCTCATGGCCTACATTTGGCTGATGCTTTGCCCAAACTGAAAGGAATTGCTTTATATGCTGAACAGCATTCTGATGCTTACAGGCGAATTGAATCTGTCGCCGAAGTAAAGGGGAAATTACGAGTGTTAGATTTGAAACGGCAGGATGTACAGGATGCTGTTGCTAACGCTGAAAATGCAGAAACGTTATTTAGTAGCGGACTTGCTAATGACTACCTGTAATCTATAGAAATTGCGTAACGAAACTGCATTTCAAATTGGTTGAGACAATCTAACTCTGAGTATTGGAGCTTCTCTGTAAGAAGGTCCAATACTTACAAGTCTATTTGGTGACCACAGCCACTATAACTTAAAGCAGTTTAGCAGCTTGTTAACTAAAGAGTTTTATTGTTTCTTCAACTTGGAATTGCGGAATCCCCTCTTTCGTACAATTAATGATAGGATGTGTCAATATAGTAACTTTTGCAACTTCACCCGACGTTTTTTGTAAAATATACTGACCTATTATATGTCACAAAATATGTGATGTGAGGAATGATGAACAGTAACCTGACCAAAATATGTTATCAAGGTGAGACCGGAGAAAGTGATTTAAGAACGTTGATGCTTGGTGATATTTTATATATCTCATTGCGAGACGTTTTAGTGACACTGAATAAAGAAAATAGAGAAATAAATGCTGATTACACAGTAAAATCAATGGCGGGAATAGTCAGAGCACAATTACAGGTTCTTGATCCTGATGAGTATATCACGACTGATGCTGAACACAGTGTTTTTGAAGGTCAAAAAGAGATCTTCGTCACCCAGCCTGGTTTGTATCGAGTCATGTCAAGTGACCGAAGTGCTGCTGGTAAGCGCTTTCAAAAATGGCTATTTCATGAAGTCATACCATCATTGACTAAACATGGAGTATACCCACCTCCGCCAGAGGCTAAAGGATCAGTTTTAGCTCAAATGGCTGAAATACTTGCACAAAATTCGCGAGCACTTGCTGACGCAATCCATAAACACGAAAAATTGGCAGAAGATGTCTCACAGGTTAAAGGTAAGGTTGCCGACGTTGAAAGCCGCTTGGAACTGTTAGAATCAGGTCCTTCCACTATAACTGAAGATATGAAATCCCTTGATGAACGACTTGTTTTCTTGGATATGAGAATGGAGGAAAAACATTTCACCGAGACATTAGCCTGGTGCGAAAATATTTCAGTTCAAAAAAGCAGGAAAGTGATTCGCAAGAATTGTAGAGAGAATTCACTCTTTACTATACAGACTATCGACGAGGCGATAGCCATCATGACTGAAAGTGGAAAAATAACACAAAATTAAAGAGTTAAGGGCATGTTATCTGCTGGTTATATTATTGAACGCTGACGTGACACAGGCTTTTCCGCAAAGAGAAGGCCTATCCAGAGCTACAACGTAAGCGTACAGCCTGAACCGTCTGGTCAGAATCTGACGAATTAGACAAAGTGGTGTCCACCAAATAAGTAGTGGGAACCAAAGTATCAGATATGCAGAAAAATGTGACTCCCGGCAGGCGAAAAGGCTGCCCTAATTATCCTCCCGAATTTAAACAGCAGCTCGTTGCTGCCTCCTGTGAACCCGGGATATCCATCTCAAAACTTGCTCTTGAAAATGGCATTAACGCCAATCTGTTGTTCAAATGGCGACAACAATGGCGCGAGGGAAAGCTGCTATTACCTTCTTCAGAAAGCCCCCAGCTACTTCCTGTGACTCTCGATGCAGCTGCCGAACAGCCAGAATCGCTCGCAGAGGACCCGGAAACCCTCAGTATCAGCTGTGAGGTAACGTTCCGGCACGGGACGCTCCGCTTCAATGGCAATGTCAGCGAAAAGCTCCTGACTCTGCTGATACAGGAACTGAAGCGATGATCCCGTTACCTTCCGGGACCAAAATTTGGCTGGTTGCCGGTATCACCGATATGAGAAATGGCTTCAACGGCCTGGCTGCGAAAGTACAAACGGCGCTGAAAGACGATCCCATGTCCGGCCATGTTTTCATTTTCCGGGGCCGCAGCGGCAGTCAGGTTAAACTGCTGTGGTCCACCGGTGACGGACTGTGCCTCCTGACCAAACGGCTGGAGCGTGGGCGCTTCGCCTGGCCGTCAGCCCGTGATGGCAAAGTGTTCCTTACGCAGGCGCAGCTGGCGATGCTGCTGGAAGGTATCGACTGGCGACAGCCCAAGCGGCTGCTGACCTCCCTGACCATGCTGTAAATCTCTTTATCCTGGTTGTCACAGAATAAGCCCGGTAAAATACAGGCTTATGAACGACATTTCTTCTGACGACATCTTCCTGCTGAAACAGCGCCTGGCCGAACAGGAAGCGCTGATCCACGCCCTGCAGGAAAAGCTGAGCAACCGGGAGCGCGAAATAGACCATCTGCAGGCTCAGCTGGATAAACTCCGCCGGATGAACTTCGGCAGTCGTTCCGAAAAAGTCTCCCGCCGTATCGCACAAATGGAAGCCGATCTGAACCGACTTCAGAAAGAGAGCGATACGCTGACTGGTAGGGTGTATGACCCGGCAGTACAGCGTCCGTTGCGTCAGACCCGCACCCGTAAGCCGTTCCCTGAATCACTACCCCGTGACGAAAAGCGACTGTTGCCTGCGGCGCCGTGCTGCCCGAACTGCGGCGGTTCACTGAGCTATCTGGGCGAGGATACCGCCGAACAGCTGGAGTTGATGCGTAGCGCCTTCCGGGTTATCCGGACGGTACGGGAAAAACATGCCTGTACTCAGTGCGATGCCATCGTGCAGGCACCTGCACCTTCGCGGCCCATCGAGCGGGGTATCGCCGGAGGGGCTGCTGGCCCGCGTGCTGACCTCGAAGTATGCAGAGCACACCCCGCTGTATCGCCAGTCAGAAATATACGGCCGGCAAGGTGTGGAGCTGAGGCGTTCACTGCTGTCGGGCTGGGTGGATGCATGCTGCCGGCTGCTGTCTCCGCTGGAAGAGGCGCTTCATGGCTATGTCATGACTGACTGACGGCAAACTCCATGCCGATGATACCCCGGTCCAGGTACTGCTGCCGGGTAATAAGAAGACGAAGACCGGGCGGTTGTGGGCGTATGTTCGTGATGACAGCAATGCCGGGTCAGCGTTGGCACCTGCAGTGTGGTTCGCTTACAGCCCGGACAGAAAAGGCATCCATCCGCAGACTCATCTTGCCTGCTTCAGCGGTGTGCTGCAAGCGGATGCGTACGCCGGGTTCAACGAGCTGTATCGCAATGGTGGGATAACGGAAGCTGCCTGCTGGGCTCATGCCCGCCGAAAGATCCACGATGTGCACGTCCGCATCCCGTCAGCACTGACGGAAGAAGCCCTGGAGCAGATCGGTCAGTTGTACGCCATAGAGGCGGATATAAGGGGAATGCCGGCAGAGCAGCGGCTTGCTGAACGTCAGCGAAAAACGAAACCGCTGTTGAAATCCCTGGAAAGCTGGTTGCGTGAAAAGATGAAGACCCTGTCGCGACACTCAGAGTTGGCGAAGGCGTTCGCGTACGCACTTAACCAGTGGCCGGCACTGACGTACTATGCGAACGATGGCTGGGTGGAAATCGACAACAACATCGCTGAAAATGCCCTGCGGGCGGTCAGTCTGGGTCGTAAAAACTTCCTGTTCTTCGGCTCTGACCATGGTGGTGAGCGGGGAGCGCTACTGTACAGCCTGATCGGGACGTGCAAACTGAATGACGTGGATCCAGAAAGCTACCTTCGCCATGTGCCTGGCGTCATAGCAGACTGGCCGGTCAACCGGGTCAGCGAACTGCTTCCATGGCGCATAGCACTGCCAACTGAATAACACATCCCCGTCAATACGGCCCTCGCTGTACGCTTACCATTTCTTTGCCGGCTCTGCGGCAACAATAGCTTCAACACGTAACGAGTAGTTATTCAGCCCACCGGACAATACAGGCAGCAACTGGTTTTTATCATTAAGATAATCCAGCAGCACAAATAATACTGACTCATAAAGGTTAGTATTTTTCTGTTGTTCCACAAGTGACATCAGCGAGTTCAGAAAGGTACCATACGCTTTCTTTCTGAAAAAAGAATTTTTCCTGTCAGTGATGCATAACGCATCGGCATCCCTCAGTCTGATATACAGATAGTCGCTGATGATATGACAGGGTATATCAATAAACCTCACACATCCTTCACAGGCATCCGTAATATACTGAATGTCATTTCTTTTAAGAAAGAGAATTTCATTCCGGGCAAAATCAAGCTCTTCATTGTAAAATGAAGCACAGAATGGCCTCACTATAATGGCAAAACAATACGGAAACATACAGTACAGGTGTTATTTAGAAATATCCGGTATTTTTCTTATTATAGCTGACAGACTTACTTCCTGACATTATATTAAGAAGTTCGATTTTATTATTAAAGTAACCGGACAAAATACAGTCCGGTCACCGTGGTTATACGCGCATATAAATGTTATCAGTCACCTTCATTCAGGCTGACAGTATCCGTAATCACACCATCTTCTGCACCTTTCAGTGCAAGATTGGCTTCGTAGTATTTCCCTTCGCTCATTAATTTTTGCGCACTGTTAACCTTTTTCTGCGTCTGTTTTAATGGCATCAGCCACTGCGTTTCTGAAATATCAATTCCGGCGAGATGCAGTACGTCAATTGCTCCTTTTTTGTCACCTTTATCCAGTTTTTTATTGGCCTCATCAATAGCTTTCTGTTTTTCCGGGGTGACAGTAAAGTCTTCAGACAACATTAAGCTGCTGTTAATAATAATGTAGACATCGCCTTCCTGTGGTGTTTTTTTATCCTTGCGGACAACTGTTTCCCATGTTTTATCATCAGATTTAAGCAAATCTTCAGCCCGGTTTATCAGCTTATCTGCTGCTCCTGTGTCACCACTGAATAAGGCAAGACGTGCATACTGCATGTCATCCATAATTTCCATACCACGCTGTTCTGCCTTCAGACTCCTTTCTGATAAAACTGTCTGAGCCTCATTTTTTGTGGATGAAGTGTTTTCTGAAGTTGCTGAGGCCATTGCGACAGCAGAGGTCAGGGACAGAGCGATTGCTACAGCATTAAAGATATGTTTCATATTTTTTACTCCGACATCAGGCAGAAAGAATCATACCTGATAATAAACATAATATGATTTTCCCCCTGACGATTAGTCATATACTCAGGAAGCCGGACAAGGATGTCCCCTCCCGGACACTTATATTTCCCTATCCGGCATGCATATTTTATGTTCTGCAACTGATATAAGAAATCTGACCACTTACCCCACACAAAAAAAATAAATACAGAACCGGTAATATCACAATGCATCATTATAAAATTATATTTATGTTACCAGTAATTTTTATGCCATCACAAGCCAAAAAAAATCATTAATAACCCGCCCCACTCCATGCAAATAAAAGAAAATACATTTCACATGAAATGCCATGATATATATATTGCCCGGAGTGATGGTGTTTTTATGAAGCAATTTAAATAATACAGATAACTGTAATTTATCATTCAGACGAAGAGATTTGATTTACACGGTAAGAGCATATGGCACATTACAACAGGGGGCTCTGTGAATATATACAGAAAACATATCTCATAAACCCCGGGAAATGCCCCATGAATACAGGACAGTGAAAACAGGCATGATAATCAGGAAAGCCATGCCTGATACAGAAAAAGTTACCTGCGGGGATAATGCATGCGTATTTTCATGGAAGGAGATCACTCAATAACTTCCATCGAGAGCGGGATAACTCACCGATCTCCTTCACGGTAATACGCAATGCACAACCAGGCACTTACTGGCCGGTTATCCATGTCTATATTATATTTACATCACGTCAGTTTTCATAAAGGCTGTGAACAGCCAGTAAATCAGACCACTGAATACCAGCCACAGCACAACCAGGGCTGCAATCCTCACAGGGATATCACACTCTTCCGGCACTTTTTCCACAGCCATACTGCACAGATGGACTGTCATAACAGAAATCATCACAACAGCAAGGATATGAATGAAAAGAAAAACGACTTTCATTTTCCGGAAATGCATATACAAACCCTGACTCAGCCTGTCCTGTCTTTCCTGATCCTCTGTAATCTTAACTTATCCATGCGCTGACGAAGTCTGCCCGGAACACGCCCGCTCTTTCTTGAAATATGAGCACAGATAAAATCTTCAAGCAGAAAATGCATGTCCTGCATTACCACATCTTCTTTTTTGTCTTTCACTGAAAAATGCCTGACAAAATCGCTCATGAAAATGTTTCTGAAACGCTGTTATCCAGCTTCAGAAACCGGTACTGCCTTCACCAACACAAATCATTTTGTTGTCACTGTCTGACCTGTTCTCCCCTCCCGGGACTCGCTGTTACTGATAGGAAAACGTAAATGTTGATATTCCGTTAACCGTACCCGGATTAATTCCCTCACCAGTATTCACATACTTTACATACAACCGGACTGAGGGTGACGTTTCCGTTCCTGTCGATAACTGCCACTGGTTTTCATTTCCCTTTACCGGCGAATCAGGTCCAAACTTCAGGGGCGTACTGTCAGTGTTTTTGTATATTCTCAGCCCGACTCCGGTTGCAGTCGATGCCCCCGTCAGTGTGAGTATATCGCTTCTGTTGGACGGTGTGGTCGCATCAGTCAGTGTTGCCCATACTGTTACTCCGGCATCACACTGTAATTTCAGTGATGTTGTCCCGGCGACAACTTCATCACCGGATGATGGCAGTTGTCCGGCAGAAATTGCAGCCAGGCTGACATTGACTGCGGAAGGTGTCAGTAATCTGCACGATGTTACTGTGTCATTCAGCGTAAATGGATTCAGGCTGAAATTCACTGTGGTCTGAACACTGCCTGCAGATGAACCGTTATAGGGCCTCATTCTGATACTCCCGATACTGGTTTTCTGTACACTGTATTGCGCAGAGGAATTTCTTTTTAAAATTACCGGTCTTACGTGAACAGACAGTCCCTGCGTTGATACATAATTTCCCACGCACCATCCGGAAAAGACATTCTCCCATGAGTTTCCACTCATCGCGGTACCCCTGGAATAATTCGTGTCCCCCATCCATATAAGGAGTCCCACCTCCTCCGTCAGCCCATAAATACTCTGCCCGTCAAGACTGCCAACCACGGGTAAATCCACTTTCCCGTCCAGACCAACACAAAACCCGCCACTAATACGCCAGACATTTGCATTCTGATATCCAATGTTGTAACCGGTATTATAGACAAATGGCAGGTTATCCATTGCATGAGTGCTGGAATAAGAGCCCTGAGACGGTCCAACATCATTCTCCGTACTGCCAATAAATGAAACTGCCGCATGGCTGATATTGCAGCAAACCAAAATGAATACAGCCAGAAAGACCTTATAAAAATTTGTCATATTATTGCCTCATGCATACTACATGATGGTTTTCCGGAACAGCATTTCCCCTGGCATTTTCTCCGGACGCACTATAGTGAATGACACAACTGTCATTCTGCCCGCTTCCCCAGACTATCCTGAGCATCCCTTTTTCAGCATCCAGGTCACGTACAAATAACCGGCCCCCCTGAGCAATGTAGCCTGCAGATTTCCCGTCTGCTGTTAATGCTTCCGCGGCCATCGGCGGCGGCGTTCCGTCCGGCATCTTCACATCAAACAACATGGCTTTCCCCGTTTTTGTTGTGAAGGTCACCATGGTGGTACTGTTGGCCCGGGGAATAATTTCCCGCTCTGTTGCAGACAGTTCCACATCCGCAGCCAGCGCTGTCGGGTCGATACTGATATAATTCTTTTCGTAAGGTGTGACATACGGAACAATGCCGTTACCCCAGGGGTCCAGCCGGTTACCCGGCGCATTATTAATCACCGCCCCACCGGCACCATCAGCATGAATAACGGTAAATGTGTCACCAAGGTCATTACTGGCCGTCACACCAAACGGATGCGCCACTATTGCCCCGGATATACCGGCAGATATCTGACGGTTATGGCGACTGTCATTACCTGCCGTGGCCTGCAGGGTGGCCACCGGTGAACGATAACTGCCATTCACCGCATACCCTGTCGGTCCGTTTTCCTGGGTGTTCAGGGACACACCATATGACAACTGATTGTCATCCCCGCTGACACCACTGATACTGCTCTGAATGCTGTTACTGTTTTTATCGCTGACATTCACTGTCGTGGACAGCAACGTCCTTCCCGTATCTGAAAGTGGCAGGGAAAAACTGAAAAAGAACCGGTTATCATGATGATAATCACCACTCCGTCGGGTCTGGGAAAAGCCAATCTGGTAACTCATTTTTTTCCAGACGTTGTTATAACCGGCCTGGTACTCATTGAATGTCCCTGTATGCCCCCAGTAATGATAAGTGGCTCCGGTCAGATACAGGTTTCCCCATCCCTCACCAAGACTCTGGTTCACAGTCAGTTGCAACTGATTCCTTGGCCGGTAACCAGTTGCACTCCTGACCGATGAATCATTAATCACATCACGATTCCTGGTCAGGATGGCATCCCGAAGACTCCAGAAGTCACGGGATGAATAACGGTAAGCCGCCAGCGTCACATTTGTACTGGTTTCCGGTATTCGTGCACTGTAACCGGCATGCAGGCTGTAGCCGCGATGTGTCGTGTCAGAACCCGGGAAAGTCGTTCTGGCCAGCGTAATATCCGTGGCAACAGCCCCCAGTGGTGTGTTGAATGCCACACCACCCAGCCCTGACAGATAATGAGGTGCGGTACTCATCCCCGTATTCAGGGTGATATCATTTGTCAGCCCGTACTGCAGGGTCCCCTGGAATACGGTATCGCTGAATGTCCTGTTACCGTAACGATAACGCCCGGCTGCCACCTGCCAGCGACTGAACCCCGGGCGAACCAGTTGTGCAACCGAAGCAAACGGCACGATAAAACTCCTGGTCTGTCCGTCTGACTCTGTCACAGTGACTGTCAGGTCACCACCATATCCACTGGGATAAAGGTCACTGATGGAGAAAGGCCCTGCCGGCACGGTAGTTTCATAAATAATGTTACCGTTCTGCCGGACAGTGACCCTGGCGTTACTTCCGGCCATCCCCCGAACCACAGGGGCATAACCACGCAACGAACCCGGCAGCATCCGGTCATCAGAAGCCAGTCTTATTCCCCTGAGGCTGTTACTGTCCATAAGCTCACCTGTGGTGGTGAAATCCCCCAGTGTCAGTTGCGCACGCAACATGGCTATGTCGTGCTGAAGGTTCGTTTCAATACTCCGGTAACCTTCTGCATGACTGTCACTCCAGCTTTCTGTCCCCCGGTGACGAAATGCCCAGCCTCCTGCGTTAAAGCCGGCACGAAGACCAAGATAACTCTGATTATTTTCCATATCGGGCGTCCGGTAACGCCAGTGATTCACGTCATAACTGACAAAAGCAGCCGGCACCCCCGTCTGCCACTGAGAAGGTGATATGTATCCCCGTGGACGGGAAACCAGCATGGCCTGCGGAATTTCAACATTCAGCCGCAGCAGTGACAGGTCAAAACGGATTTTTGCATCAGGTACAACTGCAGAAAATGGCATGCAACGGCCATTTCCGGTATCCGGTTCACGGGCAACGGCCTCGGGTGACACATCCAGAATGGATAACAGTTCCGGCGTCACACACAGAACACTCTCCTCCTGTGAAGAGGACATATCACGGAATGACAATTCCGCATTTCCTTTCCATTCACCGTTCAGATAAATGTCTGAATAATAATTCCCTGAGGGAACAGGATTCCCGTGCGTGAAACGACGGACATCAATCACACTGCTCCCTGGCGTGCGGCTCAGAAAACTCGGGTCAAATTCTGCATCCTCTGCCGCCCACAAAGGCACAGACAGCATATACAGTCCCGACAGACAACATAAATAAATGACACGGTACTTCAGACCGGATAAAGAATAATGACTCACTTACGGGGCCCTTATTATTTCACAACGGATTCGCCTTTCTGGTAACCACCATTATCATTCACCACCGTCCATTCCACTTTTCCTGACGGAGAAACCTTCTGCTTAAGTCTGAAAGTGACAGAAGAAAACGGTGCGGCCATTCCCCCCTGAGTACTGCTGACTTTCTGAGCTCCCTGCCCGACACAGACAGTACTGAAGGTAATAAAATAAGGCGTGGGATTACTGGCCTGAAGGGTATCACCGCCTGTAAGATGCCATGTCACTTTCTTATATGCATCATCAGGAGAAAAAGGCAGACCATCAGGACGGAAAAAAAACTTAATCCGGCTTCGTACGGCAAACTGAAGGTAATTATATCCCTGTGCTTTTTCAGATTTTCCGGCAAAAGAAGGTTTGGCCGGAATATCAAGAACATTCAGCCAGAACAGTGATTCCCTGTCTGCCGGAAGTTTTTCTCCCGTATACATAATTCGCATTGTCTGTCCGGAAAGCGGCTCCATCCGGAAAACAGGAGGCGTAATAATAAACGGCACCCTGACAGAGTCAGGAGGGGAAGACGGGTCCCCTGTATCAAGCCATGCCTGTATCAGGGATGGCGTACTGTCTCCGTTATTCAGCCGGACATTAATACTTTTTTGTTCTGCAGGATAAATAACCCTGGTCCCCATAATAACCACACTGCCATATGAGGGCAGAGACAAAAGAACGGTAAAAATGAACAGCAGAATATGTTTCATACAGGCTCCGTAAACACGGGGCAAAATGCCCCGTGAACACTTAAGAAGGCAGGTATTAAGATAAAAATTACTGATAAGCGATGGTGTAATTAACTGTAGAAGTAACATCGCCTGCAGTAGCCACACCCGTTGCGTAGTACTGCGCGTTATAACGCAATGTCACATTTGCATCATTAATAGCAACTGTATCCACATTCTGAGCTGCAGCAGCCTGACCAAGTTTAATAACTTTAACCCCATCTGCATTCAGTAGCTGAATCTGAACATTAGATGCACCAGAAGAAGTCGTATTAGTTAAATTACCAGTGGTGTAATCCGTGTTCGCATTAGGCTCAAAATAAGCCTTCACACTTTGAGATCCTGTAGCGGCAGCAGTATTACACCCACTCAGTGAAATTGTGAAAGGAGTAAGGCCTGCTACCTTCCCGGGTGAATTTAATGATTTTGTGGAGGCAGTTGGTAGTGTAACTGCCAAGGGAGCGGGTCCTGTAGTAACAGAACAAGTTTGATCAACGACTTTCCCAGTAAAATTAATTGTACCGTCATAAGCAAGCGTAGCAGAAGATGACGCAGCCGCCAGTATTCCAAGGATAAATTGAATTTTCTGCATAGAATCCTCAGTGAAAACTGATAAGAATATATCATGAAAACAGCAGCAGTTAAGAATTTGACTTAATATATTAAGAACAAATTTAATTGCCTATATAAGATTATCCATAGTTAAAAAACTTTCAAAACGTTAAAAACGATCGATATTACAATTTTGATAGATAAAAGCTATCAATAAACAAATTAACGATCGGTTGTAACGATCGATAAAATATATGAATCAACGTCGCCAAATGAAACAACACATCTGCAAAATAAAACCTTTTCATATTCAATAAATTAAATTAATTTCTATTTGTAACTATTATTTTTGATCATGTATACGTTTTTAATCATAAATAATGATAATTAGCTTGGTTGATTATATAAAGGCTGTTTAGCCTGTGTTTAAGTTTTCATTTTTGTGAATTAAATCACAAACAAGGATTTTCTGCGAATATAAATATATATATAAAGTAAGATATATTATGTGCGTGTTTTATGCAGTTTATTGTTATTATCCCTATTTTCTGCAAAACAACATATTAATCACTCTATCCATTTCTGACTCAGTTCCTTTTCTGTTCCAGGAAACCATTCATCATATTGCAGGAGAACACTCTCTGCGGGGAAATGGGATGCAGAAACTTACAGACTACTGGCAACTTTAAATCTGTTTTTTCCGTTCAAAACGTGGGGGGATATAAGACCATACAGTGTCCAGCCAGGAAAAGTAACAATAAAGCGCTACAGCATGGCTTCTTCCCCGGAAGAGTAGAGCGTAAAGAAGCTGTACATCACACCAATAAAGGAAACTGCCTGCACTTTTTCGCATCAGCCGTATTCTGAACAATCACCAGTGCCGCCCTCAACAGAATATACAGTATGATGATTTGGCTACCATGGCCAGGTTAACCAGCACGTTACGATGACTGTGCTGAGACATACTTATGGTCATCGGAAACCGCCAGCTACAGCGATCGTGCGCGACTGTTCCGCGAAATGGAGAGCGAAGCCGTACCTGAAACGCCGCTCGATATTTTGCAGGAGTTCGCCAGTTCGAACTCGCAGGCGCTGCAGCAGTTGGCTGCCCGCGCCGAACCGGAGATGCTGGAGCACGCCGTACAACTACTGGCCTACGCCGACACCATTTACATCGCCGGATTACGCAGATCCTTTAGCATTGCTGCTTATCTCACCTATGCTTTAAGCCACCTAGAGTGTCGCCCTATTCTGCTTGACGGGATGGGCGGCATGCTGCGCGAACAGATCAGCCGTATTAAGGCGTGCGACATTGTGGTGTCGATCAGTTTCTCGCCGTACGCGGAAGAAACGGTGATGGTCAGCAAAACCGCCGCCAGCGTCGGCGCTCGGCAGATTGTGATTACGGATAGCCAGATCAGCCCACTGGCAACGTTCAGTGATCTCTGCTTTGTGGTGAAAGAGGCTCAGGTGGACGCATTTCGGTCTCAGTCGGCAACATTGTGTCTGGTGCAGTCGTTAGTGGTCGCGCTAGCTTACCGTTTAGGAGATAAAAAACATAATAATACCCAGGAAAACAGTAACCAATAATGACCAATGAACTCCTCCCCCGAGTCCATATAAGAGTAAATGATTCGGTGCCAGTAGCGATACAGACTTCAGCTTGAATATCAACTGTACTGCTATCTCCCTAAAAGGTCATGCCTCATGTTAGCGTACAGCGAGGGCCTTATTAGCGAGGAAGATTTCTCTTGTAGGTAGTAATGTAACCCAAAGATAACGGCTTCTTTAAACTTTTGGGCAGCAACATTTATAATCTCATGACTACTTTTCACTGCCAGGCTGATTTAAACACAACCATTTTATGTTGGTAAATCAACAAGGGGGACATATAGCCCCCTTCTTTCATCAGGTTAATTTTCCGTCAGTCGGTCCAAGTAGTTAATTCAAAGGTTGTCCGGTAGACTCCTGGAACCAATGTCTGGTCTCCGAAGATTCTTGCAGTTAGTCGACTTGCTGTCCCAACAACAAATGGATCTCTTCCGGTTCCACTACCTACCTTCAGCCCATTAGCAAGGTTATCCCCTGCGTAGTTGTGAATCGCTGTGCCGTATGAATCAAGGTACGCTCTTGCAGTATGACCATTTGGCCCGGTAAATCTGAATGGCGCCTTCATCGGTCCTGGCGAAGTCTCTCCTTGAGGATTGCTGAGTCTTCCAAATGTTGGTGTTCCCCTGGTTTGAGTAATATCAAGGTGCCCCCAAACCTCACCATCTTTTGCATTTGTAGTCGTTGGCCCAGCGTCGACCCAATCTATTGTGAATTCAGCATCTGATTCAACTGTATGAGTGGCTGTTACTGTCACAGCATGGCAAGTTAGCGCCATTGTTATACCTGCAATGACACTGCTTGCGATAGCTATTTTCTTTAAATTCATACCTTATCCTTATACTTGGTTATAATAAATGGCAAAACATATTTCTATAATACTGCTTCACCACAATAAACACTGGCCCGCTATTTAAATACCCTGCAGGAAAACACGAATACATTAAGTCCCCCAACAGGATACATATAAATATTTAAATGCTTCCACCAGTGATATTTTAATGTACAGTCAACTACAACAGTAGCTGCCCGTTCATTAAACTTAACGTTCAATATATTTTCACAGATACTTAGCTACATATGTTCCATAACAGACGTCCACTTTTTGATGAAAAGGTGGACACTGCATCACCAATACAAGTTTAATGGCTACATACGGCACTCAGTTTACACTTACATTACATATGCATTTTAACACATCAACTATAACACCTTTATTTAAGTCTGTTGTGGACCATAGAATATGGTAAATTACAACAAGCAAAATAAAGTTATATATGCTTTTATAAAATAACATGCTATTTTAGAGGGCAGCCATTGACAACTGAATAGTTACTTTATTAGCATAAAGAAATTATGAATATTATGAGCATTCTCCGCTAACTGATAATATATATTCATCAGGCCCAAGCAGCTGATTTCCGTCAATCACAACATCAAATGTATGCTGCTCAGGTATCCCGGTACTGACCATACCTTGCCCATCACTTACCGATGGCAACCATCCTGCGCCATCCAGCCTAACCCGCATTTCATTATGACTGTCATGTCTGCCCAGTATAATATAGTGACCAGGAATATTTCCCATTTGTCTGCTATTCATCCAGATATGAAAACTTGTATAGGTGCCTCGGCAGATAATCCTTCCTGTTGCCACCTTCGTACCGTCTTTTAACTCGCCACTCCTTCCATCACTGGTATTAAGACTCAGTTCAACTGCCTGCGCCAGACTGGATATAACCACCAGTACAATACCACTACATACTATCTGTATTTTCTTCATCAGGGTACTCCTTGGTCACATACACACAGTGCGCACCAGAAAAATACCAGTTGCTTCTTTCTCCTCTGGAAGTCGATAATTTGCACGGCAAGAACTGTTACGCCCCCATTGAACCTTCAACTGTCCGGTTTCATCCAGTCCGCTCAAATACACTTCTCCATTATCCCCCACAACCCCTGCCCCACCAGGCATTTGACCTTTCTTTCCTTCCTCTGTCACCACAGCTCCAAAAGGCAGGCGAGAGCCGTCACTACGTGACAGAGTTATCAGTGCTCTTCCCCCTACTCGAGTGATAAACTTCGCCCGAACCACGGCTCCCTTTGTAGGAACAACACGAGTATCTGTCTGTGATACTTCCACATTTTCCGGGAAAGTTGTCGGATCCAGTGTAATAAGATTTTCTTGGTATGGAGATACATGATTCACAAGAGTGTAACCTCTGGTATCGGTCCTAACGCCAGGCAAACTCCCAACTGAAGCGCCATTAACTCCAGGTGCTACAACCAGAGCAACCGTATCCTCTCCTTTCTGACCAAGAGTGATACCTTCATTGTGGAGCACCATACCTCCTGATATACCAGCACTCATCTGGCGAATATAACTGCTGTAACTGTACATCCCCGCCAACTCACCATAGGTACCAAACCACCTCAAGTTCAGTCGGCTACTGTCTACATTATTTTCACTTCCGGGAGCTATCCGCTCACTCACATCCCAATACAACCTACGGTCAAATGCGCGACCATTCAAACCGGTTTCGTACCAAGTATTCTGCCCCGTAGTTCTTTGCGTTTGAGTTGTAACATTAATATCGTTATCTCTACCCCCAATCCACTGCCCCAGAGGAATATTCATCCACAGATTGATACTATCCTCTATATGCCCTCTCTGATAATATGCATTTGTACTATAGTTACGTGACCAATTAACGTACCACGAAATATTCTTCCATGACGTTCCATATGACATGCCGAAAGAATCCTGCTTCTGTCGGTTATGACGGAACTCATCGCGGCTACCGTAAAAGCTCATATACCCCAGAGATCCCAGAGACTGATTAAGGCGTAATGTTGTCCGGCGACTCCTGTCCCCACTATAACTATATGCACGAAAATTATCATTTCTAAATGTACTCAGCACATCGGACAATGTGTGGAAGCCTGAGGACGTATACTGATATCTCGCCGCTGTCAAATCTGTATTCGTAAGTTCAAATGACTTGCTATAACGAATACTCCATGTATCACCAGAATCTCTTCCCCGTCCCTTTTGCTGGCTTCTGGCATGAATAGCGTCAAACGATACAGCTCCGAGATTACCCAACGACCACCCAATGCCCATAGCTCCAGATTTATAATGCTGCGACGCCTGAACACCAGTGAATGCAGTAATCCCCCATGGCAATCCATACATAGTGGTCAGTTGTCCCAGAAGTGAGTTTTCAACGGCATTATCAGGAGGACGGTACTGCCCAACTGTCACGTTGTATTTCATATACCCTTCTCGAAGTGCAATAACTGGCGTAGTGAATGGTACTGAAAACCTCTGTATTGTACCGTCAGATTCAATAACTGTTATCTGGAGGTCACTGCCCGACCCTGTTACAGGCAAGTCTGTAATAGCAAAAGCACCTGGTGAAACAGTCTGGCTCTGTATCAGATAACCATTCTGACGTACCTCAACACGTGCCTGAGTTCGCGCAACCCCCCTGATAACAGGAGCAAATTCCCGCTGGTTATAAGGCACCATATTCTCGTCGACACCCAGCATCACACCACGGAATGGTATGCTGTCAAAAATATCTGATGGTGTGTAATCTTCTCCCAGCGTCAGGCGACTCTTGATTTTATTTAACCCTCGCTCAAGCCGGATATATGAGCTTTCCCACTTTCCCGGTTGACCGGATGGTTTATTCCATGTTGTCAGATTCCTGAGCCGCCATGGTCCCATGTTAACTCCTGGTTTCAAACTGACCCATATATTATCGGAAGCGGACTTCCCGTATCTGCGATATTCCGAACGACTGGCATTTGTCTGCCAGTTTAATAAAAATGCAGGCAATCCATCATCCCATAATGCCTCTGGAGCTATCCCTCTGACAGGCGGACGCAAGGCAACCTGTGGAATATTTAGAAGCAATTGCTGGCTTGCAAACTGATATGTTTCCGTTGCCTGTGGTATTAATGAGAGGTCGGCACAGACCTCTCCGAGCCCCTCTTCAGCATCTTTGACATGGTTTGGTTTGCCTGTCCATATGGTGGCGGGACGAAACAATCCAGGATATTCCTCTGTTTTCACCCCATAATGCGTCAACATTTCACGTGTAAGACAGGTCTTCAGATAAGGCTTCCCGTCTGTATCCCATACAGTATGAAATGCCATATCCCGTGACTCCACTCTAAGACCATTCAGAATGATGTCTACCGAATAAATACCAGGGAGTTGTCCTCCTTCTTCAAATAAGGTCAGGTCTGCTCTCTTTCCGACACCATCCAGTAGCGATGCGTCAAAGGAATAGGTTCTCGCCATTCCTCGCTCTATACATAGCAGTGAGCATACAACCATAATAGATAGTGTGAATTTGTTCTTAATTTCATTTGAGAAGTTTATTATATTTACTGTTCTCACTTTATTTTTCCCAAAAAGTAGAAACACCTCACTAATAGACTCGTTAGCTCCCCCTTATTCTTTTTCTGTATTGGAGAAAATTCATGCTTTGTAAAAGCCAACCAAAAAGAAACTAAAAAACATATAAAGAATCTCCACCATGATAAATTCACTAGAACTCTCAGGTGTAATACCATATATAAAAACCATCTACTTTATTACTTTAATTGTGCCTCATATTGCTTACTTAAACCACCATAATCCGTTATTACTCTCCAGCTAATTTTACCTGTCGCAGATGCGGGAATTGTATACTCAGTGGATGAATACGGTGATATATAATTATGCTCATTAACCTTTTGGGTTCCTACACTAATTTCTGACAGATTCATATAAAATGGCGTCGGGTTAACTCCCTTTATTTTATTACCGATCTTATGCCATTCTATTTTTCCTGCAACATCATCAGGATGCCCTTTTACCGATTCCGGACGAATAAATAGCTTCACGCAGTTATTAATTGAAAACTGTACATGCAGGGATACCTTATTTATTATCTTTTGGTCTTCTGCCCACTTGTCGTCTTCTTTTGGTGGAATTCCTTTTACACAAAGCCACTGTATACTTTCACGATCGTTCGGAAAATCTCCTCCCGTACGTATGACCTTTAGACGACTGGATTGAAGGGCATCAAGACGAAACAAAGGTGGTGTCACGATAAAAGGAGCATACTTCTGTTTTCCCTCAGTCAATACTACTGACTGAACCAACATAGGATAATTATGATTATTTATTACCGTCAATGTAGCTCCAGGCGACTCTAAGCTATAAATCACTCTTGTCGCCCCAAGGTGTAATGAGAACGCTTTTGCAGAAGTTTCTCTATCAGGTATCTTTTCTGTTGTAAAACCAGAGACTGGAAAAAATCCAGAAAGCGAGCTGATAAATACCAACAATATATTAATCTTCATGAATATTCCTCATGTGACATGAATGATTCTTCACTATATAAGTCGTATTTTATACACTAAACATATAATAATTACATTCCATAATTCACATAAAGTATTTGTAAAATCACATGGCGCTTTTTAGTAAAGCTAAATTATATATCTAAACTTTATTCTTTCATTATTCGATGATCAGACATTGCCACTTACTAAAAAGGCACTAACAACTGACTTTATTTATAAAACATGCAGCGATACCATTTCAAAATGTTTCATTCTATTAATAAATAATTCCTTGATAGATATAAACTATCGATATAGAAACAAAGATCGTTATAATCGATCTTATTGTGATTGATGAGAATTCTTTCGCAAAACATTAAATATGTTAACTTTCAATTATTTATAATGCATGCAAACGTTAACGGAGTACCGAATTGACGGTTATTTATTAGTGTTCTAAATATAGTTGGAAGGCCATTCCGGCAGTACGTTCACAATATGGTGCAGATAAGTTTTCTACAGAGGTCGTTCAGGTCGTGGAACAGGTCAAAGACTGGCGGGAAGCCGTGGCGATTTCATGCCGACCGTTGATTGAAAACGGTTCTATCGAACCACGTTATGTTGATGCGATCTTTCGCTCGCACGACACTATCGGTCCGTACTATGTGGTTGGCCCTGGTATTGCGATGCCTCATGCGCGCCCGGAAGAGGGAGCTAACAAGCTGTCATTAGCACTGACCCTGATCCCTTCAGGTGTGAATTTTGATGCCGATGAAAACGATCCAGTGAAATTACTGATTGTGCTGGCTGCAACCGACAGTACCAGCCACATTGAAGCGATTTCTCAACTCGCCAAGTTATTCGATAACGAAAAAGACATACAGGACATTTTGTCTGTTATTGCGCGCTATTAATCCAGAGGAACATTTATGAAAATTACAGTGGTTTGCGGTAACGGCTTAGGCACCAGCCTGATGATGGAAATGAGCATTAAAAGCATTTTGAAGGATTTGTCCGTCAGCGCTGATGTTGATCACGTCGACCTGGGCTCCGCGAAAGGGACGCCGAGTGATATCTATGTCGGCACCAAAGACATTGCCGAGCAGTTAGCCGCGCAGTCTGTCGCAGGCAAAATCGTCGCACTGGAAAATATGATTGATAAGAAAGCCATGAGAGAACGTTTATCCGTGGTATTAACCGAATTAGGCGCACTGTAAGCTGGGGGCGATATGGATTTCTTTCGTTTTTTGATGAGCGATGTACTTTCCGAACCCGCAGTGCTGGTCGGTTTAATCGCCCTGATTGGCCTGATTGCACAGAAAAAACCGGTAACCGAATGCATTAAAGGTACCGTCAAGACCATTATGGGGTTTGTGATTTTAGGCGCAGGGGAGGGTTTAGTTGTGTCGTCACTGGGTGACTTCGCAAACATTTTCCAGCATGCCTTTGGTATTCAGGGTGTCGTGCCGAACAATGAAGCCATTGTTTCCGTAGCGCAGAAAAGCTTCGGGAAAGAAATGGCGATGATTATGTTCTTTGCGATGGTTATCAACATTATGATTGCCCGTTTCACACCGTGGAAATTTATCTTCCTGACCGGTCATCACACGTTGTTTATGTCGATGATGGTAGCGGTAATTCTGGCAACAGCAGGCATGACCAGCATTACGCTTATAGCCGTTGGCTCTTTGGTTGTTGGCGTGGCAATGGTCTTTTTCCCGGCTATTGCGCATCCGTACATGAAGAAAGTGACCGGTTCTGATGACGTAGCTATCGGCCACTTCTCAACATTATCTTATGTATTGGCCGGTTTCATCGGCAGCAAGTTTGGTAATAAAGAGCACTCGACTGAAGACATGAATGTGCCGAAAAGTCTGCTGTTCTTGCGCGACACGCCGGTTGCTATCTCTTTTACCATGAGCATAATTTTCCTGGTGACGTGCCTGTTTGCGGGGGCTGATGCGGTGAAAGAGCTTAGCGGTGGTAAAAACTGGTTCATGTTCTCTATCATGCAATCCATTACCTTCGATAAGCGTTAACGGAGTGCCGTATTGACGCTTATTTATTGGTGAGTACTACATTCCATGGCAGGAGTTCGTTAACACGGTTGGAAGGCCATTCCGGCAGTACACTCAGGATATGGCGCAGATACGCTTCCGGATCTATACCGTTCAGTCGGCAGGTGCCGATCAGCCCGTACAACAGTGCTCCACGCTCGCCACCGTGATCGCTGCCGAAGAACACATAATTTTTCTTCCCGAGACAGACTGCACGAAGCGCTCTTTCTGCTGCATTATTATCTACCTCAGCCAAGCCATCATCACAGAAGTTGCACAACGCAGCCCAGTGCTTCCTGATATACCGGAACGCATCTCCCAGACGACATTTCTTCGATAACGTGTGTTCTTTCTCCTGCATCAGCTTATACAGGGAAGTCAGGAGCGGTCTACTCTGCATTTGCCTGACCGCCAGGCGTTCAGACACCGGTAACCCGCGTATATCGTGCTCGATGGCGTACAGTTCACCGATTAGTTTCAGTGCTTCTTCCGCCGTCGCGCTTTTAGTACTGATATATACATCGTGGATTTTGCGTCGCGCATGAGCCCAGCATCCTGCTTCCGTCAACGCGCCGCCTTCACGTTCGGCACTGAACAGCCGATCGTAACCATTAAACGCATCTGCCTGCAGGATACCCCGGAAGGGACGAAGGTGCTGCTCCGGATGTTTACCCTGATGATCCGGTGAGTAGGCGAACCAGACCGCCGGAGGCTCTGGCGAAGCGGCATTCCTGTCATCCCGGACATACGTCCAGATATATCCTGTTTTCGCCTTCTTCCTGCCCGGTGCCAGTACCTTTATCGGTGTGTCGTCAGTGTGAAGCTTGAAGGTATTCATCACGTAACGGTACAGGGCATCATTCAGTGGCGTCATTAACTGGCAGCACGCGTCAACCCAGTTGGAGAGTAATGCACGGCTCAGTTCGACGCCCTGGCGGGCAAAGATTTCACTCTGACGATACAGTGGCAGGTGTTCGCAGTATTTTCCCGTTAACACGCGGGCAAGTAATCCGGAGCCCGCGATGCCGCGCTCTATCGGGCGGGACGGCGCTGGCGCTTCAACTATACAGTCACATTTTGTACAGGCTTTTTTTACCCGAACAGTGCGGATCACTTTCAGGGCGCTACTCACCAGTTCCAGCTGCTCAGCACTGACTTCACCCAGATAATCCAGCTCACTGCCACACTCCGGGCAACAACTTTCTTCAGGCTCCAGGCGGTGTATTTCACGGGGAAGATGTGCAGGTAACGGACGACGATGACGTGACTGTCGCAACTGGCGGGGAACCTGCGGGTCATCCTCACGCCCACTGTAACGATCGCTTTCCTGTTCGCGTTGTTTAAGTTGGGCCTCAGCCTGTTCAACCTCACGCTGCAGTTTTTCAGAACGGGTACCGAACAGCATTCGGCGCAGTTTTTCCACCTGGGCCCGCAGATGCTCTATTTCCCGCTCATCTTCTTCGATCTTTTCTTCGGCACGTGCCAGCGCAGAACGCAGGAAGGCCTCCATCTCTTCAACCAGACTCAGTTGTTGGTCTTTCTGACGGAGGGCTTCAGCCTGCTCAGAGAGCAACCTTTCCAGTTCAGTGATACGAATGAGGTATTTCTGACTCATGACCGTTTTTATAATCCGGCCATGACATTTTTACAACATTGTCAGTGCGTTAAGACGGGATGTTTTTGGCTGACGCCAGTCCAGCTTATCGAGGAGCATTGCCAGTTGCGAGCGGGTAATGGATATCTTGCCGTCACGCACCGCAGGCCAGATAAACTGGCCTTCCTCCAGGCGTTTGGTGAACAGGCACAGGCCATCAGCATCAGCCCACAGGATTTTAATCGTGTCACCCCGTCGGCCACGGAAGATGAACAGGTGACCGGAGAAGGGATTATCATTCAGCACATGCTGTACCTGTTCTCCCAGTCCGTTGAAGGATTTACGCATATCGGTAACGCCGGCAACGAGCCAGATGCGGGTGCCTGACGGGAGTGAGATCATCGTCCCCTCCCGGTCAGTTCACGGATCAACACTGTGAGCAGCTCTGGTGAAGGATTTTCCAGCGTCATGTTACCGTGACGGAACTCCACCTTGCAGGAGCTGGCACTGACAGTAGTCTGGGTGGATAAAGACGGAGTAAGAGCAGCCATCGGTTCTTTCGGCTCATCAGGCGTTATCTCCACAGGTAATAATTCAACGCCAGTGTCAGAAGAGGTTGTTACCGGAAGACGCCGCGATATACGCCCTTCGTTTTGCCAGAGTCTGAGCCATTTGAAAATAACATTATCATTGACGCCATTTTCTCGAGCAATCTGGGCCACACAAGCACCGGGTTGTGATGCCAGTTCAACCATACGAAGTTTGAATTCATTCGAATACTTTTTACGAGGTTCTTTTCGCCAGTCCTGTAATTCCATACTTAGATGTCCGTCTGTGTCAGATGGGCGTCTAAGTTACCAATTCTCGTCTGATGGCTACATACGGCGGTCGGTTTACGCTTACGATGTGTTTTATCCACCTTGGGATTGTCGTCAACAAGAGGAAATCCCCCCGTTGATACCGTGATGAATCTATAGCACACTTTAAAATGCCCTATATAGGGTTAACCAGTAATTATCTGTATGATAGCTTTGAGTTCGGGAGGAGGTAATGACTCCAACTTACTGATAGTGTTTTATGTTCAGATAATGCCCGATGACCTTGTCATGCAGCTCCACCGAT
>OFLT01000234.1_pt1 | contig 14232 bp, 10 predicted proteins | sample 1540961 | NCBI WGS metagenome assembly OFLT01 (sample SAMEA4413041, study PRJEB24355) | metagenome | biome: human; feature: gut; material: faeces | place: United Kingdom | collected 2010
GCCTGCTGGTGCCGGGTAGGAGGTCTATGCTCGGACGTAAGCTGCTGAACTGGTTTAACTCGCAGGGGCTGAACGTGGAGATCCTCGGTGAGTTCGACGATGCGGCTTTGATGAAGGCTTTTGGCGAGGCGCACAACGCTATCTTCGTTGCCCCGACGCTGTACGCGCACGATCTCTATTCAGACGACAAGATTACCGAGATTGGCAGGGTGGATAACGTGATGGAAGAGTATCACGCCATATTCGCCGAAAGGATGATTCAGCACCCGGCGGTGCAGCGAATCTGCAACCGCGACTACTCGGCGCTGTTTACGCCGCCGGCAATCTGAAGACATAAAAAAACCCGCGTTAAGCGGGTTCTTTCAAACAAGCAACAACAAGTAGCGATTAAGCCAGTTTGTTGATCTGCGCGGTCAGGTTTGCTTTATGACGCGCTGCTTTGTTTTTGTGGATCAGACCTTTAGCAGCCTGACGATCCACGATTGGTTGCATTTCGTTAAATGCGTTCTGCGCTGCAGCTTTGTCGCCTGCTTCGATTGCTGCGTATACTTTCTTGATGAAAGTACGCATCATAGAGCGACGGCTTGCGTTGTGCTTACGAGCCTTTTCAGACTGAACGGCACGTTTCTTAGCTGATTTGATATTAGCCAAGTCCAACTCCCAAATATGTTCTATGTGGACAATTCAAAGGCCGAGGAATATGCCCTCTTTGCCTTCTTTTGTCAATGGATTTGTGCAAATAAGCGCCGTTAATGAGCGACGCTACGTTACGTAGTGATGGCGCAGGATTCTACCAGCTTGTCTTTCGTGAATACAGCCTTTCGGCATAAAAATCGCAGTTCTCGGGCAGATTTTTTTGCTGTGAAAGGTCAGCCTGATGAAATCATACGGCTTTCTGTTTCGCGTGAACAATCGCCGGTTAACCTTAACCGCCGTACAAGGTATACTTTGGCGATTTTCACTGTTTTGAGCCAGTCATGAAGCTGATACGCGGCATACATAATCTCAGTCAAGCCCCGCACGGGTGCGTGCTGACCATTGGTAATTTTGACGGCGTGCATCGTGGGCATCAGGCGCTGTTGCAGGGATTGCGTAAAGAAGGGGAGGCGCGTGGCCTGCCCGTTGTGGTGATGATTTTCGAACCGCAGCCGCTGGAGCTGTTTGCCGGCGAGAAATCCCCCGCGCGGCTGACGCGTCTGCGTGAGAAGTTACGCTACCTGGCGGAGTCCGGCGTGGACTACGTCCTGTGCGTACGCTTCGACCGTCGGTTTGCCGCGCTGACCGCACAAAACTTTGTCAGCGATCTGTTGGTCAGGCAGCTTGGCGTGCAGTTTCTCGCCGTGGGCGATGATTTCCGCTTTGGCGCTGGTCGTCAGGGCGATTTCTTGTTATTACAGAAGGCTGGCCTGGAGTACGGGTTTGACGTCACCAGTACGATGACCTTCTGTGAGGGCGGGGTGCGCGTCAGCAGCACGGCGGTACGTCAGGCGCTGGCGAACGATGAACTGGACACGGCAGAAACGCTGCTGGGTCATCCGTTCACAATTTCAGGTCGTGTGGTCCATGGCGATGCGCTGGGCCGCACGATAGGTTTTCCGACGGCGAATATACCGCTGCGTCGTCAGGTCTCCCCGGTTAAAGGGGTCTATGCGGTGGAAGTGGCAGGACTGGGTGAGAAGCCTTTTTACGGTGTTGCCAACATTGGTACACGTCCAACGGTTTCCGGTGTGCGTCAACAGTTAGAAGTACACCTGCTGGACGTTGTAATGGACCTCTACGGTCGCCATATAGATGTGATACTGCGTAAAAAAATACGCAATGAACAGCGATTCGCTTCGCTGGATGAACTTAAGGCGCAAATCGCGCGAGATGAATTAACGGCCCGCGAGTTTTTTGGGCTTTAGAACCGGCTTAACTGCCTACGTGATAAATACGGAACCGAGAATCTGATGAGTGACTATAAATCAACCCTGAATTTGCCGGAAACAGGGTTCCCGATGCGCGGCGATCTCGCCAAGCGCGAACCGGGAATGCTGGCGCGTTGGACTGATGATGACCTGTACGGCATCATTCGTGCAGCCAAAAAAGGCAAAAAAACCTTCATTCTGCATGATGGCCCTCCCTATGCGAATGGCAGCATTCATATTGGTCACTCTGTAAACAAGATTCTGAAAGACATTATCGTGAAGTCCAAAGGACTCGCGGGATATGACTCGCCTTATGTTCCGGGCTGGGACTGCCATGGTCTGCCAATCGAGCTGAAAGTGGAGCAAGAGTACGGTAAGCCGGGTGAGAAGTTCACCGCCGCAGAGTTCCGCGCGAAATGCCGCGAATACGCTGCCACCCAGGTAGACGGTCAGCGCGCTGACTTCATCCGTCTGGGCGTGCTGGGCGACTGGTCGCACCCGTACCTGACCATGGACTTCAAAACCGAAGCCAACATTATCCGTGCGCTGGGTAAAATCATCGGCAACGGTCACCTGCATAAAGGCGCTAAGCCGGTGCACTGGTGCGTGGACTGCCGTTCTGCGCTGGCAGAAGCGGAAGTAGAGTATTACGACAAAACCTCGCCTTCTATCGACGTGGCGTTCGAAGCGGTCGATCAGGATGCGATCAAAGCTAAATTTGGCCTGCCAGGCGTAAGCGGTCCAGTCTCGCTGGTTATCTGGACCACCACCCCGTGGACGTTACCAGCCAACCGTGCCATTTCCCTGTCCGGTGAGTTTGAGTACGCGCTGGTACAAATTGATGGTCGCGCGGTTATCCTGGCAAAAGATCTGGTTGAAAGCGTGCTTAAACGCGCGAACATCACTGATTACAGCGTGCTGGGTACCGTAAAAGGCGACGCGCTGGAGCTGATGCGCTTCAAACACCCGTTCCTGGACTTCGACGTTCCGGCGATCCTGGGCGACCACGTCACGCTGGACGCGGGTACCGGTGCGGTGCATACCGCCGGCGGCCACGGTCCTGACGACTACAACATCAGCCTGAAATACGGTCTGGAAATCGCCAACCCGGTCGGTCCGGATGGCTCTTACCTGCCTGGCACCTACCCGGCGCTGGACGGTATCAACGTCTTTAAAGCCAACGACATCATCGTTGACATGCTTCGCACCAGCGGCGCGCTGCTGCACGTTGAGAAAATGCAGCACAGCTATCCGTGCTGCTGGCGCCATAAGACCCCGATTATCTTCCGTGCGACCCCGCAGTGGTTCGTCAGCATGGACCAGAAAGGCCTGCGCGAGCAGTCTCTGAAAGAGATCAAAGGCGTGCAGTGGATCCCGGACTGGGGCCAGGCGCGTATCGAATCCATGGTGGCTAACCGTCCTGACTGGTGTATCTCCCGTCAGCGCACCTGGGGCGTGCCGATGTCGCTGTTCGTGCATAAAGAGACGCAGGAACTGCACCCGAACACCCTGGAACTGATGGAAGAGGTGGCGAAGCGCGTTGAAGTTGACGGCATTCAGGCGTGGTGGGATCTCGATTCCCGTGACATCCTGGGCGCTGACGCGGACAACTACGAGAAAGTGCCGGATACCCTGGACGTGTGGTTCGACTCCGGGTCTACCCACTCCTCCGTGGTTGACGTGCGCCCTGAGTTCGCCGGTCACGCTGCCGACATGTATCTGGAAGGCTCCGACCAACACCGCGGCTGGTTCATGTCATCCCTGATGATCTCCACCGCCATGAAGGGCAAAGCACCTTACCGCCAGGTACTGACCCACGGCTTCACCGTGGATGGTCAGGGCCGTAAGATGTCCAAATCCATCGGTAACACCGTTTCTCCGCAGGACGTGATGAACAAGCTGGGCGCGGATATTCTACGCCTGTGGGTGGCATCCACCGACTACACGGGCGAAATGGCGGTGTCTGACGAGATCCTGAAACGTGCTGCTGACAGCTATCGTCGTATCCGTAACACTGCGCGCTTCCTGCTGGCGAACCTGAACGGGTTTGATCCGGTAAAAGACATGGTGAAGCCGGAAGAGATGGTGGTGCTCGATCGCTGGGCGGTAGGCTGCGCGAAAGCGGCACAGGAAGATATTCTGAAAGCCTATGAGTCTTACGACTTCCACGAAGTGGTGCAGCGCCTGATGCGCTTCTGCTCCATTGAGATGGGGTCGTTCTATCTCGACATCATCAAAGACCGCCAGTACACCGCGAAAGCGGACAGCGTGGCGCGTCGTAGCTGCCAGACCGCGCTGTTCCACATCGCAGAGGCGCTGGTACGCTGGATGGCGCCGATCATGTCCTTCACCGCAGATGAAATCTGGGGTTACCTGCCGGGCGACCGTGAGAAGTATGTCTTCACCGGCGAGTGGTACGAAGGTCTGTTCGACCTCTCCAGCACTGAAGCAATGAACGACGCCTACTGGCACGAGCTGCTGAAAGTCCGTGGCGAAGTGAACAAGGTTATCGAGCAGGCGCGCGCTGACAAGAAAGTCGGTGGCTCTCTGGAAGCGACGGTGACCCTGTACGCAGAGCCTGAGCTGGCCGCGAAGCTGACCGCGCTGGGCGATGAATTACGATTTGTCCTGTTGACCTCCGGTGCGAAAGTTGCGGATTATGCCGAGGCATCTGCTGATGCTCAGCAGAGCGAACTGCTCAAAGGACTGAAGGTCGCACTGAGCAAAGCCGATGGTGAAAAATGCCCGCGTTGCTGGCATTACACTACCGATGTCGGCCAGGTGGCGGAACACGCAGACATCTGCGGACGCTGTGTAAGCAACGTCGCCGGCGACGGCGAAAAACGTAAGTTTGCCTGATGAGTAAAACTCTCTGTTCAACAGGACTGCGCTGGCTGTGGCTGGTGGTAGTGGTGCTGATTATTGATTTGGGCAGCAAGTTCCTGATCCTCCAGAATTTCGCTCTGGGGGATACGGTCCCGCTGTTCCCGTCGCTTAACCTGCACTACGCCCGCAACTACGGCGCGGCGTTTAGTTTCCTTGCCGACAGCGGTGGCTGGCAGCGTTGGTTCTTCGCAGGTATCGCAATGGGTATCTGCGTCGTGCTCGCGGTGCTGATGTACCGCTCGAAGGCCACGCAAAAGCTGAATAACATCGCCTACGCGCTGATCATTGGTGGCGCACTGGGTAACCTGTTTGACCGCCTGTGGCACGGCTTTGTAGTCGATATGATCGACTTCTACGTCGGCGACTGGCACTTTGCGACCTTTAACCTCGCCGATAGCGCAATATGCGTTGGTGCAGCGTTAATCGTGCTGGAAGGCTTCTTGCCTAAACCGGCCGCGAAAGCGCAGGTGTAACAAAACCAGCCGGGTGACGCGTAGCGATCCCGGCCTACAGAATTTGTGGCCCCCGTAGGCCCGGTAAGCGTAGCGCCACCGGGCAACAGGTGACCCAAAACAAGCGAGCAATTTGCATGTCTAAATCCGTACAGAGCAACAGCGCGGTTCTCGTTCATTTCACGCTGAAGCTGGATGACGGCTCCACGGCCGAGTCCACCCGCAACAATGGCAAACCGGCGCTGTTTCGTCTGGGCGACACCTCCCTGTCTGAAGGCCTCGAACAACAGATTCTCGGGCTGAAAGAGGGTGAGAAAAAAGCGTTCTCACTGGAGCCGGATGCGGCATTCGGTGTGCCAAGCCCGGATCTGATTCAGTACTTCTCGCGCCGTGAGTTTATGGATGCGGGTGAACCGGAGATCGGGGCGATTATGCTCTTTACCGCTATGGACGGCAGCGAAATGCCTGGCGTGATCCGCGAAATCAACGGGGATTCCATCACCGTTGACTTCAACCATCCGCTTGCCGGGCGTACCGTTCATTTTGATGTAGAAGTGCTGGAGATCGATCCGGCGCTGGAGGACTGAAATGCAGATCCTGTTGGCTAACCCGCGCGGTTTTTGCGCCGGTGTAGACCGCGCTATCAGCATTGTTGAAAATGCGCTGGAGATTTACGGCGCGCCGATTTACGTGCGTCACGAAGTGGTGCACAACCGCTACGTGGTCGACAGCCTGCGCGAGCGCGGTGCGATTTTTATCGAGCAGATCAGCGAAGTGCCGGACGGCGCAATCCTCATCTTCTCCGCGCACGGCGTATCCCAGGCCGTACGTAACGAAGCCAAAAGCCGCGATCTGACCGTATTCGATGCCACCTGTCCGTTAGTGACCAAGGTGCATATGGAAGTGGCGCGTGCAAGCCGTCGTGGTGAAGAGTCGATTCTGATTGGCCATGCCGGTCACCCGGAAGTTGAAGGCACCATGGGTCAGTACAGCAACCCGGAAGGGGGCATGTATCTGGTTGAGTCGCCGGAAGACGTTTTTACGCTGAATGTGAAAAACGAAGCGCGTCTGTCGTTTATGACCCAGACGACGCTTTCCGTGGACGACACCTCAGACGTGATTGACGCCCTGCGCCAGCGCTTCCCAAAAATCGTCGGGCCGCGCAAAGATGATATCTGCTACGCAACCACCAACCGTCAGGAAGCCGTGCGCGCGTTGGCTGAACAGGCGGACGTGGTGCTGGTGGTCGGTTCAAAAAACTCCTCTAACTCTAACCGTCTGGCCGAACTGGCGCAGCGTATGGGGAAAGCGGCGTTTCTGATCGACGACGCAACGGACATTCAGGAAGCGTGGGTGAAAAACGCGGCCTGCGTCGGTGTTACCGCAGGTGCTTCAGCGCCGGATATTCTGGTGCAAAACGTCATTGCCCGCCTGCAAGAGCTGGGTGGTGGCGAAGCGGTGCCGCTGGAAGGCCGTGAAGAGAACATTGTCTTTGAAGTGCCGAAAGAGCTGCGAATCGACGCCCGCGAAGTGGAATAATTTCTTTTCTGATGAAAGGCCAGCACCTTCTGTGCTGGCCTTTTTTTTGCTTCGTATCTTATCGTGACGACAAAATCATGTCTTTTACTGATATCTGAGTCGGTTTCACGTTAAATTCTAATTATTGGTGTTTTCAGTTGGCAGCCTTAGCGAAGGCTGGTTAATCTGAAAACGGTTTACATCATTTTAACGTAAGAGAATAACTATGCATGATGCACAGATCCGTGTCGCCATTGCGGGCGCGGGTGGACGTATGGGTCGCCAGCTGATTCAGGCGGCACTACAGATGGATGGCGTGGCACTTGGCGCGGCGCTGGAGCGTGAAGGTTCATCCCTGCTGGGCTCCGATGCGGGCGAGCTGGCAGGCGCGGGCAAGACAGGCGTTACCGTGCAGAGCAACCTGGAGGCGGTGAAAGAAGACTTTGACGTGTTCATCGACTTTACCCGTCCGGAAGGCACTTTGACTCACCTGGCGTTTTGCCGCCAGCACGGTAAAGGGATGGTGATTGGCACCACCGGTTTCGATGATGCCGGTAAACAGGCCATTCAGGAAGCAGCCGCCGACATTGCAATTGTCTTCGCCGCGAACTTTAGCGTAGGCGTTAACGTTATGCTGAAACTGCTGGAAAAGGCAGCGAAGGTGATGGGCGACTATACCGACATTGAGATTATTGAAGCGCACCACCGCCATAAAGTCGATGCCCCATCTGGCACGGCGCTGGCGATGGGCGAAGCGATTGCTTATGCAATGGATAAAGATTTGAAAGACATCGCGGTCTATTCTCGCGAAGGTCACACTGGCGAGCGCGTGCCTGGCACCATTGGTTTTGCCACCGTTCGCGCGGGTGATATCGTCGGCGAACATACCGCTATGTTCGCCGATATTGGTGAAAGGGTCGAAATCACACATAAAGCATCCAGCCGCATGACGTTTGCAAACGGGGCGGTACGCTCCGCACTGTGGCTAAAAGGTAAGCCAAATGGTCTTTTTGATATGCGAGATGTGCTCGAACTCAACAATTTGTAAGCTTTATTACCCATCGTGATGTGGTTATTGCAGTCGTAACTATTTGATTGCATAGGGCAATATTTTATTGCCCTTTTATTTTGTCTATTTCAAAGGATTATTGCAATTAACTCATTTAAAGTAAGTGTTTTCATGCTATTTTATGTTGCTGTACTGTAAATTTTGACCATCTGGTCCACTTTTTATTCCCGCAAGACGATTGTTTCTTTTAAACTGCCTGCGCAAGCGGTTTCCACAGTAATTTAGTTGATCTTTTTGCCGCTTAATTTGAAATCAAGCCATCAGGCCTGCAAAAGAATAAACAAAATCCCCGTTTTAAGTTGACTTTTACATGGCAAATCCCCAGAATGCCGCCGTTTGCCAAAAATCCGCTGGCAACACATTTGCATTGATCCATGACATGGTTATGAATTAATATGCAAATAAAGTGAGTGAATATTCTCTGGAGGGTGTTTTGATTAAGTCAGCGCTATTGGTTCTGGAAGACGGAACCCAGTTTATCGGTCGGGCCATAGGGGCAACGGGTTCGGCGGTTGGGGAAGTCGTTTTCAATACTTCAATGACCGGTTATCAAGAAATCCTCACTGATCCTTCCTATTCTCGCCAAATCGTTACTCTTACTTATCCTCATATCGGCAATGTCGGCACCAATGCGGCTGACGAAGAATCCTCTCAGGTACATGCGCAAGGCCTGGTCATTCGCGACCTGCCGCTGATTGCCAGCAACTTCCGCAACACCGAAGACCTCTCTTCTTACCTGAAGCGCCATAACATTGTGGCGATTGCCGATATCGATACCCGTAAGCTGACGCGTCTGCTGCGCGAGAAGGGTGCACAAAATGGCTGCATCATCGCAGGGGACAACCTCGATGCGGCGCTGGCGCTGGAAAAAGCGAAAGCCTTCCCGGGCCTGAACGGTATGGACCTGGCGAAAGAAGTGACTACCACAGAAGCCTACAGCTGGACGCAGGGAAGCTGGACGCTGAAAGGCGACCTGCCGGAAGCGAAACCGGAAAGCGAGCTGCCGTTCCACGTGGTGGCCTACGATTTTGGTGCCAAGCGCAACATCCTGCGTATGCTGGTTGACCGTGGCTGCCGCCTGACGGTCGTCCCGGCACAAACGTCTGCGGAAGATGTTCTGAAGATGAACCCGGACGGCATCTTCCTCTCTAACGGTCCTGGCGACCCGGCGCCGTGCGACTACGCTATCGACGCCATTAAGTCCTTCCTTGAAACCGATATCCCGGTATTCGGCATCTGTCTCGGCCATCAGCTGCTGGCGCTGGCGAGCGGAGCGAACACCGTCAAGATGAAGTTCGGCCACCATGGTGGTAACCACCCGGTGAAAGATATCGACAACAACACGGTAATGATCACCGCGCAGAACCACGGCTTCGCTGTGGATGAAGCGACGATGCCAGCTAACCTGCGCGTGACGCATAAGTCACTGTTCGATGGTACCTTGCAGGGTATCCATCGCACCGATAAGCCTGCGTTCAGCTTCCAGGGCCACCCTGAAGCCAGCCCGGGCCCACACGATGCCGCGCCGCTGTTCGATCACTTCATCGAACTTATCGAGCAATACCGTAAGACTGCTAAATAATCAGGAGCTGAGAAGACCATGCCAAAACGTACAGACATAAAAAGCATCCTGATCCTTGGCGCTGGCCCGATCGTGATCGGCCAGGCCTGTGAATTTGACTACTCCGGCGCGCAGGCGTGTAAAGCCCTGCGCGAAGAGGGTTACCGCGTCATCCTGGTCAACTCTAACCCGGCCACCATCATGACCGACCCGGAAATGGCAGATGCGACCTACATCGAGCCAATTCACTGGGAAGTGGTACGCAAAATTATTGAGAAAGAGCGTCCGGACGCGGTGCTGCCAACCATGGGCGGCCAGACGGCGCTGAACTGCGCGCTGGAGCTGGAGCGTCAGGGTGTGCTGGAAGAGTTCGGCGTGACCATGATTGGGGCAACCGCCGACGCGATTGATAAAGCAGAAGACCGTCGTCGCTTCGACGTGGCAATGAAAAAAATTGGCCTCGACACCGCGCGTTCCGGTATCGCACACAACATGGAAGAAGCGCTGGCCGTCGCGGCTGACGTGGGCTATCCGTGCATCATCCGTCCATCATTCACCATGGGCGGCACCGGCGGCGGTATCGCCTACAACCGCGAAGAGTTCGAAGAGATTTGCGAACGCGGTCTGGATCTCTCCCCAACTAAAGAGCTGCTGATTGATGAATCGCTGATTGGCTGGAAAGAGTACGAGATGGAAGTGGTGCGTGATAAAAACGACAACTGCATCATCGTTTGCTCCATCGAAAACTTCGACGCGATGGGGATCCACACCGGCGACTCCATCACCGTTGCGCCAGCTCAGACGCTGACCGACAAAGAGTACCAAATCATGCGTAACGCCTCGATGGCGGTACTGCGTGAAATCGGCGTGGAAACCGGCGGCTCGAACGTGCAGTTCTCGGTGAACCCGAAAACCGGCCGTCTGATTGTTATCGAAATGAACCCGCGCGTGTCCCGTTCCTCCGCGCTGGCCTCCAAAGCCACCGGCTTCCCGATTGCGAAAGTGGCGGCGAAACTGGCGGTGGGTTACACCCTTGACGAGCTGATGAACGACATCACCGGTGGCCGCACGCCAGCGTCCTTCGAACCGTCCATCGACTACGTTGTGACCAAAATTCCTCGCTTTAATTTCGAGAAATTCGCCGGCGCGAACGACCGTCTGACTACCCAGATGAAATCCGTTGGTGAAGTCATGGCGATTGGCCGCACGCAGCAGGAATCCCTGCAAAAAGCGCTGCGTGGCCTGGAAGTGGGCGCGACCGGCTTTGACCCGAAAGTCAGCCTGGACGACCCGGAAGCACTGACCAAAATCCGCCGCGAGCTGAAAGACGCGGGCGCAGAGCGTATCTGGTACATCGCCGATGCCTTCCGTGCGGGCCTCTCCGTCGACGGCGTATTTAACCTGACTAACATCGACCGCTGGTTCCTGGTGCAGATTGAAGAGCTGGTGCGTCTGGAAGAGAAAGTGGCAGAGCTGGGCATCAACGGCCTTGACGCAGACTTCCTGCGCATGCTGAAGCGTAAAGGCTTCGCCGATGCGCGTCTGGCTAAACTGGCGGGCGTACGTGAAGCGGAGATCCGCAAGCTGCGCGACCAGTATGACCTGCACCCGGTTTACAAGCGCGTGGATACCTGTGCGGCAGAGTTCTCGACCGATACCGCGTACATGTACTCCACCTATGAAGACGAGTGCGAGGCGAACCCGTCCGTCGACCGCGACAAGATTATGGTGCTGGGCGGCGGTCCAAACCGTATCGGCCAGGGCATTGAGTTCGACTACTGCTGCGTGCATGCCTCGCTGGCGCTGCGCGAAGACGGTTACGAGACCATCATGGTCAACTGTAACCCGGAAACCGTCTCGACCGACTACGACACTTCCGACCGCCTCTACTTCGAGCCGGTTACGCTGGAAGACGTGCTTGAAATCGTGCGCATCGAGAAGCCGAAAGGCGTGATCGTGCAGTATGGCGGCCAGACTCCGCTGAAGCTGGCGCGTGCGCTGGAAGCAGCAGGTGTGCCGGTCATCGGCACCAGCCCGGACGCTATTGACCGTGCGGAAGACCGCGAGCGTTTCCAGCAGGCAGTTGATCGTCTCAAGCTGAAACAGCCGGCGAACGCCACCGTGACCGCGATTGAAATGGCCGTTGAGAAAGCGAAAGAGATTGGTTACCCGCTGGTGGTGCGTCCATCCTACGTACTGGGCGGCCGTGCGATGGAAATCGTCTATGACGAAGCCGACCTGCGTCGCTACTTCCAGACGGCGGTGAGCGTTTCCAACGATGCGCCAGTGCTGCTCGACCGCTTCCTCGACGACGCGGTTGAAGTCGACGTTGACGCTATCTGCGACGGCGAAATGGTGCTGATTGGCGGCATCATGGAGCACATCGAGCAGGCTGGCGTGCACTCCGGTGACTCCGCATGTTCTCTTCCTGCGTACACCCTGAGCCAGGAGATTCAGGATGTGATGCGTCAGCAGGTGCAGAAGCTGGCCTTCGAGCTACAGGTTCGCGGCCTGATGAACGTTCAGTTCGCAGTGAAAGACAACGAAGTTTATCTGATTGAAGTCAACCCGCGTGCGGCACGTACCGTACCGTTCGTCTCTAAAGCGACCGGTATTCCGCTGGCGAAAGTGGCGGCGCGCGTGATGGCTGGCCAGACGCTGACTCAGCAGGGAGTCACGAAAGAAATCATCCCGCCGTACTACTCGGTGAAAGAGGTGGTGCTGCCGTTCAACAAATTCCCGGGCGTTGACCCACTGTTAGGGCCAGAGATGCGCTCTACCGGGGAAGTGATGGGCGTGGGCCGCACCTTCGCAGAAGCGTTTGCCAAGGCACAGCTGGGCAGTAGCTCCACCATGAGAAAATCGGGCCGTGCGCTGCTCTCCGTTCGCGAAGGCGATAAAGAGCGCGTGGTTGACCTGGCCGCCAAGCTGCTTAAACAGGGCTTCGAGCTGGATGCAACCCACGGCACGGCAATTGTGCTGGGTGAAGCTGGGATCAACCCGCGTCTGGTGAACAAGGTGCATGAAGGTCGTCCGCACATTCAGGACCGTATCAAGAATGGTGAGTACACCTACATCATCAACACCACCGCAGGTCGCCAGGCGATTGAAGACTCCAAGCTGATTCGCCGCAGCGCGCTCCAGTATAAAGTGCATTACGACACCACCCTGAACGGCGGTTTCGCGACGGCCATGGCGCTGAATGCGGATGCCACCGAGAAGGTGATTTCGGTGCAGGAAATGCACGCTCAGATTAGCAAGTAATCTGCGTAGGCCCGGCAAGCGTTAGCGCCGCCGGGCAAGTGGCGGGTGGCGCTTCGCTTACCCGCCCTACGGTTTTCTTTACCCATCTTAAGAACCTTCTGGTTTTTCATCCGCTTTCAGTCAGTTAGCCTAAAATGGTTAGGTCGATAACGAAAATTCAACTGAGAGCAGGGGAAAACACCATGCAAAATAAACTACTGATCGCTTCCGTTCTGGCTGCCACTGCAATGTTCACCGTGGCGGGCTGTTCGTCAAATCAGGCCGTAAAAACCACCGATGGTAAAACTATCGTTACTGACGGGAAACCGCAGGTGGATGACGATACCGGTCTGGTATCGTACAAAAACGCCGAAACCGGTCAAACTGAACAGATTAACCGTGACCAGGTTAAATCAATGGGTGAGCTGGATAACTAAAAAAAAAGCAGTGGCACATGCCACTGCTTTTTTTGCGTCAGAATGATCGATTACCAGCGATGGTTTAACAAAATATGACCGCCGTAAGCGGCATAGCTGTTTTCACCCCACTCACCGCTGGCACGCAGGGAGATCGTTGTGGTTTCGTTCAGGTTGCCGGTTACGCCCAGCTCTAACTGACCACGATCTTCTGGCGTATCGTTGCTGACGGTTTCGTCATTGAATGCCAGATCGTTTTGACCAGCACCTTTCAACCAGTTAACTGCGACGTATGGCTGCCAGGCCTTGACGTCCTTCTGCTGGAAGTAGCTTGCTTTAACGCCAAGACGACCAAAGACGCTGTCATTGTCCAGCGTGGTTACGCGTACGCCGTCGCGATCGGTGTGATTTTCCTGATCGAGATAGCTGTAGATCACCTGCGCCTGTGGCTCGATCTTCCATGTACGTTCATTTTCAGACTGGATAACCCACGCGTGGCCGACTTCAACAGACGCGGCGAAACCTTTGCTATCGTAATCTTCATCGTTACGATTGCTGGTGACTTTGTTGTTGTACCAGCTATAAGCGGCCCAGGTATCAACGTAGCTGCCCAGACGTAATTTCTGATCTTCCTGCCAGGTGGCGTACAGCCCAACATTAAAGCCATCAACTTTACCCTGTGCGTCACGCACGTTGTGCTTCGCATCAGAATGGGTCTTCGCCTGGCCTGCACCGAACATACCACCGGCACGCAGGATGCCGTTATCCATTGGCTTGCTCATGAAATCGCTGCCGACTTGCAGAACGGTGGTGGTGGTGTCGTAGCTGACTTTATCGCCACCCGCATCGTTCTCATGATAGCGACCCTTAACGTACATCCAGGTGTTCAGATCGTCTTCATTGCGGAAAGTGAGCTGGTCGCGATCGTCGCGCTTATGCAGGAACATGCTCTGCGCGGCAAGGTAGTTACCTAAGTAAGCACCCACTTCAGGTGCCATAACTTCCGGGGCACTGTTACCGCCGTTATCGTTGTTGCCGCCGTTATCGGTGTTGCCGCCGTTGTCAGTGTTGCCGCCGTTATCGGTGTTGCCGCCGTTGTCAGTGTTGCCGCCGTTGTCGGTGTTACCACCATCATCGGCGTTACCACCGTCATCTGTGTTACCACCGTCATCGGTGTTAC
>OFLT01000240.1_pt1 | contig 13771 bp, 10 predicted proteins | sample 1540961 | NCBI WGS metagenome assembly OFLT01 (sample SAMEA4413041, study PRJEB24355) | metagenome | biome: human; feature: gut; material: faeces | place: United Kingdom | collected 2010
ATCGTAGAAAGTGGCGTTAGCGTATTAGGTAAAATCTTCGGTTTCTAATACACGATTAATTATTGGCCAGAGCGAATGCTCTGGTCTTTTTTTGTGCCATTTTATTTGTTACTATTTTAGTAAAAAAAGATTGTTAATAAATAGGAGATTTGAATATGAAATTCAAAAATATATTATTTGATTTCGACGATACATTAGTGGATTTTTATGACGCTGAGAAAAAAGCGTTTTATAATTTAGCGCAGAAATACAATCATCAGCCAACTCAACAGGATTTCGAACATTTTAAGAAAGTGAACCAAGCGCATTGGGAAGCATTTCAACAAAATAAATTGACTAAAGATGAAGTGCTGTCACAACGATTTATTAATTATTTTAATGACTATCAAATTCATGTAAATGGAAAAGAAGCTGATGAGTGCTTTAGAGCTGAATTAGCAAAGGCACCAGTTAAATTATTTGATCATACATTAGAAGTTATACAACAATTAAAATTAAATCATTCTCTCTATATAGTAACCAATGGTGTAACAGAAACACAGCTACGACGAATTGCTCAGACACAATTTAATGAAATATTTCAAGATGTCTTTATATCTGAACAAGCTGGATTTCAAAAGCCGATGACAGAGTTCTTCGATTTTGTGTTTGAACATATCGGAGAGAATAACAGGAATCAAACTCTAATTGTGGGAGATTCTTTAACGTCTGACATTTTAGGTGGTAAAAATGCTAATATATCAACATGTTGGTTTAATATTAGACAAAAAGAAAACCATACGTCTATTCAACCGGATTATATCATTAATGATTTATCAGAAATGATTCGCATTGTTGAGTGAATAGAAGAGATAAAGACAATTGAAGAAGTATAAGTTGAGCCAACACTTGTAGAATTTATCATTACAAGTGTTGGCTCAGTTTAGTTGATATATATTATCGTTACGACATTATGGATTCCATATTAAGATGTCGTGCCCCTCAGGATTTTTGGTTTCTACATCTTTAAAACCCTGTTTTAAAAAGAATTCTTTTGAGTTATTTCTAGCAATAGCTTTAATTGGTTTTTTATTTTCTTTAGCAAAGTTTAATAGTTGCTTAGCATATCCACGTCTTTGGTACGTATCTAATACTTCTAATTTCCAAAGAAGAATATAGTCATTGCTATTAGGGAAATAGGTTTCTTCTACTTCTCCTTTATCAAGTAATGCCATTCTCGCAACTAATTTATTACCAACAAAAATTCCATAAAAAGGAGAATCGGAACTTGCATCAATCATTTGTCCCTTTAACTCCTCAATCATATATAGGTTCTTGTTACCAAATTCTCTGAAATCAGCGAAAAGCTCATCTGTTTTGTAATTGATTTGTAAATGTTTAACTTCACCCATAACGTTATCCCCCTTTGTTTCTTTATTTTATTATACCCTCTTTAAAATGCTTTTTCATTTAATAATCATACTTAGTTGATTTGTAAAAAATTTAGATAAATTAATTTATAAGCCGTTAAATTGTCAATGAGAAATATAATCTTTATACTATATGAGGAATAGTGATAATGAAGGAGTAAATACATGAAGTGTAATACGTTAAAGTTAACTGAACAGGATCAGTTCATTAATAAAATAAAAAATAGTGAATCTCAAATTACATCTTTTTATGAATATGATGCAGCGAAAAAGGAAAGCTTTTATAGAAGATTAAAAACACCTAATAATGGAAGGGAATTTCATTTATCACGAGTGATTAAATCTTACATGAATGAATTAAAGTTAACACATCAGCAGCTGAATAACATAGATGCTTTAGCTGATGGTGCAAAAGTAGTGATTGGTGGACAACAAGCTGGTCTTTTTGGGGGTCCACTGTATACGTTTCATAAGATTTTCTCAATTATAACTTTAAGTCGTCAACTTTCTGAGGAATATGATACTCCTATTGTACCTGTGTTTTGGATTGCAGGTGAGGACCATGATTTTGAAGAGGTGAATCATACGTATGCATTCAATAATAAAGAAACTACCTTGAAAAAAGTAAAGTATCATACGATGATACCACCAGATAGTAATGTTTCAAGATATACTCCTGATAAGAACGAATTAAAAGCATCATTAAATCACTTTTTTAAAGAAATGAAGGAAACTGTACATACTCAAGATGTTTATCAAATGTGCGTCAATATTATTAATCAATTTGATTCATGGACTGATATTTTTAAGGGATTGATACATGAAGTGTTTAAGGATTATGGGATTTTACTTATTGATGCTCAATACCCTGAATTAAGACAGATGGAGAAACCGTTGTTTAAAGAGATATTAGAAAAGAGGAATCAAGTCGATCAATCTTTTCGTGAAACTCAGATACGAACAACTCAACAACAACTTCCATCAATGATACAAACAGAGACAAACACACATTTATTTATCCATGAAGACGGAATGAGACAGCTTTTAAATTTTGATGGCACTTATTTTAAACTGAATAAAACTGAGAAACGTTACACGAAACAAAATTTATTAGATATTATAGAAAGAGAGCCTGAAAGAATTTCTAATAATGTTGTTACTCGTCCAGTTGTAGAGGAATGGTTGTTTAACACAGTAGCATTTATCGGAGGTCCAAGCGAAATCAAATATTGGGCAGAATTAAAAGGTGTTTTCGATACGTTAAATGTAGAAATGCCTATTGTTATGCCAAGATTAAGAATCACGTATTTGTATGCTAGAACTAAAAAGTTATTAAAACAATATAATTTATCGATAGAGTCTGTCATTGCTAATGGAGTAGAACAGGAACGTCAACGTTTTGTTCGTGAAAAAGCATCAAATAATTTTATAAATGAAGTAGAAGAAATGAAAATTCAGCAACAAGAACTTTATAACAATTTATTCACCTATGTGGAAAATAACCATGACAACCAACTTCTTTTAGAAAAAAATAATCAAATTCATCTCAATCAGTACGATTATTTAATCAAACGGTACTTACTGAATATTGAAAGAGAAAATGATATAAGTATGCGACAGTTTAGAGAAATTAGTGAAACACTCCATCCAATGGGTGGTCTACAAGAAAGAGTTTGGAATCCACTTCAAATTATGAATGATTTTGGGATAGATGTGTTCAGTCCCTCCACCTATCCACCACTTTCTTACTCGTTTGATCATTTGATTATAAATCCTTGATATGACAGTATTTTTGCCCGTTTTATCTTAAAGATAAAACGGGTTTTTTGTGTTTGAGCAAATTATTTGCACCTTTTTTGTATAATTAGTGGAGGATAGTGGGGAGATGTGGTAAATTATAAATAAGGTGAGGTGATAAAAAATGTTCATGGGAGAATTCGATCATCAATTGGATACAAAAGGACGTATGATTATACCGTCCAAGTTTCGTTATGATCTAAATGAACGTTTTATTATCACAAGAGGCCTTGATAAATGTTTATTTGGTTACACTCTAGAAGAGTGGCAGCAAATTGAAGAGAAGATGAAAACCTTACCTATGACAAAAAAAGACGCGCGTAAATTTATGCGTATGTTCTTCTCAGGTGCTGTAGAAGTAGAATTAGATAAACAAGGGCGTATTAATATTCCGCAAAATTTAAGGAAATATGCCAATTTAAGTAAGGAATGTACAGTAATTGGTGTCTCAAATCGTATTGAGATTTGGGACAGAGAAACTTGGAATGATTTCTATGATGAATCTGAAGAAAGTTTCGAAGACATTGCTGAAGATTTAATAGATTTTGATTTTTAAATGGAGGAATTTAGATGTTTCATCATGTGAGCGTCATGTTAAACGAAACCATTGATTATTTAAATATTAAAGAAGATGGTGTGTATGTTGACTGTACGTTGGGTGGAGCAGGACATGCCCTCTATTTACTTAATCAATTAAATGATAAAGGTAGACTTATTGCGATTGATCAAGATTTAACAGCCATAGAAAATGCGAAAGAAGTTTTAAAAGAACATTTGCACAAAGTCACTTTTGTTCATAACAACTTTCGAGAATTAACAAATATTTTAAATGAATTAGAAATTGAAAAAGTAGATGGTATTTATTATGACTTAGGTGTTTCAAGCCCGCAATTGGATGTGCCTGAAAGAGGCTTTAGTTATCACAATGATGCGAAACTAGATATGCGAATGGATCAAACACAATCACTTTCTGCGTATGAAGTAGTTAATCAATGGTCTTATGAAGCATTAGTTAGGATTTTCTTTCGTTACGGCGAAGAGAAATTTTCTAAACAGATTGCACGCAGAATTGAAGCCCATCGAGAACAACAACCTATAGAAACAACTTTAGAACTAGTTGATGTCATTAAAGAAGGCATACCAGCGAAAGCAAGACGAAAAGGGGGACATCCTGCGAAACGCGTGTTCCAAGCTATTCGAATTGCTGTGAATGATGAGTTATCAGCTTTTGAAGATTCAGTTGAGCAAGCCATTGAATGTGTGAAGGTCGGAGGTAGAATTTCAGTTATTACTTTCCACTCTTTGGAAGATCGTTTGTGTAAACAAATTTTCCAAGAGTTTGAGAAAGGTCCAGACGTACCAAGAGGTCTACCCGTTATTCCTGAAGCATATACACCTAAGTTAAAACGAGTAAATCGTAAACCGATTACCGCTACTGATGACGATTTAAACGAAAACAATCGAGCACGTAGCGCCAAGTTACGCGTAGCAGAAATATTAAAATAAGGAGTAAGTGTAATGGCTGTAGAAAAAATTTATCAACCTTATGATGAAGCGACACAAACCAGTATCCCACAAAGACAACCACAATCGAGTCCTGAAAAACAAACCGTTAAAAGAAAAGTTGTTGTTCAACTTACTAGATTTGAAAAAATTTTATACATAGCTTTAATAACTGTAATTGCTCTAATAAGTATTTATATGCTATCTTTAAAAATGGATGCGTACGATACGCGAGGAAAAATTGCAGATTTAGATCAAAAAATAGAGAAACAATCTAGTGAGAACAGCGCATTAAAGTCTGAAATTAAGAAAAATTCTTCATATGAACGCATTTACGACAAGGCTAAGAAGCAGGGCATGAGCCTAGAGAACGACAATGTAAAGGTAGTGCGTAATAATGTCGAAGCGAAAAATTAAAATTAAAAAAAATAAAATAGGAGCAGTCCTACTTGTTGGTTTATTCGGACTGCTCTTTTTTATATTGGTGCTAAGGTTTTCTTATGTAATGATTACTGGCCACTCTAATGGTCAAGATTTAATTATGAAAGCAAATGAGAAATACTTAGTCAAAAATTCTCAACAACCAGAACGAGGTAAGATTTATGATCGTAATGGTAAAGTTTTAGCAGAAGATGTAGAAAGATATAAACTTGTTGCAGTTGTGGATAAAAAAGCAAGTAAAGAAAGTAAAAAGCCGCGACACGTGGTTGATAAAAAAAAGACAGCAAAAAAATTAGCTGAAATCATAGATATGGACGCTGACGAAATAGAAAAACGACTTAATAATAAGAAAGCCTTTCAAATCGAATTTGGTCAGAAAGGTACTAATTTAACTTATCAAGAAAAAGAAAAAATAGAGAAAATGAAATTACCTGGTATAGCACTTTACCCAGAAACTGAGCGGTTTTATCCTAATGGTAATTTTGCCTCCCATTTAATAGGGATGGCACAGAAAGATCCTGATACTGGTGAATTAAATGGTGCATTAGGTGTTGAAAAAATATTCAATAGTTATTTAAATGGATCAAGAGGTGCACTTAAATATATACATGATATATGGGGCTACATCGCACCTAATACGAAGAAAGAGCAGCAACCTAAACGTGGAGACGATGTACACTTAACAATTGATTCTAATATACAAGTCTTTGTGGAAGAAGCTCTTGATGACATGGTTGAACGCTATGCTCCAAAAGATTTATTTGCAGTAGTAATGGACGCAAAAACTGGTGAAATACTTGCATATAGCCAACGTCCGACTTTTAACCCTGAAACAGGTAAAGATTTTGGCAAAAAGTGGGCAAACGATTTATATCAAAATACATATGAACCGGGCTCTACTTTTAAAACATACGGCTTAGCTGCAGCAATTCAAGAAGGTAAATTCAAACCGGATGAAAAGTATAAATCAGGTCATAGAAATATTATGGGCTCTGAAATTTCCGATTGGAATAAAACTGGTTGGGGACGTATACCTATGTCGTTAGGTTTTACTTATTCATCAAATACGTTGATGATGCACTTACAAGATTTGGTTGGTGCCGATAAAATGAAATCTTGGTATGAACGCTTTGGATTTGGCAAAAAAACAGGTGGTATGTTTGATGGAGAAGCTGCAGGTAATATTGGTTGGGCAAATGAATTACAACAAAAAACGTCAGCATTTGGTCAATCCACAACTGTTACCCCTGCTCAAATGATTCAAGCACAATCGGCTTTCTTTAATAAAGGGAATATGCTTAAACCATGGTTTGTAAGTAGTATTGATAATCCAATAACTAAAAAGAATTATTACTCTGGTAAAAAAGAGTTTGCCGGTAAACCAGTAACGGAAGAAACAGCCAATAAAGTTGAAGAAGAACTTGATAAAGTAGTAAATAGTAAGAAGAGTCATGCTATGAATTATCGCGTAAAAGGTTATGATATTGAAGGTAAGACAGGAACAGCACAAGTAGCTGATTCAAATGGAGGCGGTTATGTTAAAGGTGAAAATCCTTACTTTGTAAGCTTCATTGGGGATGCACCTAAGAAAAAACCTAAAGTCATTGTCTATGCAGGTATGAGTCTTGCTCAAAAAAATGATCAAGAAGCATATGAAATGGGTGTGAGCAAAGCATTTAAACCAATTATGGAGAATACGCTGAAATATTTAAATGTTGGAAAATCTAGTGATACTTCATCAAAAACTGACTATAGTAAAGTGCCTAACGTGCAAGGAGATGAAGTTCAAAAAGCAGAGGATAGCGTCAATGCTCAATCTCTTAAACCTATTACGATTGGTAATGGCAAACAAATTAAACAACAATCAGTTAAGTCAGGTACCAAAGTCCTACCACACAGTAAAGTAATGTTAATGACAGACGGGGAATTAACAATGCCGGATATGACCGGATGGACAAAGGAAGATGTACTTGCTTTTGAAGATTTAACGAAAATTAAAGTTTCTACTAAAGGTAATGGATTTGTCACGAATCAAAGTATCTCAAAAGGTCAAATCATTAAAAATAAAGATAAGATAGAAGTGTCATTATCTGCTGAAGATACGGATGATGACCAAGAGAAAACTGATGAGGACTCTTCGGATAACAAATCAAAGAAAGATAAAGCTGATGAGGATCATTCAAATACATCTTCGTCAACTAAGAATGATAAGTCAAACGCCGACTCGAAAAATGATTCTGATGACAGCACAAATGAAACATCAGGTTCTGAGAGAAATAATTAATTTAAGAGAACTTGATATCAACAACAGGTTGGGATTAACATTTTAGGGATTAGCTCACAAATGGTCCCAACCTTATTTAATAAATAGATAATGTCGTATATTAAAATAAAACAAAAACTGATAAAATATTAAAGGTTATTTACAAATAAAAAGAGCTAAAATTAGAAAGTGAAGAAAAGGAGATTTATATGATCTTTATATACGCAATCATCGCATTACTGATAACATTTATTTTAGTCCCTATACTTATTCCAACATTGAAACGTATGAAGTTTGGACAAAGTATCCGTGAGGAAGGGCCTCAAAGCCATATGAAAAAAACAGGTACTCCTACTATGGGTGGGCTTACATTTTTAATTAGTATTATAATTTCCTCTATCATTGCAATTATCTTTGTAGACCATTCAAATCCAATTATTTTGTTACTATTTGTAACAATCGGTTTTGGTCTTATTGGATTTATTGATGACTATATTATTGTAGTTAAAAAGAATAACCAAGGATTAACTAGTAAACAAAAGTTTCTAGCACAAATAATTATTGCAGTTATATTCTTTGTGCTAAGTGATGTATTTCACCTTGTGCATTTTACGACAGATTTGCATATTCCATTTGTGAATTTTGATATTCCGTTGTCATTTGCTTACGTGATATTTATCGTCTTTTGGCAAGTTGGTTTCTCAAATGCTGTAAACTTAACTGATGGTTTAGATGGATTGGCAACCGGTTTGTCAATAATAGGTTTTGCAATGTATGCTGTAATGAGTTACATGTTAGATTCACCGGCTATTGGCATATTTTGTATTATAATGATTTTCGCTTTACTAGGTTTCTTACCTTACAATTTAAATCCAGCGAAAGTTTTCATGGGAGACACAGGAAGTCTTGCTCTAGGTGGTATTTTTGCAACGATTTCAATCATGTTGAATCAAGAATTATCATTAATATTAATTGGTTTTGTGTTTGTAGTTGAGACATTATCTGTAATGTTACAAGTAGCCTCATATAAATTAACGAAGAAACGTATTTTCAAGATGAGTCCTATACATCACCACTTCGAATTAAGTGGTTGGGGTGAATGGAAGGTAGTAACAGTATTTTGGACGGTAGGTTTAATTACAGGATTAATAGGTTTATGGATTGGAGTGCATTAAATTGCTAAATTACACTGAATTAGAAAATAAAAATGTTTTAGTAGTAGGCTTAGCAAAAAGTGGATATGAAGCGGCGAAACTTCTCCTTAAATTAGGGGCTAACGTTAAAGTCAATGATGGAAAGGATCTTTCACAGGATGCACATGCTAAAGATTTAGAATCTATGGGCATTGAGGTAATTAGCGGTAGTCATCCTTTTTCTTTATTAGATGATGATCCTATCATTGTGAAAAACCCAGGTATTCCATATACTGTATCAATTATTAAAGAAGCAACAAATAGAGGGCTTAAAATCTTAACAGAGGTTGAACTTAGCTATTTAATTTCTGAGGCACCAATCATAGCAGTTACTGGAACTAACGGTAAAACTACTGTCACTTCACTAATCGGTGATATGTTCCAAAAAAGCGTGTTGACTGGACGACTTTCTGGGAATATTGGTTATGTAGCCTCAAAAGTTGCACAAGAAGTTAAATCAGATGAGTATTTAATAACAGAATTATCATCTTTTCAATTATTAGGCATTGAGGAATATAAACCACATATCGCTATCATTACTAATATTTATTCTGCACATTTGGATTACCATGAAACGTTAGAGAACTATCAAAATGCTAAAAAGCAAATATATAAAAATCAAACTAAAGATGATTATCTCATTTGTAATTATCATCAAAGGCACCTAATTGAATCAGAAAATCTAGAAGCGAAAACATTTTATTTTTCAACACAGCAAGAAGTTGATGGGATATACATTAAAGATGGTTTCATTGTTTTTAACGGCATTCGCATTATTAACACTAAAGACTTAGTGCTACCGGGAGAACATAACCTGGAAAATATTTTAGCAGCTGTTCTAGCATCAATCATTGCTGGAGTGCCAGTCAAAGCTATTGTAGATAGTCTTGTTACTTTTTCCGGTATTGATCATAGACTTCAGTATATTGGTACAAATCGCACAAATAAATATTATAATGATTCAAAAGCAACTAATACTTTAGCTACTCAATTTGCGCTTAACTCTTTTGATCAACCAATTATTTGGTTGTGTGGTGGATTAGATCGTGGTAATGAATTCGATGAACTTATTCCTTATATGGAAAATGTACGTGTGATGGTTGTTTTTGGAGAAACACAAGATAAATTTGCTAAATTGGGAAATAGTCAAGGTAAGTATGTGATTAAAGCAACAGATGTAGAGGATGCTGTTGATAAAATTCAAGATATAGTCGAGCCCAATGATGTTGTTCTATTATCACCAGCTTGTGCAAGTTGGGATCAGTATCATACATTTGAAGAACGTGGTGAGAAGTTTATCGATAGATTCCGAGCGCACTTGCCATCATACTAAGGAGTGTGAATGCTCATGGAAGAGAATAAAAATCAACCTAATAAGGAGAATATGTCGAATAAAGACGATAATGCAACTCATTTGAATGACAGTCAAAGAAATGAAGACTTAGAGCTTTTTAGACGGAATAAAAACGCTCGCCAACGCAGAAGACGTCGTATAGATAACCAAAGTAAAGAAAAGGATGCTACGTCTACACAATCACAGTTAGAAACTAAACCAATGGATAAATTTATAGATAATCACAAGTCGCATAATCAAGACAAAGAAATAAAAAGTGACTTAATTGAAGATAATGTTAATGATGAAAACGACAATCAAAAAAATATTAATGATAAATTAAATGACCGTATTGTCCAAGAAACAAATGAAAGTCGTCAAAGTACTGAAGACGATGAGGAATTTCTACTTGATCATCGGAGTGAACAACAACCTAAAGCCTCTCGTCATTCTAAAAAGCATAAATTACTAAGTAAATTTACTTCTAAAAAAGAAAAGGAAACATCTACATCGTTCAATAATAATGAGAAGGTAACTCAAATTAAACCGCTTAGTTTAGAAGAAAAAAGAGCCATAAGACGTAAAAAGCAAAAAAGAATCCAATATACCATTATCACACTACTCATTCTTATCATTGTTCTCATTTTACTCTATATGTTTACACCACTGAGTAAAATATCAAATGTAAATGTTAAAGGTAATAACAACGTAAGTACGAGTAAAATAAAGAAAGAACTTAACGTTACTTCGCGATCACGAATGTATACTTTTAGTAAAAATAAAGCGATTAGGAACTTAAAACAGAATCCTTTAATCAAAGAAGTTGATATTCATAAACAATTACCAAACACGTTAACTGTCAACGTGACTGAGTACCAAATTGTCGGTTTAGAAAAAAATAAAGATAAATATGTGCCAATTATAGAAGATGGTAAAGAATTAACAGAATACAAAGATGAAGTGTCACATGATGGGCCTATCATTGATGGGTTCAAAGGAGACAAAAAAACACGAATTATAAAAGCTTTATCAGAAATGTCACCTAAAGTGAGAAACTTAATTGCAGAGGTGAGTTACGCACCAACTAAAAATAAACAAAGTCGCATAAAGATCTTCACCAAAGATAATATGCAAGTTATTGGTGACATTACAACGATTGCAGACAAAATGCAATATTATCCTCAAATGTCACAATCATTAAGCAGAGATGACTCTGGCGAACTTAAGACAAATGGCTATATTGATTTATCGGTTGGAGCGTCATTTATTCCTTATCAAGGTTCATCAACTGTTCAATCGGGTACAGAACAAAATGTAACCAAGTCAACACAAGAAGAAAATGATGCAAAAGAAGAACTTCAAAATGTGTTGAATAAAATAAATAAACAATCTAAAGAAAATAATTAAAAAATTTCGATAATAGTATGTGTTTATAGTTCACAAGCTATTCAACGTATTGTACACTAAACATAGTGTACTTAAATAGTATAATTTGTCAGGAGGTGCCTATCTATGGAGGAACATTACTATGTGAGCATAGATATAGGTTCATCAAGCGTAAAAACAATAGTAGGCGAAAAATTTCACAACGGAATTAATGTGATAGGTACAGGGCAAACCTACACAAGTGGTATCAAGAATGGTTTAATTGATGATTTTGATATTGCAAGACAAGCAATTAAAGATACAATTAAGAAGGCTTCAATTGCCTCTGGTGTAGATATAAAAGATGTATTTTTAAAACTACCTATCATCGGTACCGAAGTATATGATGAATCAAATGAAATTGAATTTTATGAGGATACTGAAATTGATGGCACGCATATTGAATCAGTTTTAGAAGGTATCCGGGATAAAAATGATGTGCCTGAAACTGAAGTGATAAATGTATTCCCAATTCGTTTTGTAGTTGACAAAGACAATGAAGTTTCAGATCCTAAAGAATTAATTGCAAGACATTCATTAAAAGTAGATGCAGGTGTCATCGCAATCCAAAAATCTATTTTAATCAATATGATTAAATGTGTTGAGGCATGTGGTGTTGACGTGTTAGATGTTTATTCTGATGCGTACAATTATGGTTTTATTCTCACACCAACGGAGAAGGAATTAGGCGCTTGTGTTATTGATATCGGTGAAGACTTAACGCAAGTTGCTTTCTATGAACGAGGAGAACTTGTAGATGCTGAATCTATAGAAATGGCCGGTCGAGACATTACGGATGATATTGCTCAAGGACTAAATACTACATATGACACAGCTGAAAAGGTAAAACATCAATATGGTCATGCATTTTATGACTCTGCTTCAGATCAAGATGTCTTTTCAGTAGATCAAGTTGATTCAGATGAACATGTTCAATATACTCAAAAAGATTTAAGTGACTTTATTGAACAAAGAGTCGAAGATATATTCTTTGAAGTCTTTGACGTTTTACAAGAGCTAGGACTTACAAAAGTAAACGGAGGATTTGTAGTTACTGGTGGATCTGCAAATTTACTAGGTGTAAAAGAATTACTACAAGATATGGTTAGTGAAAAAGTGAGAATTCATACACCGTCACAAATGGGTATCAGAAAACCAGAATTTTCTTCGGCTATTTCTACGATTTCTAGTAGTATCGCTTTTGACGAGTTATTAGATTATGTTACAATTAGTTATCAAGATAGTGAAGAATTTGAAGAAGAAGTTATCGAAACTGATAAAGATACTGAAACAAAATCAAGCGGTTTTGATTGGTTTAAGCGTAAATCAAACAAAAAAGAAAATGACGAGGTAGCACCAGAAGCGCCTCGTGAAGAGTATTATGAAGACCGTGAAAATCATCTAGAAGATGAACAACAAACAGAAGGCAAAGCCAAAGAAGAAAGTAAGTTTAAAAAATTAATGAAATCTCTATTTGAATGATTATTGGCCATAAAGACTAGGAGGAAAATTAAATGTTAGAATTTGAACAAGGATTTAATCATTTAGCCACATTGAAAGTTATCGGTGTAGGTGGTGGCGGAAATAACGCCGTTAACCGTATGATTGACCATGGTATGAATAATGTAGAATTTATTGCCATCAACACTGATGGACAAGCTTTAAACTTATCAAAAGCTGAATCAAAAATTCAAATTGGTGAGAAATTAACACGTGGATTAGGTGCTGGTGCTAATCCTGAAATTGGGAAGAAAGCAGCAGAAGAATCAAGAGAACAAATTGAAGATGCTATCCAAGGTGCTGATATGGTATTCGTAACTGCTGGTATGGGTGGCGGTACTGGAACAGGTGCTGCACCGGTTGTTGCTAAAATAGCAAAAGAAATGGGTGCTTTAACTGTAGGTGTTGTTACGCGTCCATTCGGTTTCGAAGGTCGTAAGCGCCAAACACAAGCGGCAGCTGGTGTAGAATCTATGAAAGCAGCAGTGGATACATTAATTGTTATTCCAAATGATCGCTTATTAGATATCGTTGACAAATCTACGCCAATGATGGAAGCATTTAAAGAAGCGGATAATGTATTACGTCAAGGTGTACAAGGTATTTCAGATTTAATTGCAGTATCAGGTGAAGTGAACTTAGACTTTGCAGACGTTAAAACAATTATGTCTAATCAAGGTTCTGCGTTAATGGGTATCGGTGTGTCATCTGGTGAAAACAGAGCAGTCGAAGCCGCTAAAAAAGCAATTTCATCTCCATTATTAGAAACATCAATTGTAGGTGCTCAAGGTGTACTTATGAACATTACAGGTGGAGAATCACTGTCTTTATTTGAAGCTCAAGAAGCAGCTGATATTGTTCAAGATGCTGCAGATGAAGATGTGAATATGATTTTTGGTACAGTTAT
>OFLT01000242.1_pt1 | contig 12959 bp, 9 predicted proteins | sample 1540961 | NCBI WGS metagenome assembly OFLT01 (sample SAMEA4413041, study PRJEB24355) | metagenome | biome: human; feature: gut; material: faeces | place: United Kingdom | collected 2010
GGTCTGACTGAGAAAGAAGCGAAAGAGAAAGGCATCAGCTACGAAACTGCCACCTTCCCGTGGGCTGCTTCTGGCCGTGCTATCGCGTCCGACTGCGCAGACGGTATGACCAAACTGATCTTCGACAAAGAGACTCACCGCGTCATCGGTGGTGCGATTGTCGGTACCAACGGCGGCGAGCTGCTGGGTGAAATCGGTCTGGCTATCGAAATGGGCTGCGACGCAGAAGACATCGCGCTGACCATCCACGCACACCCGACTCTGCATGAGTCCGTGGGCCTGGCAGCAGAAGTGTTTGAAGGTAGCATTACTGACCTGCCAAACGCGAAAGCGAAGAAGAAATAAGTTTCTTCAGATGAAAAAAGCGGCCTCAGGCCGCTTTTTTTATGCGCTGCGTTCAGGGTGTGACAGGCTGCCAGGTCTTATCCGGCTGGTATTCACTAAGAGCCTGCGCTTTCTGCGCCGAATCGTTGCCGAGATCTGCCTGATAAACCGCGTCATCCTGGTTAATTACAAAGCTCATTACCCCCGTCTGACCGTAGTTCACCGGCCAGGCGACCATGGCAAAGCCATTTTTATCCGGCAGGATGCGGAATCGGTAACCATGGTAACCCGCCCCCGACTGTGGAGGACTGAACGCCGGACCCAGTGGGCTGGGCGTTTCACCGGGAGCGACGGGCCAGTACAGTCCATCCTTTTTACCTTCAGAACTGACTATCTTCTGCGCGTACTTTTGGTTCATCGCAAAATAGCTCTGCTGGGCATCAACATAGGCGTGAAGCGCTTCGATGGCTGCGAGTTCGTTGCGCCCGATTTCGCGGGTCAGGATCTCTTCTGCGGCTTCCTGCATATCAAACTGCCAGCCAGATGCCGTTTTGACCACCGGGATCGGTAGCTGCCAGCCGTTATCGCCCACCACCAGGTGCGCCACGTTGCCACTGATGACGGTTTTATGATGAACGTTCCAGTCGCGCAGGAAGCGATCGACCGCTTCGGGATCAACGCCTTCGGGCGGCAGGAAATCGCGCCAGTTTTCACCGAGCAAATTGTTCATCGCACTTTCATTTTGCTCGCTGATGGCGCTTGCCAGCGCACTGGTCGCCTGTTCTGGCGAACTGAACGATTGCTGTGCCATGACGGCCGCCGAGACCATGAACAACACCATTCCACTGAGTAATTGACGTTTCATGTCGGCTCCCTTAACGATGACGGAATTCATGGCGTTCAGCGCGTTCACCAGTGAGCTGGCGCGGCTGATGTTGACGAGTAGCGAGCTGCCGGCTTTGCGCCCCGCGCTGCTGCTGCGCCTGCCAGTTCGCGGAGCGGCTGTCGTTGCCGCTCAAGGCATTGGCCCGATGCAGCCTGGCTGGCTGCTGTACCGTCTGTGAAACCCGCTTCTCCTGTCTGTGCATGTCAGTCTGATGATGTTCACGCTGCGGCGCGCTCGTCCGTTTTACGGCCTGTGGCCTGGTGTCATATCCACGATAGTTATTTCGCTGCGAGATCTGCTTCAACTGTTGCGTTGAGGCCAGACGTTGTGCGTCCCGCGTGGCTGTATGTACTGAGTGTGGGAGGGTTTTACCCGTTGATTTTTCCATCTGGCTGAGAGCGGCCTGGCGCTGGCTGTCGCGATTGACTGGATTTTGCTGCGTCGCGCTTAGCCCGGTGGCTGTATGTGTAGAGTGGAAGCGGTTAGCCAGCTGGTTATTCGGGTAAGGCACGCCTTCACGATAGGCTGGATTGTGCTGCCAGGTGTGGTTATTACCGTTCAGGTGCTGCCCGCTGATTCTGTTGAAATTATCCACGTTGATATTGATGTTGTTATCACCGTTGCGGTTATGACCGCCGTGGTTGTCCCAGTCATCATCGTGATGATGGTGATCCCAGTCGTCATCATCCCAGTCAATATTGCTGAAAATGGCGTAGGTTGTAGCGACCCCGAGGCTAAAACCTAATCCTTTAACCAGACTGTCCGTGAATTGCTCGCCGGGTGAGGGCGGAAGATAGACCGGCGGGTAAGCGGTGTTAGGCCAGCTACCATAAACCGTATTCGGATTATACGTGGGAACATACACCACCTGCGGATCGGCGGATTCAATCTTGATCACCGTTGGGCTGGTAGGCGTTGCGGTTGTCGTGGTTTTTGTCGATGCAGGTTTCGTGACGGTGGTGACCGTCTGCTGCGGTGTGGATTGTAGCGCACCCGTTTGTTGGGCCAGCAGGCGCAGCCGCTGTACGGAATCCATCACATCTTTCGGCTGTGCAAGGAAGGCGTCTCCCAGATTTTGTACCCATGGCGGATTTTCGCCCATCAACGACATCAGCTGAGGAAACGCAACCAGGGATTTTACGCTGGGATCCCACGGCTGGGTGGCTACCGCCTGCAGGGCGGCATCACCCTGCATTTTAGGATTGTCTTTCGACCACTGCGCGGCCTGAATAACATTTGACGGATAGGTCGACGCCATCAAGATTTGCGACAGCAAGGCATCCGGGTAAAGCGCGACAGGGGCAACCCATTGGTCGATTTGCGCCGCAGTGTAGACCGGGGCAGCGACGGGCGCAGGCTGGGTTATCGGTGCGCCAGGTTGTTGTGTAACCGGAGCAGGCGTAGCAGGTTCCGTTGCGCGGCTTTTAACGTACATGACACCCGAGGCGGCAAACAGTCCCGCACTGCAAAGCAGAACAAGAAGATGTGGCTTAAAAGGCAACTTCATAGATTGACTCCAACGAGACGAGTGCAGTGCCGTGAGGCGTTACTGTTGCCGCGAGTATCATTCACTCGTGTTTTACAGTTTTGACTATTGTTGGGAAACCAACCGGAGCGTCCGGATAAAGAGTGTGAGTATTTATTACACAATTATATCGGATAGCTGAAAAGGAGACGGGAAAGAGGACAAGATTCGCCTCGTCTCCCCGCTACACCATGCTTAACGATTCAGCAAATAATTTAATGTTGCTTTTTTGTAAACAGATTAACACTGTGCAGAAATCCTGCTATGCTGCCCGACGCGGTATCGGGCATTTACCCTACAAACTGCTGTCTCACAGGAGCGTGAAGAGAACGCCCGCCGCATATGACAATGAGAGCGAGGAGAACCGTCGTGCTAGAAGAATACCGTAAGCACGTAGCAGAACGTGCCGCCGAGGGAATTGTACCCAAACCTTTAGATGCAACCCAAATGGCCGCGCTCGTCGAGCTGCTGAAGAACCCGCCTGAGGGCGAAGAAGAATTCCTGTTAGATCTGCTGATCAACCGCGTACCGCCTGGCGTAGATGAAGCTGCCTACGTAAAAGCCGGATTCCTTGCTGCTATCGCCAAAGGCGAAGCCACCTCCCCACTGGTTACTCCTGAAAAAGCCATTGAACTGCTCGGCACCATGCAGGGCGGCTATAACATTCATCCGCTGATTGACGCGCTGGACAACGAAAAGCTGGCACCGATTGCTGCCAAAGCGCTCTCTTCAACGCTGCTGATGTTCGATAACTTCTACGATGTAGAAGAAAAAGCCAAAGCAGGCAACGTTTACGCGAAGCAGGTGATGCAGTCCTGGGCCGATGCCGAATGGTTCCTGAACCGCCCTGCGCTTGCTGAAAAAATTACCGTGACCGTCTTTAAGGTTACCGGTGAAACCAACACCGATGACCTCTCTCCGGCTCCGGACGCGTGGTCTCGTCCTGATATCCCCCTGCACGCCCTGGCGATGCTGAAAAACGCCCGTGAAGGCATCGAGCCGGATCAGCCGGGTAGCGTTGGCCCGATTAAACAGATCGAAGCGCTTCAGGAGAAAGGTTTCCCGCTGGCCTACGTCGGTGATGTGGTTGGTACCGGTTCTTCCCGTAAATCCGCCACCAACTCCGTGCTGTGGTTCATGGGCGACGACATTCCGCACGTGCCGAACAAGCGCGGCGGCGGCCTGTGCCTCGGCGGCAAAATTGCGCCAATCTTCTTCAACACCATGGAAGATGCGGGCGCTCTGCCAATTGAAGTGGACGTGAGCAACCTGAACATGGGCGACGTGATTGACGTTTACCCGTATAAAGGCGAAGTGCGCAACCACGAAACCAACGAACTGTTGGCAAGCTTCGAGCTGAAAACCGACGTGCTGATCGACGAAGTGCGTGCCGGTGGCCGTATTCCGCTGATCATTGGCCGTGGCCTGACCACCAAAGCGCGTGAAGCGCTGGGTCTGCCGCACAGTGACGTGTTCCGTCAGGCGAAAGACGTGGCGGAAAGCAATCGCGGCTTCTCGCTGGCACAGAAAATGGTCGGTCGCGCCTGCGGCGTCGCTGGTATCCGTCCTGGCGCGTACTGCGAGCCGAAAATGACCTCCGTGGGCTCTCAGGACACCACCGGTCCAATGACCCGTGATGAACTGAAAGACCTTGCGTGCCTGGGCTTCTCATCTGACCTGGTGATGCAGTCCTTCTGCCACACTGCGGCATATCCGAAGCCGGTTGACGTCACTACGCACCACACGCTGCCTGACTTCATTATGAACCGTGGCGGTGTCTCCCTGCGTCCGGGCGACGGCGTTATCCACTCCTGGCTGAACCGCATGCTGCTGCCGGATACCGTGGGTACCGGCGGTGACTCCCATACCCGTTTCCCGATTGGTATCTCCTTCCCTGCGGGCTCCGGTCTGGTGGCGTTTGCCGCAGCGACCGGCGTGATGCCGCTGGACATGCCTGAATCCGTGCTGGTGCGTTTCAAAGGCAAAATGCAGCCGGGCATCACACTGCGCGACCTCGTTCACGCAATCCCGCTGTATGCCATCAAACAGGGTCTGCTGACCGTTGAGAAGAAGGGCAAGAAAAACATCTTCTCTGGCCGCATTCTGGAAATTGAAGGTCTGCCGGATCTGAAAGTTGAGCAGGCGTTCGAGCTGACCGATGCCTCTGCCGAGCGTTCTGCGGCGGGCTGTACCATCAAGCTGAACAAAGAGCCGATTATTGAGTATCTGACCTCCAACATCGTGCTGCTCAAGTGGATGATTGCGGAAGGCTACGGCGACCGCCGTACGCTGGAGCGTCGTATTCAGGGCATGGAAAAATGGCTGGCGGATCCGCAGCTGCTGGAAGCTGACGCTGACGCAGAGTACGCGGCGGTGATCGACATCGATCTGGCGGATATCAAAGAGCCAATCCTGTGTGCGCCAAACGATCCGGACGATGCGCGTCTGCTCTCTGACGTACAGGGCGATAAGATCGACGAAGTGTTCATCGGCTCCTGTATGACCAACATCGGCCACTTCCGTGCTGCCGGTAAGCTGCTGGATACTCACAAAGGCCAGCTGCCGACCCGTCTGTGGGTGGCGCCGCCAACCCGTATGGATGCGGCGCAGCTGACCGAAGAGGGCTACTACAGCGTGTTCGGTAAGAGCGGGGCGCGTATTGAAATTCCGGGCTGCTCCCTGTGCATGGGCAACCAGGCGCGCGTGGCCGACGGTGCGACGGTGGTCTCCACCTCCACCCGTAACTTCCCGAACCGTTTGGGTACCGGGGCGAACGTCTACCTGGCTTCTGCGGAGCTGGCAGCGGTTGCAGCGCTGATTGGCAAACTGCCAACGCCGGAAGAGTACCAGACCTTTGTGGCTCAGGTAGATAAGACGGCGGTGGACACCTATCGCTATCTGAACTTCGACCAGCTCTCTCAGTACACCGAGAAGGCTGACGGGGTGATCTTCCAGACCGCGGTATAAAAATCAACCCCTCACCCCTAACCCCTCTCCCCAAAGGGGCGAGGGGGATTTTATTCCCTCTCCCTTTGGGAGAGGGCCAGGGTGAGGGGTATTTTTTTTTATTTTCATTCCTCCCACCTCTCCCGCTTTTTTTCTTCCTCTCTGCTGCGATAATTACCCTAATGGCTTTGCAGAGGAAAACGCTATGGATTACGAATTTTTGCGCGACATCACCGGCGTGGTGAAAGTGCGAATGTCGATGGGGCACGAAGCCGTTGGACACTGGTTTAACGAAGAGGTGAAAGAGAACCTCGCGCTGCTGGATGAAGTCGAACAGGCAGCGGAAACGGTGAAAGGCAGTGAACGCTCCTGGCAACGCGCCGGGCACGAATACACCCTGTGGATGGATGGCGAAGAGGTGATGGTGCGTGCCAACCAGCTTGAGTTCTCGGGTGATGAGATGGAAGAGGGGATGAGCTACTACGACGAAGAGAGCCTGTCGCTGTGCGGTGTGGAAGATTTCCTGAAAGTGGTGAACGCCTACCGCGACTTTATGAAACAGAAGTAACTCCCCGAAGCGTCCCTGCTTCGGTCCACGATTACACGGTCGGAATGTTACGGCCGTAGTAAATTTCGCGCATCTCTTTCCAGAGCAGGTCAGTAATGACCTTACGCTCTTCTTCGCTTAAATCTTCCGGCTTCGTGTGGAACATGTAGTGCTTAAGGTCGAATTCCTTAAGTAACATTTTGGTGTGGAAGATATTCTCCTGATAGACGTTCACATCCATCATGTCGTATAGCGACTTCATGTCGTCGGACATGAAGTTCTGAATGGAGTTGATCTCATGATCGATGAAGTGCTTCATGCCGTTGATATCACGGGTAAAACCGCGTACGCGATAATCAATAGTGACGATATCGGATTCCAGCTGGTGGATTAAATAATTCAACGCATTCAGCGGTGAAATCACGCCGCAGGTCGACACTTCAATATCCGCGCGGAAGGTACACAGTCCGCCTTCCGGGTGGCTTTCCGGGTAGGTGTGCACGCAGATATGGCTTTTATCCAGGTGGGCGACAACCACTTCTGGCAGTGGGCCGGGGTGCTCGGTTTTGTCGATAAGCTGCGGGTCAACCGGCTCTTCACTGACCAGAATGGTGACGCTTGCTCCCTGCGGCTCGTAATCCTGGCGCGCGATATTCAGGATGTTGGCGCCGATAATCGAGCAGGTCTCTGTCAGGATCTCGGTCAGACGGTTGGCGTTGTAGAGTTCATCGATATAGGCGATATAACCATCGCGCTCTTCTGCTGTTTTGGCGTAGCAGATATCGTAAATACAAAAACTCAGGCTTTTGGTCAGATTGTTAAAGCCATGCAGTTTAAGCTTTTTCAATTAGTTCACCTCCTTTGAGGACAGCGCGTCTTGCAGATATTGAGGCAACGCAAAGGCTGCGGTGTGGATCGCCGGGTTGTAGTATCGGCATTTGAGTCCGGCCTGGTGGAAGCGGGCCTGGATAATTTCGGTGGAGAGATGGCGCAGGACGTCGTTATCCGTCGCCCAGGCAAAGGTCATGATCCCGCCGTAGTAAGTGGGGATCGCCGCCTGGTAGAAGCTGACGTCAGCAAAATAGGTGCTCAGCTTACGGTGGCTATCAAGCGCTTCATCCTGTTGCAGGAAGCAAACGCCGTTTTGCGCCACAAAAATCCCGCCAGGCTTCAGGCAGCGCTTGCAGCCTTCGTAAAACGACGAGGTAAACAGCGACGCGCCGGGGCCGATAGGGTCGGTACAGTCAGAGATAATGACATCAAACGTTTGCGTGGTCTGGTTAACAAAATTGACGCCATCGTCGATAACCAGATTAAACCGCGGATCGTCATAGCTGCCAGCATTGTGGTTGGGCAGATACTGGCGGCAGAACGACACCACACCGGCGTCGATTTCCACCATGGTGATGGTTTCGACATTCTGATGGCGAGAGACTTCACGCAGCATCGCGCCGTCGCCGCCGCCGATAATCAGCACGTCCTTCGCGTGGCCGTGGGCCAGCAGCGGGACGTGGGTCATCATTTCGTGATAGATAAACTCGTCGCGCTCGGTGGTTTGCACCACGCCGTCCAGCGCCATTACGCGGCCAAAGGCGGCGTTTTCGAAGATTATCAGATCCTGATGATCGGTTTTCTCATGATAGAGCACGTTATCCACGGCAAAATACTGACCAAACTGGTCATGCAGCGTTTCTTGCCATACCGTTTTTTCGGTCACGGGGAGCACCTCCTTCGTTAACATCCATTACATCCGGCAGATGGGCGCAACACAACACCGCCGTGAAGCGGTTAGCGGGTCAACAAGGGGCGTCGGGAAGGTTACTTCACGTAGGCGAGCAGGCTGAGTGAATCGCGAGCCAGCGCTTTGCATTTTTTAGCAGTGGGAATGCCAATACCGCTTAAATCACGGTAGCTGTCTTCACCGAGCGCCTTCATGTCGAAGCTGTCGTAGTTGCTGAGGTCCCATTGGTTCTGCTGGGCAAAAAAGACCAGTGCGCGACGAATTTGCCCATTGGGTAAATTCTGGTAACCACAATCGTTTTTCAGAAAAACAAAAACTGCCGTCAGATCGGCCATATCTTCCGCTTCGTTTTCACTTAGCGCGTAACTGTTCGCACACATCGCCATCAGGCTGGCGAACAAAATTGTTCTGAAAAACGTCTTCATTGCCTTTACCACTGCATCACGGAAAATTAACGTTAGCATACTTGATGCCAGGCCGACGATCTTTATTATTGCCGCCGTGCTTGACCTTCCGGTAAGGGGAGGGTTTATGCTCAAAAGATCGCCTGCTGGAAATAAGGAAATGCACATGCAACGTCGTGATTTTTTAAAATTTTCTGCCGCGCTGGGGGTTGCCAGCGCGTTACCGCTCTGGAGCCGCGCCGTTTTTGCCGCCGACAGACCTGCTTTACCCATACCTGAATTACTCGCCGCAGATGCCCGCAGCCGCATTCAGCTTGTGGTGCAGGCCGGTAAAACCACGTTCGGTCAGCACGCCGCCACGACGTGGGGTTATAACGGCAATTTGCTCGGCCCTGCGTTGCAGTTACGCAAAGGGAAGGCGGTGACGGTAGACATTCATAACACGCTAGCGCAAGAGACCACGCTGCACTGGCATGGGCTGGAAGTCCCGGGCGAAGTGGATGGGGGGCCTCAGGGCGTCATCAGGCCTGGTGGTAAACGCAGCGTCACCTTTACTCCTGACCAGCGTGCGGCGACCTGCTGGTTCCATCCGCATCAGCATGGCAAAACGGGCCATCAGGTGGCGATGGGGCTGGCCGGTCTGGTGCTGATTGAAGACGATGAAAGCCGCCTGCTGCGCCTGCCAAAACAGTGGGGTATCGACGATGTCCCGGTGATTGTGCAGGACAAAAAATTCAGCGCTGACGGGCAAATTGACTATCAGCTGGACGTAATGAGCGCGGCGGTAGGCTGGTTTGGCGATACGCTGCTGACCAACGGCGCAATCTACCCGCAGCATGCCGCGCCAAAAGGCTGGCTGCGTTTACGCCTGCTAAATGGCTGTAACGCCCGCTCGCTGAACTTCGCCACCAGCGATAAACGCCCGCTGTATGTGGTGGCAAGCGACGGCGGCCTGCTGCCGGAACCGGTGAAGGTGAGCGAGCTGCCGATGCTGATGGGCGAGCGCTTCGAGGTGCTGGTGGATATCAGCGATGGCAAAGCGTTTGACCTGGTGACCCTGCCGGTCAGCCAGATGGGGATGGCCGTTGCGCCGTTTGATAAACCCCATCCGGTCCTGCGCATTCAGCCGCTACAGATCGCCGCTTCCGGTACGCTGCCGGACGCCCTCACCACGCTACCCGCACTCCCGTCGCTGGACGGGCTTACGCAGCGTAAACTTCAGCTCTCCATGGACCCGATGCTCGACATGATGGGCATGCAGGCGCTGATGAAGAAGTACGGCAATCAGGCCATGGCGGGAATGCACCACGGCCAGATGATGGGCCATATGAATATGGACCACGGTAAAATGGGCGGCATGGATCACGGCGGCCATGGTTTCGATTTCCACAACGCCAACCGCATCAACGGCAAAGCGTTCGATATGAACACGCCCATGTTCGCCGCCACGAAAGGGCAGTTTGAACGCTGGGTGATTTCAGGCGAAGGCGACATGATGCTGCACCCGTTCCATATCCACGGCACGCAGTTCCGTATTCTCTCTGAGAACGGTAAAGCGCCGGACGCGCATCGCCGGGGCTGGAAAGATACGGTGAGGGTGGAAGGCGGTGTCAGCGAGGTGCTGGTGAAGTTCGATCACGAAGCGCCGAAAGAGTTTGCCTATATGGCCCACTGCCATCTGCTGGAGCATGAAGATACGGGGATGATGCTGGGCTTTACCGTATAAAAAAAGCCGGGTAGCGGCTTCGCCTTACCCGGCCTACATAGGACACCCGAAAGCCCGGTAAGCGTTAGCGCCACCGGGCTTTTTCATTACTTAGCGTCGTCAGGCAGTGCATACGCGACAATATAGTCGCCCATCTTCGTGCCAAACGAACCGTGACCACCTGCGGAGATGACAACGTACTGTTTGCCATTCACTTCATAGGTCATCGGCGTTGCCTGTCCACCGGCTGGCAGACGGCCTTGCCACAGTTTTTCACCGTTGGTCATGTTGTAGGCGCGCAGGTAGTTATCTGCGGTTGCCGCGATGAACAGCACGTTACCGGCGGTGGAGATTGGGCCACCCAGCATTGGCATACCCATATTGAACGGCACTGGAACAGGCATCGGGAACGGCATGCTGTCCTGTGGCGTACCAATACGTTTCTTCCAGACGATCTTGTTGGTCTTCAGATCCAGACCGGAGATGTAACCCCAGGCAGGCTGTTTACACGGCAGACCGAACGGAGAAAGGAACGGATTCAGGGTCACACCATAAGGAACGCCATACTGCGGCTGGATACCGGCTTCGGTACCGCTGCCTTTCGCATCTTTAGGCTGCTCCATTGGGTTACCCGGACCGCGTGGGATCAGACGGGAAACGAACGGCAGCGCCATTGGGTTAGCGATGGCGACCTGACGGTTAGGGTCAACGGAGATCCCACCCCACTCGAACATCCCCAGGTTACCCGGGAAGACCAGCGTGCCCTGCTCTGACGGCGGCGTGAAGATACCTTCATAGCGCAGCTGGTGGAACATCACGCGGCATACCAGCTGGTCAAACATCGTGGCACCCCACATGTCTGCACCGCTGAGGTCTTTCTCCGGACGGAAACTCAGATCAGAGAACGGCTGCGTTTTGGTAACGTAGTCGCCTTTAGCCGCGCCCTGCGGAACCGGTTTTTCCGGCGCAGGAACAACCAGCTTACCGTTGCTGCGATCCAGCACGAAGATGTTGCCGGTTTTGGCCGGGGCGTAAATCACCGGAACGGTTTTACCGTTAACGGTAATGTCCGCCAGCGTTGGCTGGGACGGCATATCCATATCCCACAGATCGTGGTGAACGGTCTGGTAGCTCCATGCCAGTTTACCGGTCGTTGCGTTCAGCGCCACGATGGAGCTGGCGTAACGTTCCTGCTCCGGCGTACGGTTACCGCCCCAGATATCCGGCGTGGTCACGCCCATCGGCAGGTAAACCAGGTCCAGCTTCGCGTCATACGCTGCCGGTGCCCAGGAGTTCGGTGAGTTAAAGGTAAAGGTGTGTTCATCCGATGGGATCGCGTTGGGATCTTTCGCGCCCGGGTCGAAGGCCCACAGCAGTTTACCGGTGTTCACGTCGAAACCACGGATAACGCCGGAGGTTTCGCGGGTAGAGAAGTTATCCGTTACCGAACCGGCAATCACGATGGTTTTATCGGTAATGATTGGCGGGGAGGTCGGCTCATACAGACCCGGCGTAGTGTCCGGCATGTTGGTCTGAAGATTCAGAATGCCTTTGTTAGCGAAGGTTTCGCACAGCTTACCGGTCTCAGCGTTGATGGCAAACAGACGGCCATCGTTCACCGGCAGCATAATGCGGCGAGGACAGTCGGCAATGACTTCCGGGCTGGCATTATCAGCGCGCGCTTCGTGGTAAGAGACGCCGCGGCAGGTGATGTGCTGGAACGACGGGTTGGAGTTCAGCTGTGGATCAAAGTGCCATTTCTCTTTACCGGTGGCCGCGTCGAGCGCGAACAGACGCTGGTGCGCCGTACACAGGTAGAGCATGTTGCCCACTTTAATCGGGGTCACTTCGTTGGTCAGCTCACCCGGATCGTTTGGCATCTTCAGGTCGCCGGTACGGAATACCCAGGCTTCCTTCAGGTTTTTCACGTTGTCCGCGTTGATCTGCTTCAGCGGGGAGTAACGTTGACCTTCCTGATTTCGACCATAGGCTGGCCAGTCGCCGTCAGCCACCTGCGAAATAGCCGCAGCCGGTGTGGATTCAGTGTTCAGCGTACCGTGGATCTCCTGCGGGTCGTTGAATCCGGCCCAGGTCAGGATGCCGCCACTAATCAGCAGGGCAACGATCAGACCGGCTACAGCACCACTGGAAGGGACGATCAGACGACGCCAGACAAACGGCAGGATCAGCCAGATACCGAAGAAGACCAGAATGTCGCTGCGCGGCGTCAACGCCCAGAAGTCGAACCCGACCTCCCAGACGCCCCAGATCATGGTTGCGAGCAGTAACGCTGCGTACAGCCACAGAGCAGATTGTTTTCTGCGTAAAAGCAGGACGGTTACGCCAACCATAACCAGACCCGCAATCGGGTAGTACCAGGAGCCGCCAATCGCGACCAGCCATACGCCACCGATTAACAAATACAGCGCGCAGAATGCGGCAAACGCGGCTGTTAATGTCACCAGTAGACGCGGCTGTTTAGTTTTTGTTTCAGCCATAGAAAAGTACTCGTCAGTTTTGTTAATTATTTGCTAGCAATTAATTATAGGTATTAACAACTGTGATCGGAATCACAAATATTGCTTTTTATAACTCATACGCCAGGGCAATCCATTTACTGGTATAATGGCTGGCTTGCGTATCGATGCCGGAACGAGAGTCATCCGCATTGAGAGATTTTCACTAAAATCATTTGGTTAGTAATATGAAACATACTGTTGAAGTGATGATCCCGGAAGCCGAGATCAAAGCGCGTATCGCCGAACTGGGTCGTCAAATCACCGAACATTACAAGGACAGCGGCAGCGAAATGGTGCTGGTCGGTCTGTTGCGTGGTTCTTTCATGTTCATGGCAGACCTGTGCCGTGAAGTGCAGGTGCCG
>OFLT01000268.1_pt1 | contig 9267 bp, 9 predicted proteins | sample 1540961 | NCBI WGS metagenome assembly OFLT01 (sample SAMEA4413041, study PRJEB24355) | metagenome | biome: human; feature: gut; material: faeces | place: United Kingdom | collected 2010
AACTGGACAGGATTTATTCTTGTGCGACCTGATGGACTATTTAGCTGGTAATGTTCAACTTGTTATTGCAATTTTCGGTCTTTTTATTTGTCGCAATATATTTTACAATTAATCTTATAAAATAACTTGCTATTAGCTCAATTGTTAGCTACCATATAATAAATTTTGTGAAAGGAGAATTATCCATTGAGTATTAAAACAGTAGGTAGTATTTGCTCTGGTATAGAAGCAGCATCTGTTGCTTGGGAACCACTAGGATTGAAATTTGAGTGGTTTTCAGAAATAGCTGATTTCCCATCCAGAGTATTAAATGATAAGTACCCCAATATTAAAAATTTAGGAGATATGAATGATATTCCAAGTAGAATATCTAGTAACAGTATTGTTGCTCCAGATTTAATTTGCGGTGGAACACCTTGTCAGGCGTTCTCTTTTGCAGGATGGCAAAACGGTCTAAATGATGATCGAGGGAACTTGACATTAAAATTTGTAGATATTATTGAAGCAAATGATAATATTCGACTAAATCAAGGACAAGAAAGAACCATTGTATTTTGGGAAAATGTGGAAGGCGTTCTTTCTGATAAAACAAATGCATTTGGATGTCTTGTCTCCTCTCTTGCAGGATTACATGACCCCATTGAAAAAAGAAAATGGCCAAGTTCTGGCTTTATTTATGGACCAAAACGTAATGTGGCTTGGCGCGTATTAGATGCAAAATATTTCGGTTTACCACAACAGAGAAAAAGACTTTATGTTATGGCAGGTGGCAAAAATTTTCATCCCGAAGATGTATTATTTGAAAAACACACTAAACCCCTTCAGGAATTTCCATCTTATAACCTTAGATTTGAAAAAGATGGTCATCAATTCGAGATTTTTAGAGAGTACACTGACTGCTTGTATTCAGCTTATGGAACTAAATGGAATGGAAATGCAGCTGCCACTAACGGTTCACTATTTGTAGTTCAAGACGGAAGGATAAGAAGAATATCACCATTAGAAACAGAGCGACTTATGGGATTTCCAGACAATTATACCGACCTTCCTAAGGCAAGAAAAACAAACCGTTATCAAGCAACAGGAAATTCATGGGCTGTACCTGTAGTAAAATGGCTCGGTAATAGATTCTTAGATTCAAAACTAGAATCTCTTAACTTGGATATTGAATTATTTGCATCTTGCGGACTCGCAGAAGCAGTTGAGAACAATGCATATATGGTCACACTCGGAAAAGATATTGTAACTATTAATGCTAATTTACAAATCAACGGAACCCCAACACCTGAGAATTGTACGTTTGGTAATATGAGTGATATTGTGTCTGCGGATGCTCCAGAAGATATTTATATTTCACCAGTAGGATGTTTTGGAATTATCAGAAGAAAAAGAGAACGAAATCTTAAGATAAATGCAAGACTTGAAGAAGTTCTTTTAGATATTTCATCTCAAATGAGCGCAGAGGAAATAGAGAAACGATCACGCGTACAAAAGCGAGGCAGATTCAGTGATAATCCTGAAGAAGTTGAAACCGTATCTCATACTTCTAAGTCAAGTTCTATATCGAACAATTTAAATGATAGTCTTGGAAAGCAAATGAGTCTATTCAATTATTTGCCTCAAGACTGATTCTAAACATTAATGGAAACACCATAGTTCAAAATGATATGTACCCCCTTTACTGGACAACCAGTAAAGGGGGTATTTTAATGAGATATAGTTATGAATTTAAAAGAAAAGCAATTGAATTATTCTATCAGGGTGAATGGCCGAAGACACCTGCCGGTGTATCAACACATACATTTCATAATCAAATAAGGGAATGGGTTAAACTAGAGCAGGTTCATGGTCCTGACATTAATAAATGTCGAGGGACTAATAAGGATTGGTCTCCAAAAGAAAAATATGAGTTAGTATGCCAAGTATTATTTGGAAAATCCATACGTTCTGTATCTGTTATGGCTGGAATTAATACTGGACAACTGTATCAATGGGTTCATAAATACAAAACTTTGGGATACAATGGTCTTATTAATAAACCTAAAGGACGACCATCAAAGGATTGCAAAATGAAAATAACTAAGACTATCTCACCTCGAAAACTCAAAGAGAGTGAATATGAGGAACTCATTCGCTTACGAGCTGAAAATGCTTATATTAAAGCTGAAAATGAAGTCATAAAAAAAGAGATTGCCTTGAGAGAAGAAAAGGAAGCTGCGCGTCTCAAGGCGAAAAAGCAGCGATTATTAAAACGCTCCAAAAGCAAGGATATCAACTAAAATATCTTCTAAAAGCTATGCCAATGTCCAAATCTACCTATTATTTTGAACTTACTAAAGTAGATCTTGTAGATAAAAGAAATACAAAGCTAAAAGATGAAATCAAAAGATTTTTACAGAACATAAAGGTCGGTATGGTGTACGTCGTGTATACCAAGAACTTCTTAATCGAGGTTTTGTAGTCAATCATAAACGAGTGCAAAGACTTATGCATAGTATGGGACTCGCAGGAAAGCGACCGAAGGAAAAGTATCACTCTTACAAAGGGAACGTTGGTAAAGTAGCAGAAAATATCGTCAATAGAGATTTTAGTACAACTGCACCATTACAAAAATGGACTACTGATGTGTCTCAATTTAATTTCTCGTGGGGAAAATGCTATTTGTCGCCTATTTTAGATATGAATACGAATGAGATTGTTGCTTATGACTTAGCATTAAGGCCTAACTTAGAACAGATTTCTCGTATGTTAGAGAAAGCCTTTAAGAAGTTTACTAATCTTTCAGGATTAATCTTCCACTCTGATCAAGTATGGCAATACCAACATAACTATTTTAGGCAAGTACTTAAAGAACATGGCATTATTCAGTCTATGTCTAGAAAAGGAAATTGTTATGATAACTCTGTGATGGAAACCTTTTTTGGTAGATTGAAAACAGAAATATATTATGGTTTTGAAAAAGAATATTCATCATTTAATGCTTTTGCAGTAGCGATAGAAGAATATATTAACTATTACAACAACAGAAGGATCCAGAAAAAAACAAAATGGATGCCCCCTGTAAAATACAGGGAAACATCCATGTGTTTAGGCTAGTAAATAATATGTGTCCAGGAAAATGGGTACATATCAAAAATACTATGGTGTTTTAATATTTCTATATGGTCAACCTATACTCAATAGTTTTATATGTTCAACTATAAAAATAGCTTGATTTTATAAATTTTTACAAGGCTTTTTTTCGCCTTATGATTTTTAATATAATTAGTTAGAAAAAGCCTTATATTTCAAGCATTTCTACACCTTTACTGTAAGCGTAAAATACAGGGGCGTTTCAGGGAATCATAACCACCCGTAGAACGGGTGGTTTGCTCTGACCCTATAAGGGGCTTTCTCTAGTAGTGGCCCTCTAAAGAGGGCATTGAATGATCTGACAACCACTCTATTACCACTGGCTGCCCCCTACTCGGGGGCTTTTATTTTGCCTATTTTACTGGCTCACCCGTAAACGGGTCGGTATATTCTTTAAAGTTTAATGTATCTTGCGCTATATCTTCTTGTAGTTGATTGCAAATATACTCTTTTATCGCTCCTTCATATCGTCCTACCGTATCCACATGATATCTTCTACACCAGAAATATCTATATCCATACTTATATTTTAAATTTGCGTGTTTATCGAATATCATGAGGCTACTTTTACTTTTTAAATATCCCATAAAACTCGATATGCTTAAATGTGGTGGTATCGTTACTAACATATGAATATGATCCGGACAGCATTCCGCTTCTATAACCTCTACATTTTTTCTCTTACATAAATCTCTTAAAATTTTACCTACATCAGCTTTTACCCGACCATAAATTATTTGTCTTCTATACTTTGGAGCAAAAACATTATGATATTTACATTGTCATTTACTATGTGATAAGCTTTTTACGTCATTCATTGACATTGAACTTCCTATATTAAAATGTTGTGGTTGCCAGACCAACTTCATTTTATCACCAGGAGGTTCTTTCCTTTTCTCTAAAAATTTTACTGATCCCCAGTTTAACTGGGGGTTTAGTCATGCCTATTCAACGTACAATGAAAACAGAGCTATCTCATAACAAGATAGCTCTGTATAAGAGTGAAAACCTTTTAAGTGTATTTATGATCACCTTATTTTTCGTATTATATATTTCTCTCTATAAGCCCTCCTTTTCTCTCCCCTCCTACTTCTACTTTCACCATCCAACGAATTTATCTCGTTAGGTCTCTCCAGGCGATAAATAGTTCGGCCACAACTTGAGGGTTTTGGCTGAGTTTGATGCGGGCTAGCATTTTTCGGACATAGTTGCAGTGTTCTAGCATCGCTTCATTCAGTTTGTGTTTGACATGACGCGGGGATTGGTACACCAAAATTGGTGCAAAGTCCGCCACATGAATATAGCTCGTATCCGGTTCCGGACCTTCCGTAACGATATATTCATAGGGTATAGCCACGTTAAAAAGGCCGTACACCACGTCCTTGCCGATAGGGCGTCGACATTTAATATGAGCAAAGGTTAGATGCGGACCATAGGTCTTAGGCGCGGTATAGCTGCTGCGTCGACCATCGCTGGTCATGATGTAATTGGGCCTCAGCCCTTCCTGCATCGCTAGCTCTCGCGTAATGGTGCGCATTGGCAGATGAACCATTTCTTCCCGTCCATCCACAAAATAGCACTTCGTGCTGTCCCCACCACTAGGTTGATAGGTAGGAATAAAACAAACAATGTGATTCTTTGGATTCGTGTAGATCAAATCCAAATCTTCTCCCTTAGATAGCCGAGCGGCCATCAAATCTGTTGGTTTATCATCTATTGCCATGGAATCCTCTCCAATCTGATCAGGAACATTCCTTTCAACAATACAATGAACACGTGTTCTGTGAAAGCAGATTAGCATGCTTTAATCTGCTACTGACCTTATTGTATATCAGTCTGTATAATTTGTAAATATATATACAAAACTATAGAAATTTACGTATAATTAAAGACTTTATAATCTTGTAAAAGTTAACTATACCTTGATGTGTCATTATTTTCTCATTTAAATTGAGAATTGCATATTTTATGTATATTCGTTAATCGAGTTTAAAAGAAATATGCAATATATAGAATATAAATAAGAAATTAAATTATAATAACTAATGTACACGCACATCTGTAAAGTCCGTACTCAAATATCTACGCAGCTTTCGAATGGCTCGTTCATGGCGCCGTTGGATGGCTTGGCGGCTGCAGTTCAGTTCTTCACTAACCGATACCAAGCTTTGACACTCACCATAGACACGGCGTAGTAGGTCCCGTTGATCAGGAGATAATCTGCCTAAAGCCCACACTAGACGAGCTCGCAGTCTATGCTCTTCATCGGCACTCATCACCATATCCGCCACATTCTCGCTAGATGCGAAGATATCCATGCCAAAGGCGACTTCTCCATCATCGGTAGTGCGATCTGGGATGTGAATTTCACGGCGATAACGCAATCGCTCCCGCTTCCAGTACCGCATGTAACCATACATGATGCCAGCTTTCACAAAGCCCGGGAACGGTACGGGCCCTTCCAAATCGAAGCTATAAATCGATTCTATGAGGATTGCCCATAGATAGCTTTCTACGTCCTCGCGGAACTCGCGGTTTCCCATGCGATTCGTATAGTGCAAGATGAGCGGTCGATACCTACGACAGAGCTCGATTTGTGCCGCATCATGACGAAGCTCGTCAACGGACCACGGCTGATACCCTACCGTCTGAATCCTCATATTCGGCTTTTGACAGATGGATACGAGACTTTTATCCGACAAGGACGATAAAACTTGATGACCACAGACGAGAGTCTGTAATTTCAACTCCTCTGGAATACTTTCCCTAGACTCATTAGCTTTCGATAGTAAAGAATGAGATGGTAATGCCTGTGTTTCTAATGTTTCTGACTGATAGTTGTCATGTTGTAAGTTTGCAGTTTTAATACATGTTTTTTGTACTAAAGGTTCTTCGTTTGTGTATAACATAAATCCCCTTTCCTGCCATGGCATAGCGCTTATGTACACAATACCGCGGAAAGAGTATTTTGACAAATCAGCAATTCCTTGGAATTTCCCTATATTCTGTTATATTTGAGCCTTAATTTCTATCCAAAGTACAACATAAGTATGTAATCCAAAAGGTAATTACTGAAAATATATAATTACTAAAAATGACACCACATACGCAATGTGGTGTCATTATAAGAGGAAATATACTATCATTGGGTAATAGTATTTAATCTTTAAGTAGTAGTATTCAATCTGAGATTGTCTGATTAAATCGCAATACACGCGGCTTGGACAAAGTCCTTTAGTTGCGGTTTTACATAATTATAATATACATCAGCGCCATAACCGCGCACGATGTCTCCCCAGTATTTATATACATAGCGGTACCAGAAATGGAACATACTGTTCGTGAAATGGTAATCCGCGTACTTCGCGTTCCCACGGTTACTTGCCTGAATGCGGCCCACGAGCCCCATGGACATGAGATCGTTCAAACGAGATGTAAAGGTACCACTTTTAATTTGGCTTTCTTGTAAAAGCTCCACGTAATACGGTCTTTCCAAGCTAGCAAGGCCCGTTAAAATGGCATTGGCACCGGTTATATTTTTCATATCTCGATGCAAAATATATTGTGTTTCTTCAAAGAGAGCTCCCGTTACTGAGAAGAACAAATTAATAATATTCGTATCAATGCTTTCACCATTATCAAAGTATTGCACATAGGCAGGTAACCCACCGGTTACGGCAAAGACGGTGCGCAAATCATCCTTTGCATAGTGAAGGCCCAAAGATTTCATATCAACTAAGGAAAATGGTTTCACCTCAAGATATTCGGACACGAAAGGCCCAATGAGGCTGCGATCGCCAATGATACGGCCATCGAGCTGTTCCAGACCATTCGCCATCAAAATGATATTCAAACGGCTCGTATCTTTATAGGTATCTAATAAATCACGCAAGTGAATGGGAAACTGAGGAACTGCTTCCACCAAGAATGGATAATCATCAATCACCACAGTTTGAGGTGTTTTCACACTACTTTCAAAAAGTCTTACAAAGGCCTCATGCAAGGTCTCTACAGGCTCAAACTTGTCTTGAGCATCAGCAGGAACAAAACGTGCCTCAAGAGCTCTATTTATATCAGCCACATGGACTGATTCATTAGCCATACGCCCCGCCAAGTATACCGCCTTATGACGGCGTACAAGCTGCGAAGCCACATAGGATTTACCACTGCGATGAGGACCATATACAACACATAAACTCATTTGGCCCAATGCAATACGAGACTGGATACTCTCTATAATCTCAGCACGTCCCACAAAATTCATATACTCACCTCCAACTATTTACGGAAATTATTATATCATAAATTTAAATCATTATTAAAATTTTTTTTATATAGTTAACATAGCTTTTTTTTATGTTAATTTTTTTACCCATCAAATCAGAGCTTTCATGTGATACGTATTGCCTTACTATCATAAAAGGCCTTATGATTACTTTATTCTCATATACGTTTGATATCAACATATCATATAAAACATAGTTATATAAGTTATATATGATAAGCCATATATTTTAATCTATATATATTAAAAATGACGTGCTTACCAAAAGGTATAGCACGTCATTTGCATGTAAAGTATATTAAATTGTTACTGAATGTTCTTATACTAAGCTTCTTAATAGTAAATATCTAATTCGTAAATTACTGATTACATAATCTGATATATCTACATATTTTATGGTTCAATTTGAGTTTGCATTTTCATCAATAAAATGCGCTTAACTGATTCGTTGAGGCGCTCGGTCGTAATCGTTCCATCCGCCACCGCCTGGGTCAGCGCACGATGGACTTCATCGATATGAATCGTATCCGCATCAACAAGGATGAGATCACTGCCCGCCAAGATAGAGGCCACAGCGTAATCGCCTATCTTTTGATTGGATTGCAACGCACCCACATCGATACGGTCTGTCATAACGATACCTTTATAGCCAAGCTCCTTGCGAAGCCAACCATCAATAATCGCCTTAGAGGAGCTCGCCAAATTCTCGTTATCGATAGCGGGAATTTGAATATGGCTCATCACGAGCATATAGCTATTCGCCGTCGTCTGTGCAATGAGACGTTTAAAGACGGCTACATCATTATTGCTGAGATACGCTTTCGCCTCATTAGCAGATCCAAAGGACGCATCCCCTAAGGTCACCGCCGGAAAGTAGTTATAAGCGAACCACATATGATTAATTTGGTAACGCTCCACCATGGCAAGGTTTATATGGCCTGCCCACGTGGGATCGGATGTATAGGACATATTAGGTACACCAAGATTAGCATTAGGCCCAATAACTAGGTTAAAACCCATATCCCGCATTTCAATAGCAGATCGCGTGGCCAAGTTGATGATACGATCCATAGGCAATTGCCCCCACCGATTGGGCTTCGGCAACCGCAAGAAACTTTCATTCCCATGCAATATGCGATCACGATGTACCCCGATATAGGGTGTCACCATGCTAGAGGTTATCGCCGTTTGCATAATATCGCTGGTGAAAGTTTTCACTTGGTTCTTATTAATAAGATTTTCATTCGTTAGCATAACGCCACTGACACGGTATTTTCGGATCACATCCTTTTGGGATTGTCCTATCGTACTGCCATGAAGGCTGATCATCATCAGCTGCCCCACCTTATCCTCTTGAGACATGGCCGCAATCCAAGTGTCTACCTTTTCAGACACCGGTTTGTTGGACTCCATGACGGCACGGTACGATACGGTTCGTACCGTTTCTTGTTCTGCCTGACTCTCATGTTGGCATCCAGTTGTACCAACGACAGCAACTAGTAAGGCAAGGCCACTCAGGACCCGCCGAAAAAACTGGTTCATCTCTCCTAAAAGCTCCTTAATGCTTACGCAATATTATGAATATTATGGGCTTTTTATGTTGCTCTCCCAATGCAACACCCATAATTCCCCCCTTTGATCCGTACAGTATATTTTTATATTATACACTAAATGATTCATCTTTTCCTCATAATAAAATAATTTTTTCGTACTGAATTATTATAATAAAGTTATACAGTAAAAATATGTGAATTTTGAATAATTATATAAAAAAGATGAATTGTAAAATCAAGTTGAACAAGTAATACAAAAAGTCCATACGGCTCTCTTCCTTTGGTAGAATGTAAGTG
>OFLT01000281.1_pt1 | contig 7500 bp, 5 predicted proteins | sample 1540961 | NCBI WGS metagenome assembly OFLT01 (sample SAMEA4413041, study PRJEB24355) | metagenome | biome: human; feature: gut; material: faeces | place: United Kingdom | collected 2010
GTAGTACCCTCTGCACCAGAACTCCCTGTTCCTGTATTTGAATTTCAAATCACCAAACTGCTCGTAAAGCATCAGACTGCTTTTCCCTTTCAGATATCCCATAAAGCCGGATACGCTCATTTTGGGCGGGATCTCCACAAGCATATGGATATGATCTGCACAGCATTCAGCTTCCAGAATCGGTACACTTTTCCACTCACACAGCTTTCTCAAAATACTGCCTGTTGCTCTACGCTTCTCTCTGTAGAACACCTGTCTTCGGTATTTTTGCGCAAAAAACTATGTGATATTTACAGTTCCATCGGGTGTGCGCGAAGCTCTTTTCGTTCCCCATTGGGACCCCTTTTGATTTCTTGTTTGACACTTGCAGTTGCCAGACCGCAAGGGGTTTTAATAACTGGCTCAAAGCTGAAAGCTTTCCGGCCCCCCCAGCCTGGCTGAGGGTTTTCTGTGCACAAAAAACCCCTGTAAAAAACTTACAGGGGTATAAGGCTTAGCCTAACTTGCGTCTGTTGCATGGTGCCGGGTGCCTCCCGGTGAATTCAGTCGGTGTCACTGAACCCGCGTAGGCTTCGCTCATAACATAATAAATGCTATGTACACCAGTCGCCCCACCGCACAGGGGGGGTCACCACACGGCGCACTTTTTAACAAATATCCCTCCGGCCAGACAATAATAAACATAATGAATTGTGATCTTCTTAACAGTTTTAAAGTGTTACAGATAATATGCCAAGTAATTGCTTGTTTTTTCATCAATAGGAAGACCACACCAACAACCCCAGCTATCAGCCAGAACCGACATTATCCGGCTGATAAAATCTACCATCACTCCAACACCAATCACCGCCTGTGCCAGATCGCGTTTCTCAAACTTTTTAATCTCTGTTGCCACTCTGCGGGTTTTCTTTTTGAAAATACCAAATATCGTGACGTTTCTTTGGGGGATGAGCTATCAAGCGGGAACGATCTGCCTACAGAGAAAGTCAGCCAGACCACTCTGCAAATTATCCCCGAAAGGCTCTGTGGCTGATATGCGCCGGGCATGGCGCAATGGGCCAGTGGCAGTGTGTGATGGTGGCCCTTACTGGATTTGAACCAGCGACCAAGCGATTATGAGTCCTCTTACCACTGAGCTAAAGGGTTGGAGAACGCAATATCACCTGTCTTATATGATTACACCCAGAATTTCCCGGACTGTCTTGTCAAAACATTCAGTCTCCAATTCCCACCAATAGCAAGACGGTCACTATGACAGCATCTCCGGAATGAGCTCAGGGCACGGGGGTTTACCGAGGTTACTTTTCCAACGAAGTTTCTCAAACGCAGGCGTGATAACATTCAAACTTAGGATCTCAGTTGCTATCTTTTCCCATGTCTTACGGATTAATGTCATCGGTTGCATACAAATCGCTACAAGCTGCATCAAGGCACATGCTTCATATGTACAGTACACCAAGATGGATAGGTGTTTCACCTAATCCTAGCTCATTTCAGGCAGGCTCAACAGGCTGCAGCCCGCATGTTTAAGGGCGCAGGTTATCAGCAGGGTATAAGCTGACCGGATACATTCCGGCAAAGAAAAACCTTGCAGCGATGAAAGCCGTTTCGGTAATGCAATGACGATAAAGCTGTCCTGTATATATGTGCTTCGCCTCAAACGCTTGCCGTTTTGGTATTGTGCACATGCCGTCTGAACGATGTGGAGCCAGAAAAATGGATGCGTTATGTCATTGAGCATATCTAGGACTGGCCGGCAAACCGGGTACACGATCTGTTGCTCTAAATAGTTGAGCTGGCCTCTCAGTAAATATCAATACGGTTTTGGTGAGCCGCTTACCACTGAAGCATCACTTCGGCAGGTAGATTTCTGCAGGCAGAATGGCGCTTACCTTAGCGATAAGCGCGTAAATGTGGTTATTCAATACCTGTGGTGACTGTAAAAGTGCGCGTTTGCTGCGGTGCAACCTGAATCAGCGTGCCATTACGTTGCGCGGCAAGATACCCCTCAGGCCGACAGGTTGCAGGTAATGCAAAGGCGGCTACCTGTTGCTCTCCGTTATAAAGGATCCAGCGTGTCACATAATTTAGTTCAGCACTGGAGAAACGAGTAACAAACGTGGTGCCATCGGGAGAGATCATGCGAAACTCTGGCTGATCTGTATAAGCGTCCAGTTTGTCTGCAAAGAAGACAATTTCTGGATCATAAAATTCCGGTTGACTCAGCGTCGACAGAGAGGCTTCTCCCTGCATAATCCGTTGATTAAACGCCAGCCACTGAGCGGTGGGATTAACATGCGAAGGCACTGATTCACGCAATCTTAATATTTCGTCCGGGATATTCTGGCTGAATGTAGCATTTGGTATATATGCATAATTCATGTGGCACATATATTGTAGTGGCATATCTACAGAAGCCAGATTGGTTACGGCCATCTTAATATCGAACAATGTAGAGGATTTGTGAAGGACCACTGTTGGCTGAGCCAGATAATGATGCCCGAACCCCATTACATACTCGTAACGCCCGGTAAGGCGTAACATATCTCCCTCTAATTCCATCCATGCTTCATCCATCGCGGCACAGGCCATTTCACCGTGTAGCAGATGAGTATCTTCCGCAGATGGGCAGCCATTAGCCAGCAAACCTGAATGAAAGGCAAAACAGCCATAGGTCTCTATCACCTCTGTCGCCGGTTTAGGCTGGCGAAACATATTGCACATGGTGAGACTGTGTCCATCAAATTGCGCATCCCAAATCATCTGCCCCATCCAGGGAAGAATAATTAAATGTCCACGACTGTTTGCAATTTTAAGCCCCTCGACACCACTGTCATAGCGAAAAGACGTGACAGTAAAATCACTATTTTCCAGCAAGATACGAGGTTTTTCGCCAAAAAGCGCCCGCCACAAATAAATACGCGTACTCATAACGATTCTCCTCAGGACTCTGTGACTTCAGCCAGTGCATTACGTACTTTGCTTTCACGCCAGAAGTAGACACCGACATAGACAAAACAGAGCATAGAAACCAGGAATGAAAGCTGTAGTGAGTGGAACATATCTGCAATATACCCCTGAATTGCCGGAACCACCGCTGCGCCAACAATAGCCATAACAATGACTGCTCCTGCCATTTCTGTATGTTGGTTATCAACTGTATCCAGTGTTCCTGCATAGATCGTCGCCCAGCAAGGGCCAAACAAAACACTTACCAGGACGGCGACATAGACCGCGCTGAAACTTGGAGCCAGTGCAACATATGCCAGAAACAGCGCCCCTATAACGGAATAGAGAATTAGGACTTTTTCCGGATTAAAACGTGTCATAAGGATGTTGGCTATAAACTTGCCAATAAAGAAGCAGGCAAAGCTGTAGACCATGAAGTTTGAAGCATCACGTTCGTTGATATCGCCCAACTCCAGTGCCAGACGGATGGTAAATGACCATACTGCGACCTGCATACCCACATAAAGGAATTGAGCCACAATACCACGACGAAAGCGCGAATTTTTAGCCAGATAGCGCAGCGTATCCATTGCTGACGGGCATTTATGGTGACTTGTCTGTGCCACTTTACAGGTTGGGAAGCGGGTTAAAAGGAACAACACCATGACCACAACAAGAATCATAATCATATACTTATACGGTTCAAGGGTGTTCTCTAACATCAGCACCTTAAAGTTGTGAATTTGCTCGGCGTTCATTCCGGACATCTGCTTCTCAAGGCTTTCCCCCTCGGAGAAAACCAGATATTTGCCCAATAAAATACCAGACGCAGCACCAATCGGATAAAAGGTCTGGCTGATATTGAGCCGCAATGTGGCATAGGCTTTTGGACCGATCATTGAACTGTATGTGTTCGCTGCAGTTTCAAGGAAACTCAGGCCAATCGCAATCGCAAAAATAGCTGCAAGGAACATAGTGTAGGTTGCCATATGCGAGGCAGGGAAAAAAAGTGTACAACCACCAATATACAGCGTCAGGCCAATTAAAATTGCCACCTTATAACTGGTCTTTTTAATCACAAGGGATGCTGGTATTGCAATTAAAAAATAACCTCCATAAAATGCGCTCTGCACCAATGCTGAAGCAAAGTTACTTAGCGAAAATACACTTTTGAATTGAGTGATTAATATGTCATTTAATGCAGCTGCGCATCCCCATAGCGGGAATAAACACGATAACAAAATAAACTGGAACAAGGGAGTCTTATTCAGATACCCATCAGGCATCTGAATGATGTTTTTATCGTTCATAGTGCTACCTTTAACTGTGCAGGATGATTATTCGTTTAAGGTTAAAAATTCATTAAATTGTTCAATACTCGGATAAGATGATTGCGTACCTTTCCCTGTGACGCTGAAAGCGGCAAAGAGAGCGGCTTTTTTCAAAGCGGCTTCAACATCACCGCTTTGAACATAATAATGGGAAAAGCAACCAATAAATGCGTCACCAGCGCCACTAGTATCAACAGCATTTACTTTGAATGCAGGAACATGGACTTCCTGATCGCGGGTCATCCATAATGCGCCTTTTTCGCTCATGGTAACAATAATATTGTTCAGCCCTTTATCAACTAACGAACGTGCGGCCAAACGAATATGATCATAAGTATCAACCGACATACCGGTTAATATTTCCAGTTCTGTTTCATTCGGGATAAAGAAATCACATTTGCAGGCATAAGACATATCTAACTCACGCAATGCCGGAGCCGGATTTAATAACACTTCAATACCATTTTTCTTACCAAACTCAATCGCGTGGTAAACTGTTTCCAGTTGAACTTCCAGTTGTAAAACGATCAATTTGCATTTTTTCAGATCTTCTGCAGCTCGATCGATATCTTCCGGGGAAAGAAATTTATTCGCTCCCTTAATTATTAATATACTATTGCCCGAGTTGGCATTAACAAAGATCGGTGCAACACCACTGCTGGTACAGGGGACCTTCTCAACATAAGTGGTATTAATTCCCCATGATTCGAGATTACGAATAGTATTATCCGCAAAAATATCATCACCTACTTTAGTCAGCATCAGGACTTTTGAATTCAATTTAGCCGCCGCCACCGCTTGATTAGCACCTTTCCCACCACATCCGATTTTGAAGGCAGGTGCTTCCAGAGTTTCTCCTTCTTTAGGCATCTGATTAGTGTAAGTAATGAGATCCACCATATTGGAACCAATAACTGCAATGTCCATTTCACTACCTCTTATAAACTTTCGCATAACAATGGTATTTAAATAACATTAGCATGTTACTTTTGCATCATTTGTGACTGAGATCGCGATTAGCACATCAACCCGATGTTTATTTAATAGACTTCCAGTCTCATCACTCAGGCCAACACGATCTAATCATAAGCAACCTAACAGGATTAATACCGAAAACTCAGCAGCCTATACTCTTTTCATTTCAAAGGGGCGGTCGTATAGTATGGTAATGAAAACAATGTTTACTAACGCCAAAATGTTATTTTTATAACATTCTTACGGAGAGAGAGTTGATGGAAACGAAGCAAAAAGAGCGTATCCGACGTTTGATGGAACTGCTTAAGAAAACCGACAGAATCCATTTGAAAGACGCAGCGCGAATGCTGGAAGTTTCTGTAATGACTATTCGTCGCGATCTCCATCAGGAAGATGAACCTCTGCCACTGACCCTACTGGGTGGCTATATTGTAATGGTGAATAAACCCGCGCCATCCATGCCAGTAATCCATGACGTTCCAAAAAATCATCGTGATGACTTACCTATTGCAATTCTGGCTGCCGGAATGGTTAATGAAAATGATCTGATCTTCTTTGATAATGGTCAGGAGATACCACTCGTTATAAGCATGATCCCGGATGCAATCACCTTCACCGGTATCTGTTACTCACATCGCGTCTTTGTTGCGTTGAATGAAAAGCCTAATGTAACAGCAATACTTTGTGGTGGTACGTATCGTGCCAGAAGTGATGCTTTTTACGATGCCAGTAACTCTTCGCCATTAGACTCTCTCAATCCGCGAAAAATATTTATTTCCGCCAGCGGTGTGCATAATCACTTTGGCGTCAGCTGGTTTAACCCTGAAGATCTTGCCACTAAGCGTAAAGCGATGAACCGTGGACTACGGAAAATTTTGCTCGCCCGCCACGCGTTGTTCGATGAAGTGGCCTCTGCCAGCCTCGCACCGATCTCTGCATTTGACGTTCTGATTAGCGATCGTCCGTTACCGGCAGATTATGTTACGCACTGCCGGAATGGTTCTGTAAAGATCATTACACCTGATTCAGAAGACGAATGACTTACTGAAAAAACACCACAATCTTGTTAAACATCGTCGGATTGGACTGATTACGTTGCACTTTCACCACATATTCCAGCTTATCTATTTGGCTTATCACCTACTCCAGACGCTGGTCATCCTTGACCAGTAGCCAGATATGGCTTTTGTCGCAGTCCTGAATCGGCAGGCAGAGAATGTCTTCAACGTTAAGAGCGCGACGGGCAAAAGCCCACAAAGGTGAGTCATTACACCCGGATGGTAAACAGGCACTTCCTTGTTGTAGAAGCCGTTATATTGTCCATAATGTCTGGGTTTTTAATGCATACTGGGTAACAACCGGACGAATCTTCGAATATCACTGGCGCTGCCAGCCGGTTTGAATTCATCTCACAACCCTGCATAGAGCGAATCTCCTGCCTGCACGTCACTCCACTCCATGGTATCAACTTCACACTCTTTATCTGCGGCTAGTTTCAGCCACCAGATAAGCATCGACTATGAAAGATGAGCCATGACAACATAACGTTGGTAACGCTCTGACGCCTTAATGGAAGATGCCTGCCACCATAGGGAATGTAAACGACTGAAGTGTGGCCTTTAATGCCGTGAACGGCTCATGGTCTTCTGGCACGGTTGCCGCCCCAACCTGTAACAACATTCCACAGTACAATGTCTGTCAGAGTCAGAGCCTCCCATGCTTGTTGTAGTAACTCTACCAGTTACGAACATCCTTCCTCAAAATTGTTGTCATATCTCGCATGGAAGAAAAGATCCTGGCTAAGGAGCAACACACAACGTATTGCGGAACTTGCATATTTTTCCTGTAACTAGTGTATTACCACATATGGTAATAGCTACCTGTGTGGTTTCGCTGGATAGCAAGGGGATTTATTCGCAAGTAAAATGCCTGATAAAATACACGAATCTAGTAATCATCAATATTTACTCTGGTCGAATGACGCGTGAAGTGGACTGCCAGCAGACGCGGCCAGTGGTCCACCGCCTGCTGAACAAAACGCCAGATATCTCCCGGCTCTGAAAGTAACGCTTCGGTTATTTGCACGGAATACTACTCCTTCAGACTCTGTTAAGTTTTGTTTGTTAAACCGGTGCAGACCTGCAGGAAAGCATGCCAGCACCGGCACTGTACGATATAAACATCCGGTACCGGGGATACGAATGGAATGACGAATACGCCAGAAAAGGGATAACAACCTTCCTCA
>OFLT01000287.1_pt1 | contig 6828 bp, 5 predicted proteins | sample 1540961 | NCBI WGS metagenome assembly OFLT01 (sample SAMEA4413041, study PRJEB24355) | metagenome | biome: human; feature: gut; material: faeces | place: United Kingdom | collected 2010
CGCCGTCAGTCGCAATCTTTTTACGGTGATCAGGCTGAGCAATCGCTGCAAAATTACCACTTCGATATGCTGTTTCTTGGTGTAGATGCGATCGATCTGGAGCGCGGCGTCAGCACGCATAATGAAGATGAAGCCCGTTTAAACCGTCGGATGTGCGAAGTTGCGGAACGGATCATCGTGGTCACCGATTCCAGTAAGTTCAATCGTTCCAGTTTACATAAGATCATTGATACTCAACGTATCGACATGATCATTGTTGATGAAGGCATTCCTGCGGATAGTCTGGAAGGCCTGCGAAAGGCTGGGGTTGAAGTGATTCTGGTCGGGGAGCTCGCGTCTTCGCTGTGATTCACTATGCCCGATAAACAAGCGTTATCGGGCATAATACAACTTAATGTATGAAGAGAATATCAGGCCACCGGTGCCGGGTTAAACACTGCCAGTTGGTTATGCAATCCCCATTGATCCGAGAGGGTTTTCTTCTTCCCGCTGGCGACGTCGAGAATAAAATGGAACAACTTCCAGCCCACCTCTTCAATGGTTTCTTCGCCGGTAGCGATAGTGCCTGCGTTAATATCCATTAAATCAAACCAGTGGTTCGCCAGCCCGGTGCGGGTCGCCATTTTAATAACGGGTACCTCCATCAGGCCGTACGGCGTACCACGGCCGGTCGTAAACACTTGCACGGTGATACCCGAAGCCACCTGTTGCGTGCCACAGACAAAATCGCTGGCTGGCGTCGCGGCGTAAATTAATCCGCGTTTAGTCGGGCGTTGGCCGGGCGACAGCACTTCAACAATTGCACTTTTACCCGATTTAGCAATGGAGCCGAGTGCCTTCTCCACCACATTTGCCAGACCGCCTTTCTTGTTCCCCGGCGAAGGGTTGGCGCTGCGATCGGTTTTTCCCATATTGAGATAGTTATCGTACCACTCCATCTCCTCCAGCAGCCGTTTGCCGACCTCTTCGTTCACTGCGCGTGGTGTCAGCAGATGTATCGCGTCACGCACTTCTGTGACTTCTGAAAACATCACCGTTGCGCCGCAGCGCACCAATAGATCAGACGCATACCCAACCGCCGGGTTTGCCGTTACGCCAGAAAACGCATCGCTGCCACCGCACTGCATGCCGACAACCAGTTCTGAAGCCGGACAGGTTTCTCGCTGACGTTGATTCAGTTTTTGTAGATGGCATTCGGCGACCTGCAAAATATCCTCGACCATGGACTGAAAACCGACATGCTTTTCATCCTGCAAACTGACAATGCTGGCGCTTTCTACTGGAATAGCTTGCACATCATCCGTTCCAGTCAGTAGGCGTTCAGGCTGCAACTTTTCACAACCCAGACCAATCACCATTACTTCGCCGCCAAAGTTAGGGTTCAGCGAAATATTGTGAATGGTACGAATAGGTACAACTGCCGCGGGTGCGTTAATCGCCACGCCACAACCGTACAAATGATTCAGCCCCACCACGCCATCGACGTTCGGGTATTTCGGTAGCAGATCGCGTTCAATGATTTTTACTACGTAGTCCACCACGCCTGCCACACAGTGGACGCTGGTGGTGATGCCGAGCAGGTTTTTGGTGCCCACGCTGCCATCGGCATTGCGATAGCCCTCAAAGGTGTATCCTTCCAGCGGCGGTAAGGGTTCCGGGACTTTGGTTGCCAGTGGCAGCGTATGTAACGGCGGCGCTTCCGGTAGTACAACCATTGATTCGTCGATCCAGCTTCCGCGTGGGATTGCGCGCACGGCGTAACCAATCACCTCGCCATAACGAATAATTTCACCATTAGCCGGAATGTCCAGCAATGCGACTTTATGCCCCTGGGGAATATGTTCAATTAATTCCAGCCCATCCGGAAAACGCGTTCCTGCTTTCAGGCCATTATCATTAACAATAATTGCCACATTATCTGTGTCGTGAACTTTTATATAAAACGCAGTCGGCGTTTCTTGTCTGATTTTGATGTTGGCCATTGTGCAATATTCTCCAGCCAGGGACTATTAAAATGAGGACCTGGTCTCATTTAAAAATAAATAACTTCATTGGGTGAAATAAGAATGTCAGGAGTTTAAATGCAGAAATGTGATCAATGTCAATCATTTCAGGGATTGCAGTACCTCCCGGCAAGGTAAAGCGCAAATCTGTGCTTTAGCGCGCAACCTTATGTGCATATGCTCAAAATAATATTTAAATAGTATTAATTAAATTAGCATTTGCACAATGATTATTATTCTCGCGCTGCTTATACTAATTCCCGAGTTCATTGTCGTAACGGCATAAATGAAACTCATAAATAACACCTTCCCCATAATAATAAAAATCAGCATAAGTACCCGAGGTAAATAAAATGATGCTGGACACCGTTGACGAAAAAAAGAAAGGCGTGCATACCCGCTATTTAATATTACTGATTATTTTTATTGTTACCGCCGTTAACTACGCCGATCGTGCAACGCTGTCTATTGCTGGTACCGAAGTGGCAAAAGAGTTGCAGTTAAGTGCGGTTTCGATGGGTTACATCTTCTCTGCTTTTGGCTGGGCCTACTTGCTGATGCAAATTCCCGGCGGCTGGCTGCTTGATAAGTTTGGCTCGAAGAAAGTTTACACTTACAGCCTCTTTTTCTGGTCGCTGTTCACCTTCCTGCAAGGCTTTGTCGATATGTTTCCGCTGGCCTGGGCTGGGATCTCCATGTTCTTTATGCGATTTATGCTCGGCTTCTCGGAAGCTCCATCATTCCCGGCGAACGCCCGTATTGTTGCCGCCTGGTTCCCGACGAAAGAACGTGGTACTGCCTCCGCCATCTTTAACTCGGCGCAATATTTCTCGTTGGCGCTCTTTTCGCCGCTGCTTGGCTGGCTGACTTTCGCCTGGGGCTGGGAGCACGTCTTTACCGTTATGGGGGTGATTGGTTTTGTGCTGACGGCGCTGTGGATCAAGTTGATTCATAATCCGACAGATCACCCACGTATGTCTGCGGAAGAGCTGAAGTTTATCTCGGAAAATGGCGCGGTGGTCGATATGGACCACAAAAAGCCGGGCAGTGCGGCAGCAAGCGGACCCAAACTGCATTACATCAAGCAATTGCTCTCTAACCGCATGATGCTGGGCGTATTTTTCGGACAATATTTTATCAACACCATCACCTGGTTCTTCCTCACCTGGTTCCCAATTTATCTGGTGCAGGAAAAAGGCATGTCGATTCTGAAAGTGGGTCTGGTCGCCTCGATTCCGGCACTGTGTGGCTTTGCGGGCGGCGTGCTGGGAGGTGTCTTCTCGGATTATCTGATCAAACGCGGTTTGTCCCTGACCCTGGCACGTAAGCTACCAATTGTGCTGGGAATGTTGCTGGCTTCCACCATCATCTTATGTAACTACACCAACAACACCACGCTGGTGGTCATGCTGATGGCGCTGGCTTTCTTTGGCAAAGGATTTGGTGCGCTGGGCTGGCCAGTGATTTCTGACACCGCGCCGAAAGAGATTGTTGGCCTCTGCGGCGGCGTCTTTAACGTCTTTGGCAATGTTGCCTCCATTGTCACTCCACTGGTGATTGGCTACCTGGTAAGTGAACTGCACTCCTTCAATGCAGCACTGGTTTTTGTGGGATGTTCAGCGCTGATGGCGATGGTCTGCTACCTCTTCGTAGTTGGCGACATTAAACGTATGGAATTGCAGAAATAAGCAAAGGTATAAGCGATGAATAACGATGTTTTCCCGAATAAATTCAAAGCCGCACTGGCTGCGAAACAGGTACAAATTGGTTGCTGGTCAGCTCTCTCTAACCCGATTAGCACTGAAGTTCTTGGTTTGGCTGGGTTTGACTGGCTGGTTCTGGATGGTGAACATGCGCCAAACGATATCTCCACGTTTATTCCGCAGTTAATGGCCCTGAAAGGCAGCGCCAGCGCGCCAGTAGTGCGAGTGCCGACCAACGAGCCGGTAATTATTAAGCGTCTTCTGGATATCGGTTTCTATAACTTCCTGATTCCTTTTGTAGAAACAAAAGAGGAAGCAGAGCAGGCGGTGGCATCAACTCGTTACCCACCGGAAGGCATTCGCGGCGTCTCCGTTTCTCACCGCGCCAATATGTTTGGCACCGTGGCGGATTATTTCGCTCAGTCGAACAAGAACATCACTATTCTGGTCCAGATAGAAAGTCAGCAGGGCGTAGATAACGTCGATGCTATTGCCGCTACCGAAGGTGTAGACGGCATCTTCGTCGGCCCCAGCGATCTGGCTGCGGCATTAGGCCATCTCGGCAATGCCTCGCACCCGGATGTACAAAAAGCAATTCAGCATATTTTTAACCGTGCCAGCGCGCACGGCAAACCCAGCGGCATCCTCGCACCAGTCGAGGCTGATGCGCGTCGTTATCTGGAATGGGGCGCGACGTTTGTGGCCGTCGGCAGCGATCTTGGCGTCTTCCGCTCTGCCACTCAGAAACTGGCTGATACCTTTAAAAAATAACCACCACCGCAATAAGAGAGATGATTGATATGACTATGAAAGTTGGTTTTATTGGCCTGGGGATTATGGGTAAACCAATGAGTAAAAACCTTCTGAAAGCAGGTTACTCGCTGGTGGTTGCTGACCGTAACCCAGAAGCTATCGCTGACGTGATTGCTGCCGGTGCAAAAACAGCCGCTACGGCTAAAGCGATCGCTGAACAGTGCGACGTCATCATAACCATGCTGCCAAACTCCCCTCATGTGAAAGAGGTGGCGCTGGGTGAGAATGGCATTATTGAAGGCGCGAAGCCAGGTACGGTATTGATCGATATGAGTTCTATCGCACCGCTGGCAAGCCGTGAAATCAGCGAAGCGCTGAAAGCGAAAGGCATTGATATGCTGGACGCCCCGGTGAGCGGCGGTGAACCGAAAGCCATCGACGGTACGCTGTCAGTGATGGTGGGCGGCGACAAGGCTATTTTCGACAAATACTATGATTTGATGAAAGCGATGGCGGGTTCCGTGGTGCATACCGGGGAAATCGGTGCAGGTAACGTCACCAAACTGGCAAATCAGGTCATTGTGGCGCTGAATATTGCTGCGATGTCAGAAGCGTTAACGCTGGCAACCAAAGCGGGCGTTAACCCGGATCTGGTGTATCAGGCAATTCGCGGTGGGCTGGCGGGCAGTACCGTGCTGGATGCCAAAGCGCCGATGGTGATGGACCGCAACTTCAAACCGGGCTTCCGTATTGATCTGCATATTAAGGATCTGGCGAATGCGCTGGATACTTCTCACGGCGTCGGCGCGCAACTGCCGCTCACAGCTGCGGTTATGGAGATGATGCAGGCACTGCGTGCAGATGGTTTAGGAACGGCGGATCATAGCGCCCTGGCGTGCTACTACGAAAAACTGGCGAAAGTCGAAGTTACTCGCTAATGACGTCGTGCCCGGATGGCGTATTGCAATCCGGGCCTGGAATCCAGGCCGAATAAGAGAAACGCCCTCCGGCGTCATGTGGTAACAGGCATAGGTATGAAAATCGTAATCGCCCCAGACTCTTATAAAGAAAGTTTATCTGCCAGCGAGGTTGCGCAGGCGATAGAAAAAGGATTTCGGGAAATTTTTCCTGATGCACAGTATGTTTCTGTTCCGGTTGCCGACGGTGGTGAAGGAACGGTGGAAGCGATGATTGCAGCCACCCAGGGGGCTGAACGTCACGCCTGGGTTACAGGGCCGCTGGGCGAGAAAGTGAATGCCAGTTGGGGGATCTCCGGCGATGGCAAAACCGCGTTTATCGAAATGGCGGCGGCCAGTGGGCTGGAACTGGTACCTGCGGAAAAACGCGATCCACTCGTGACCACTTCACGCGGTACTGGTGAGTTAATCCTGCAGGCGCTGGAGAGCGGTGCGACAAACATTATTATCGGCATTGGCGGCAGCGCCACCAACGACGGCGGCGCAGGCATGGTACAGGCGCTGGGGGCGAAATTATGCGATGCCAACGGCAATGAAATTGGTTTTGGCGGCGGTAGTCTTAATACTCTGAATGATATTGATATTTCCGGTCTCGATCCGCGCTTAAAAGATTGTGTCATCCGCGTCGCTTGTGATGTCACCAACCCGTTAGTCGGCGACAGTGGTGCTTCGCGCATCTTTGGCCCACAAAAGGGAGCCAGTGAGGCGATGATTGTCGAGCTGGACAATAACCTCTCTCACTATGCCGATGTTATTAAAAAAGCGCTGCATGTTGATGTGAAAGATGTCCCCGGCGCAGGAGCTGCGGGAGGTATGGGCGCGGCGCTGATGGCGTTTCTTGGTGCAGAACTGAAAAGTGGTATTGAAATCGTCACGACGGCGCTGAATCTGGAGGAACATATTCACGATTGTACGCTGGTGATCACCGGTGAAGGGCGTATTGATAGCCAGAGTATACACGGCAAGGTGCCGATTGGCGTCGCAAACGTGGCGAAGAAGTACCATAAACCGGTGATTGGCATTGCGGGTAGCCTGACCAATGATGTTGGCGTTGTACATCAGCATGGCATTGATGCGGTCTTCAGCGTACTGACCAGCATTGGTACGTTAGACGAAGCACTCCGCGGAGCTTATGACAATATCTGCCGTGCTTCACGTAATATCGCCGCGACACTGGCGATTGGAATGCGCAACGCGGGGTGACAAGGGCGCGCAAACCCTCTATACTGCGCGCCGAAGCTGACCAGACAGTCGCCGCTTCGTCGTCGTCCTCTTCGGGGGAGACGGGCGGAGGGGAGGAAAGTCCGGGCTCCATAGGGCAGGGTGCCAGGTAACGCCTGGGGGGGAAACCCACGACCAGTGCAACAGAGAGCAAACCGCCGATGGCCCGCG
>OFLT01000291.1_pt1 | contig 6127 bp, 3 predicted proteins | sample 1540961 | NCBI WGS metagenome assembly OFLT01 (sample SAMEA4413041, study PRJEB24355) | metagenome | biome: human; feature: gut; material: faeces | place: United Kingdom | collected 2010
TCCCAATGATTACTCCCTGACAGGGTTCGTAGGCCACTCAATATCAGGTGCAGTTGATGTATCAACACGGTTCAGCAACACCCGATACTTTTTCCAGGCTTCCAGCAATGAGGTTTCTTCCTCCGTTGCGATTTCCAGATCTACAGCATCCTGAAGTGGCGCAATATGCTCACTGGCTACCTGCATCAGGCTGTTTTTTATTTCTTCCGCCTCTCGGATCCGGAACAGTTTTTCTGCTTCTGCATCTTTCACCCAGGCTGTGCCGTTCCACTTCTGAAACTCCCCTTCCGGCGATAACCAGGTAACATTTTCCGGTAACGGACCGAGTTCAGAAATAAATAACTCGTCCCCTGACGCTACGTCATAAACCGTTTTACCCCGATGGTCTTCAACGAGATGCCACGATGCCTCATCACTGTTGAAAACAGCCACAAAGCCAGCAGGAATATCTGGTGGTGCAATATCGGTACTGTTTGCTGGCAGACCTGTATGAGGCGGAATATATGCATCACCTTCACCAATAAATTCATTAGTTCCGGCCAGCAGATTATAAATTTTTATGGTCCGTGCTTGTTCACTCATTCTGAATGCCATTATGCAAGCCTCACAATATAGTTAAATGCGATGTTTTTGACGGTGTTTTCCGCGTTACCAGCAGCGTTAACGGTGATGGTGTGTCCATGTGAGCCAATCGCAACGGAGTGCGTATGAGCACCAATACCGACAGTATGTGCGTGTGCACCTGCGCTTGCAGCAGTGCCGGACAGTGAGTGGGTATGCGCGCCAGCAGAGTTCGTATTCGCCATCGTGCCAATGCCCAGACCAACCGCCCCTTGTACCTGGTATGAGTTACTTCCGACAGCTGTAGAACCATACTGATAGGTGTCTTTAAAAGTGCTTGTATTAAACCTGCGACCATCAACGTGCGAGTGTGCTCCGGCCGAGCTTGTAGAGCCGCTCAGACTGTGCGTATGAGCCCCGGTGTTATTCGTGGATTTAGTGCCGTAATCAAACGACGATGTGGTTTTCGTCCCCAAATCCGTACTGGATGCGCTGGCGCTGTGGGTGTGCGATTTAATGCCGTCCTGTTCCTGAGACAATACGGCACGACCACTGGCGGGTTTGCCCTTAATCGTCCAGCCACGCATATCAGGGATCACGCCTGACGGATAAGCGGCTGCAAGTTTCGGGTATGCAGATTTGTCAAAAGTCTGCCCCTGCATCAGGGCATAGCCAGACGGAACGGTATCTGATGGCCACGGGATTGGTGCGCCAGGCGGATAAAACTGCTCTGATGGCGTATAGAGTGAATAAACTGTACCGTCCGTTAACCCTTCCGGCTTATTAGCAGAATATGCTGGTGACGTATGAATCGTCACGCTGGCATTACTGGTATAATCCCATTGAATATTTACACCAGTCGCATAATTTCCGATTGCAACGTAAATATCGTAAGTATCACCAGATGTATTGACCCAGGCAAAATTTGTAAACCCTGTCGATGTGCGCTGCCATAAAGCACCAGTAATCCCCTTCGGATTACCATTACCTGCACGCAAAACAAGTTCAGATATACCTGCCTGTTGAGGTGACCCCACGTTAAATCCCGCGCCACCAATCAACGTAATTGAAACAACAGAACTCGCCTGTGGCATGGTTACCGTTGCTAATTTGAACCAACCAGCACCACCGCTGAATGACATTGTTGTTGAGTTAAGCGTACCAATATCTTTCGGCGTCAGTGTTATATCCGCTGAAAGCGCCTTACCATTCACCTTACGGGCAGAAGGTACCCGACCATTCGCATTATCATTAGCTGCTTTCACTGCTTTCGGTGTCGCGGCAAGCGTTTCAGATGCGCTGTTGGTTGCACTACTGAGCTGGACAATTCCTTTTTGTGCTGTCGTAGCGTCCTGAGCGGTATATTTCCCGTTAGCAAGGTCATAGGCTGCCTTTACCGACTTTGGCGTTGCCGCCAGCATTTCAGATGTGCTGTTGGTCGCGCTGCTGAGCTGAACGATCCCTTTCTGTGCTGTCGTTGCATCCTGTGCGGTGTATTTCCCGTTAGCCAGGTCATACGCGGCCTTAACTGCTTTTGGCGTTGCCGCCAGTGACTCGGAAGTGCTGTTAGTCGCACTGCTGAGCTGTACTATCCCCTTTTTCGTCGTGCTCGCATCCTCAAGAGCCACGGCGGATGCAATATCCTCTGCCCGTTTAGCTGCTGTCTCGGCGCGCGTTGCCGCGGATTCCGCCGTACTTTTGCTCTGAGCTGCCGCCGTCGCACTGCCAGCTGCCTCTGTCGCCTTCGTGGATGCCGTCGTGGCGCTGCTCTTCGCTGCTGACGCCTGTCTGGTCGCCTCATCTTTTGAAGCAGACGCCGATGATGCCGATGACGCCGCCGAACTGGCTGACGATGCGGCAGCCGTTTTTGAGGATTCTGCGCTGGTTTCCGACGCTTTCGCGTTCGTTTCGGATGTCTTCGCTGCGGAAGCAGAACTCGCTGCTGCGCTGGCCTGTTCAGTGGCTTCGCCAGCCTTCGTTGTGGCTGTTGAAGCGGATGATGCGGCGCTTTCTGCCGATTTTCCGGCGGCGGTGGCACTGGCTGAGGCCTGCCCGGCACTTGTTGACGCGGCACTGGCAGACGACGCAGCCGCTGTTTTTGAGCCTGCCGCAGCTGAGGCGCTCTGTCCCGCTGCCGTCTCAGAAGACTTAGCGTTCGTCTCGGACGTTTTTGCCGCCTTCGCGGAATTTCCTGCCGCCGTTGCCGAGGAAGCGGCACTACTGGCGCTTGATGATGCGTTCGTTTCTGATGATTTTGCCGCTTCTTTTGAAGCCGACGCATCCCGGGCTGAGGTGGCAGCTTCTGACGCCTTTGTGGTCGCGGTGGATGCAGAAGTGGCTGCTGATTGTTGTGACGCTGCCGCATTCGTTTCTGACGTTTTCGCCGCAGCGGCACTGGTGGCCGCCGCGCTTTTTGAGGACTCTGCAGCGGCAGCACTTTTTTCCGCTTCAGTGGCCTTTGTTGATGCCGTTCCTGCGCTGGAAGACGCTGACTGAGCCGACGACGCGGCCTGTCCGGCTGACGTGCTGGCTGCGCGTGCTGAGCCTGCAGCATCAGTCGCATGGGTTGCCGCCTCACGGGCTGATGTGCTGGCATCGCCGGCTGACTTCTTCGCGGCTGCCGTGTTCTGTGCCACCGCGGACGCGTTACGCGCCACCTCTTCCACCATCAGTTCAAAACGGCGCAGTGCCTCAGGACGGGCATCATCCTCCGTCATGGCACCGAGAAAATCATTCAGCGTACCGGGTCGGGAATCTTCATACACGGTGATGGTCCCGGCATGTGACGGCGGGAAGCCTTCCACCAACAGAATAACGCTGTACTGACCGTACTCAACGTCCATGCTGTAACGCCCGGCTTCATCCGGATTTTCTGAGGCCAGCGTGTTCACCACCACCGTGGTACTGTTACGTTTTGCTTTCAGCTGGATTGTGCAGTTCTGTACCGGTTTTCCTGTGCCGTCTTTCAGTACACCTGAAATCTTTACTGCCATATTCACCCCACAAAAAAGCCCGCCTGAACCGGCGGGCTGTCATAACACTGTGTTACCTGGCTAATCAGAATTTATAACCGACACCCACGATGAAACCGTCAGTGCGCCAGTCGCCACTGCCGGAGCCTTCATAAGCAATATCAATGGCCACGGATTCGGTCGGGTTAAACTGCACGCCAGCTCCCCACGCCAGAGACGTGTTGCTGTGGCGACCGTCATCACTTCCGGTCAGCACATCGTGCGTTTTCCCCTTGTTGTCAGTTACGCGGAGGTAATCCCCGGAAAAAGTCGAAACACGGCTGTAAGCCATACCCGCCATCGCATACGCGCTGAACCATTCATTCACGCGCACAGACGGCCCCGCCATCACGCTGAACCAGCGGTTACGCACGGAATCTTTATGCCAGCGGGTATCGCTGTAACGGGTCAGCTGACGATTCTTGTATCCTGCATAACTGAATGACGTCACCAGCCCCAGCGTGTCCGTAAATTCATAACGGTATTTCACGTTAATGCCCTTCAGGTCATCACTGCCTGGCATATCAGTATGGGTCTGAAGATACCCGGCGCTTAGTGTGGACTGATGCTCTGCTGCGCTCGCTGGCGTACCAGCGGCAACCAGCCAGACTACTGCGGACAGAATAACAGCACATAATTTACGCATAATTACCTCTCGCTTTTCTGCAATAAAAAAGGCGTCATTTCTGACGCCCGTATTGGGGTTATAAAATTCAGCTGATACTGATGCCTGCAGTGGCTTTCTTCATCACAACAACCAGCAAATCGCTGATACTTGCTGTGGGATACCAACCATTTACCCACCATGCTGATACAGAAAACTCCAGTGTCATTACACCACTGCCTGCAGGCATATCAATAACACCCGTGTAAATCAGAGTATTATCCAGAGCCGTTCGGTTATAAATTTCAGCCCCGTTTTTCTTCACTATCAGGCGGCATGACGAATAAGTATCGCTATTCTCCCGCTCATGTCTGGCACCGCAGAAAGCCACCGCTGGAATAACAATTTGCCGGTCAAACGACTGATCGTCATAAACCCTGACGGTAATAGTCCCTGATGGCCACCGCTCCGGTGCACGGGAGTCCCGGGGGAAAGCTTTGCCCACTGTTTTAACGAGATCGCCTTCAATCTGGTTCGCGGACAGTTTTCCCAGAACCCGACAGTTCTCGTTAATCGTGACATTATTGAGCGTCCCGGAGTTCGCATTCACGTTACCGCTGATATCGGCATTTTTCGCCGTCAGCCGCCCGTCCGGTGTCAGGGAAAATACCGGAGGATTGCCGCCACTGGTAATGGTGGGAGCCGTCAGATACTTCAGGAACACTTCGTTCATGAATATCTGGTTGCCCTGCGCCACAAACATCGGCGTTTCATTCCCGTTTGCCGGGTCAATAAACGCGATACGGTTAGCGGCAACCAGGAACTGGCTCAGTTTGCCTTCCTCCGTATCCTCCATACTAAGGCCAAGCCCCGCGACATAATGCCTGCCGTCTTCGGTCTGCTCAATTTTGACGCCCCACATGGCATTCCATTTATCGTTGGCGTCCTTCCACTCTTTCGAAAACTCCTCCAGTTTGCTGGCGTTATCCTCCGTCAGCTCGACTTTTTCCAGCAGCTCCTTGCCGAGATGGGATTCGGTTATCTGGCCTTTGAAAAAATCCAGGTAACCTTCCGCATCATCGCTCGGCTGACCAACAGCCTCCACGAATGCCGATTTGCCAACGGTGTTCACACTGCGGATATAAAAGTAATAATCATGGCCCGGTTTGATATTGATACTGGCAGCTATCCAGTACAGCGCCGTACCAAGATAGCGGGCTGTGGTCTCAACCTGCCTGATATCGGTAATCCGCTTTTCCGAGAACCAGAACTCAAACTGTACCGTCGGATCATAAACCGCAAGATGCGGCGTGGCAGTTATCTGAAAATAGCCCGGCGTCAGCTCAATCCGCGACGGCGCTGCCGGTGCGGCAATCCGGAACGATACCGATGCCGGATCGCCCTGCTGTCCCCACGCATTTACCGCCCGGACCGTCAGCGTGTAACGCCCCAGCGCCAGTTGCCTGAAGCGGTATGTGGTTTCCGTCGTCCTGGCCGTGCTGACCAGCCGCTCACTGCCGTCATCCGCTGCCACGGTCAGGCGAAGCATAAAGCTCACCCCCTTCACCACCTTCGGCGTATCCCAGCGCGCCAGCACCTGATACTCCCCGCTGTCTGAGGTGACTTCGGCAGTCAGGTGCTGCACCGCAGGCGGCGTGACACCATTCACCGTGCCGCTCTGGTCGCCGTCAAAGTGCGCCCCGTTATCCACGATGGCCTCTTTTTCCGGCACATGCTGCACGGCGGTGATGGCATACGTGCCGTCGTCGTTCTCACGGATACTCACGCAGCGGAACAGGCGCTGGCGCAGCGTCGGCAGCTTCAGCCCCCATACGCTGTATTCAGCAACACCGTCAGGAACACGGCTCACTTTTACCTTCACGCCGTCGGTGACGGACTGAACCTCCACGCTGACCGGATTGCCACTTCCGTCAACCAGACTTATCAGCGT
>OFLT01000299.1_pt1 | contig 5416 bp, 1 predicted proteins | sample 1540961 | NCBI WGS metagenome assembly OFLT01 (sample SAMEA4413041, study PRJEB24355) | metagenome | biome: human; feature: gut; material: faeces | place: United Kingdom | collected 2010
TTTCTCTCCCGGGGCTGCGCTGAATTTTCTTCCTCCAGCATTTGCTGTTCTTTGCGTTTACCGCTTCTGAAATAGTCGTTCAGCTCCTCCTCCAGTGAGGCACAGACCTTCGTCAGTAATTCCCCGGTTTTGGTATTGATGTCCTCCATGGCCATTCTGACATCACCGGTCACCTGATTCTGACATTCCTCAATCTCCTGGATATCCGTCAGCAGGCTGGTAATATGCGCCTGCAGTGACTGAATGCTTTGCTGCAGCCCCTGATGACGTAATGACAGATATTCGCTGACATTTTCTGCATTCTGCATCAGTTTTGCGGCGGCAGAGTCAACCGCCAGTGCCGCCGCTCTGGAATGGGAGCTCTGTATGACTTCCGTTATCAGTTGATCGATCAGAGATATATTCCAGAGTTTTTCTGCCTTTTTATTTACCTTAGTGCTGTCTTTCCAGTCGTCCTCTTCCACCATAGGTCCGAAAGCTTCCCTGACAAAATCATTGACCCAGGCTTCATCAACCGGAAGCGCACCGTTTTTTCGTAACTCATGAAGCGCACGGTTAGCCAGGTACGCCTGACGTGATGAGCCGGGATAAACGCGGGAGGCGGGCAGCACATCGCTGTTCAGCATTGCCGGTACTTTCTGGCGTACGGCATCTGCTCCATCGCCATTGCGGTCTTTTTCATCAAATTTATTGACCAGCACAAACAGGCGGCCGGCTGATACGTCAGCAATGGCATTAAGCTCTTTACGAACCTCCTCATCGGCTTTCGAGTTCAACTGGGTGTAGTCCATCACCGCCAGCACTGCAGAGGCTTTCTGCAGTTGATCCCGCATCATCACTTCCATCTGCGGTTGTCCGGCTTCATTAGGGCCTGGGGTATCCAGCAGTGTGAGTGTTCCCTGGCATTCATCCATCCCCACCAGATGGCTGAACTCCACGTCGATCACCGGCAGTTTCTGCACTTCTGCATATTCGTCAAAAGGAAATTCAGACCCCATTGCCGCAGCAAGACGAACCAGATCGTTTAACGATTCCAGTCCGGTAAAGATTTCCTCCTCCCCGTGGTATTCATTTTTGAGCCAGCTATCATCCGCCAGAATATCCAGCAGTTCGCGGGTATCCCCGGTTTGCTGCAGGGTCTGTGCGACTTGCTGTCCTTCAGACGTGGCGATCTTTTCTTTCAGTGTGATTAATAAATTGCAAACGGGCTGAATATGTTCCAGGTGGAGGAGCGGTTCCGTTTTTCCGGGAACGTGGCGGATCAATGTCGGTACTGAGGTCATGGGACGATTACGGTTGGGGAGAATTTCCTTTCCCACAATGGCGTTGATGGTGGTTGATTTGCCCGCCTTCATCGTGCCGACCACAGCAAGCACCATCTCCCTGCGGGCGGTTTTGATTTGTTCGCCCTCCAGCTCCTCAATTCTTTTCAGCGCTTTCCGTTTATCAAAAAGCAGTCCGTTTTCGTTCTTACTGTCAGATAACACATCCGGCTCATCAACCATTTGCCGGAGCAGATTGATATTCAGTTGCAAAAGCCGGTCGGCTTCATCACAAAGCAGGGCGATGTTCTTTTCGTGCATCATTCACCTTTATAAATTCAATAATTCAGAACTGCGGTGAACAGCAATGAGCGTCCTTTCCCATTACTGCATGAATTCCCCTGAAATCGTATTTCCGGGATACCGTATAATCAGAAAGTCATATTCAGCGTGGCCTGACCGTTATAGCCTTCAGCGCTGCTGCCGCTGACACTGTGGGCATAACCGGCCTGAACGCCCAGGGTGATATTTTCCCGGACACGGGCTTCCAGTCCGGCCTGCAGGTCCAGTGATGTGCCATTCTGTGAGGGAGAGAACGTCATCCCGCTGCCTGCAGTGGAAGTCCCCACACGCATATCTCCCCGGGAGCTGAAGGTGCGGATAACAGAAGGCTGTACCCACCAGTTCACCGGTAATTCACTCACACGGTGTTTTGCACTGTCACGCAGGGGGGCACGGGATGAGGTGCCTTCGCCAAAGGTCATATCGTTGTGGCTGCCCAGACGGAAACCGGCACGCACATGTTGTGCACTGCCATGCCCGAACTTCACATAACCGGCGTTGTCCTTACCGTCATCCAGGGAAAGTCCCTGCCAGGTATACTGCAGTTGTGGCTCCAGCATCAGGTTGTCAGTGATACTGAAGGGCAGACCGGTTTCCAGTGAGCCCAGCCAGCCCCAGCCGCGGGCGCGGAAGTCGTTATTGTCCGATGACGCTTTCATGCTGTGGCGGGTTCCCTGTGCCACAATGTCAGCCCACAGGCCGGAGGACGTGTGTACCAGATTCAGGTATCCGCCCAGGCTGCCGGCATCATCCCGGACCGTGCCGGCACGGGAGCCGTCATCATCCTTAACATCAACGGAAGAATGGCCAGCAGCACCATATACCCCCGCGGTCACAGACATACCGGCAACCTCTGTTCTCATCAGGTCACCCTCCAGACGGACGAATCCATAGCTGCCGCTGCTTTCCGGCGTGGCCCCACGGGCAATACCGCCATTGTTATCGTGACCGAGATGACCGCCCTGAATGCTGAGACGGACGCTGTTGTTTTCACCATTTACACCGGTCTGATGGCTGCGGGAGCCTGCCACAATCCGGTCATAGTCCATTGCCTGTGTCAGCATGGAGGCATACAGGGGGACTTCTGCACGATAAGCATTTTCACTGCGCAGATACCAGCTCTCATCACTGTCCCGGTTGAGGGAGTAGTTAAAGGCACCGGCCTGCAGCCTGTTCCCCTGGACAAAGGCCCCTTCCTCCGTGGTGGCACCGTTAATGGCTTCAACCACCTGAATACCCTTACCGCTGGTCGCCAGCCCCGACGCACTGTTGCCGGCGTTCACCAGGTTCAGGATGGTTTTTCCGGTTGCCCTGCCACCGTCAATGACCAGTCTGTCAGCATTGTTCTGTGCCATATCCGGGCGTACACGCAGGCTGATGGTGCCATTCTGCCCGTTCAGGTTTTTCACTTTCAGGGTTGCCGGTACGAACTTCCCTGTGCGGGTGGAGGTGAAATGAATCTGTCCGGCATGGCTGAGGTCATCCACCACCGACTGCACCGTGGCGTTATCGGGGATATTCCAGGTGGCACCGGAGGCGAGAGTGACATTCGTGGGGTCAATGGCACCGTTCAGCACAGTGCTGCCAGTCAGCTTCAGGGCTGTACCGCGCTGAGCAATGACATCCGTGGTGACGGTACTGTCGTTCAGCGTCAGCGTGCCTTCATTCAGGTTGACGGCTTTCTGGGTGAGTGTGGTGTTGCTGACAGTGAGTGTGCCACTTCCTGATTTTTCCACGCTGCCGTTACCGGTGAGAGAGCCTCCCTGCAGGAGTGCATCGCCTTCACGGATGGTCAGGGTATCGTTGTTCACCGTCTTCCCGGAAAGGGTAAGTATGGCACCGTTATTCAGCGTGGTGGTGCCCGCCAGTGTGCCGCCCCTGGCGGTGAACAGTCCGCCATTTACCGTGGTATCCGTGGCCGTATCACCGGCGTTCAGCGTGAATGAACTGCCTTTTTCCAGCATCAGGGCATCCGCCTGACCGCCTCCGATATGGAATGCCGTTCCGTCGCTCCGGGTACCACTGACAGCGGCACCGGAATCGGCCAGCAGTACACCGCCATTTCCCATGGATACGGTGGTGGCGGTACCACCGTTGCGGACATCCAGCGTTCCGCCATCATCCACGCGGGTATTAGTGGCTGTGTGTCCGGTCAGCACATCCAGGCGTCCGCCATTTTCCAGTACGACATTATCAGCTTTACCCTCCACAACAGAGAATGCTCCCAGGCGGTTTATGCCGGTAACGGTTGCAGCCGTACTGGTAACCAGTGCGCCGCCCTGCTTCAGGGTGACATTCGTGGCTGTACCACCGGCGTCCACCTGCAGTCTGCCCTTCTGATTAACGGTGGTATTCCCGGCCACACCCCCGTTTTTGACAATCTGCCAGCCGTCACTGTTCACAACAGTGTCAGACGCTGTACCGCCGTTGTGCACATACTGGTATCCCCCATTCAGCGTGGTATCCAGTGCGTGACCATGTACAGTCTGGTCGCCGCCGGCATAAACCACAGTGGTATTTGCCGTTCCTTCAGTTCTCACAATCTGGCGACCGTTTTTATTGATGGTTGTGCGTACGGCATCCCCGCGAACAAACTGCCCGGTATCACCGTTTTCTGCATCCGGTCCCCCTTCCGCCCCGGTATTAACAACGGTATCCGTTGCCACTGTACCGGGCTTGACGACCTGCCAGCCCTTATCATTAATGACGGTTCCTGTGGCTATCGCCCCCTCATGCATCCACTGTTCGCCACCATTCAGCGTGGTGTTCACTGCCCGTCCCTGAAGGCTCTGTCCGCCTCCGGCACTGATAACCGTGTCTGAGACACTTCCACCGGGGTTCACTCTCTGAAGACCACCACTGGTGACAGTCGTTTTGTTGGCTGTTCCGCCATCCTGTACCCATTGCCCGCCGGTATTGGCCTCGTTATCCGGCCCATACTCCAGCCCGGTACTGATGGTCATTCCGTTGGTCGTACCGAAGACAATCTGGTTGTCATGATTTGCCAGTGTTCCGCCGTTCACGGTTTCTCCCGGGCGTACAACGATGTCAGCAGCCAGTGCCGGGACTGACATGACAGCAGCAAGAGACAGAGCAACCGCCACACCGGCGCGTTTTCCCCGTGAGCGGGCCAGTTCGGAAGCCACCACCAGGGTGCCCGTAATGTGATTCCATACCAGCCTGTAGCTGGTGTTCAGATGTCGTTTCATCAGCTTTTCCTTACAGAGGGTGAATAAAAAAGCCGGTACCCACAAAAGTGGATACCGGCAGGTACAAAACAGAGTTATCGGGCACGGCGATACGCCCCGGGCGTAAACGCTCTCACCCTTCATCAGGCAGAGAAGTATCAGTCCGTTGTGTGCAATTCCGTTCTGCATGATGAAGAGATTCAACTGCCTTTTCGCAGGCCATTAACCACTATAAACGATCGATAGCAACGATCGATACCTATTTTATCGATCGTTTTATTCTATTAACAGCAAGGCAGTCACGCAAGAGAAAGAGGTGGATATGAGGGGGGTGTATCATGTTTTCAGTTGGTTAACGCAATGTAATCAGGCATTTCCCCTGGCAGACTGTTCAGAAGAAAATCCAGTTCCATACAGCGCGGGCAACAGAGACCACCGAGTCACGGACGGCACGCAGAACCGTGCGTGCAACAGAGGCAATACAGACGCTCTCCGCCGTGTCAAATATCCGGTCCACCGCACCGGTAAACTGTTCACGGGCCTGAGACCGGACAGATTCCGTGCGCAGCTCGTCCTGCAGGCGGGTCATCAGGGGACTGGCGGCATGGTCGGGAAGCGCTGTCA
>OFLT01000318.1_pt1 | contig 4112 bp, 1 predicted proteins | sample 1540961 | NCBI WGS metagenome assembly OFLT01 (sample SAMEA4413041, study PRJEB24355) | metagenome | biome: human; feature: gut; material: faeces | place: United Kingdom | collected 2010
AGTATGGTGCTCGGTGGTGTGGCGCAGATGCTGGCACCGAAAGCCAGAACTCCCCGTACACAGACAACGGATAACGGTAAGCAGAACACCTATTTCTCCTCACTGGATAACATGGTTGCCCAGGGCAATGTTCTGCCTGTTCTGTACGGGGAAATGCGCGTGGGGTCACGCGTGGTTTCTCAGGAGATCAGCACGGCAGACGAAGGGGACGGTGGTCAGGTTGTGGTGATTGGTCGCTGATGCAAAATGTTTTATGTGAAACCGCCTGCGGGCGGTTTTGTCATTTATGGAGCGTGAGGAATGGGTAAAGGAAGCAGTAAGGGGCATACCCCGCGCGAAGCGAAGGACAACCTGAAGTCCACGCAGTTGCTGAGTGTGATCGATGCCATCAGCGAAGGGCCGGTTGAAGGTCCGGTGGATGGATTAAAAAGCGTGCTGCTGAACAGTACGCCGGTGCTGGACACTGAGGGGAATACCAACATCTCCGGTATCACGGTGGTGTTCCGTGCCGGTGAGCAGGAGCAGACACCGCCGGAGGGGTTTGAATCCTCCGGCTCCGAGACGGTGCTGGGTACGGAAGTGAAATATGACACGCCGATCACCCGCACCATTACGTCTGCAAACATCGACCGTCTGCGCTTTACCTTCGGTGTACAGGCACTGGTGGAAACCACCTCAAAGGGTGACAGGAATCCGTCGGAAGTCCGTCTGCTGGTTCAGATACAACGTAACGGTGGCTGGGTGACGGAAAAAGACATCACCATTAAGGGCAAAACCACCTCGCAGTATCTGGCCTCGGTGGTGGTGGATAACCTGCCGCCGCGCCCGTTTAATATCCGGATGCGCAGGATGACGCCGGACAGCACCACAGACCAGCTGCAGAACAAAACGCTCTGGTCGTCATACACCGAAATTATCGATGTGAAACAGTGCTACCCGAACACGGCACTGGTCGGCGTGCAGGTGGACTCGGAGCAGTTCGGCAGCCAGCAGGTGAGCCGTAATTATCATCTGCGCGGGCGTATTCTGCAGGTGCCGTCGAATTATAACCCGCAGACGCGGCAATACAGCGGTATCTGGGACGGAACGTTTAAACCGGCATACAGCAACAACATGGCCTGGTGTCTGTGGGATATGCTGACCCATCCACGCTACGGCATGGGGAAACGTCTTGGTGCGGCGGATGTGGACAAATGGGCGCTGTATGTCATCGGCCAGTACTGCGACCAGTCAGTACCGGACGGCTTTGGCGGCACGGAGCCGCGCATCACCTGTAATGCATACCTGACCACACAGCGCAAGGCGTGGGATGTGCTCAGTGATTTCTGCTCGGCGATGCGCTGTATGCCGGTATGGAACGGGCAGACGCTGACGTTCGTGCAGGACCGACCATCAGATAAGGTGTGGACCTATAACCGCAGTAATGTGGTGATGCCGGATGATGGCGCGCCGTTCCGCTACAGCTTCAGCGCCCTGAAGGACCGCCATAATGCCGTTGAGGTGAACTGGATTGACCCGAACAACGGCTGGGAGACGGCGACAGAGCTTGTTGAAGATACGCAGGCCATTGCCCGTTACGGTCGTAATGTCACGAAGATGGATGCCTTTGGCTGTACCAGCCGGGGGCAGGCACACCGCGCCGGGCTGTGGCTGATTAAAACGGAACTGCTGGAGACGCAGACCGTGGATTTCAGCGTGGGTGCTGAAGGGCTTCGCCATGTACCGGGCGATGTTATTGAAATCTTCGATGATGACTATGCCGGTATCAGCACCGGTGGTCGCGTGCTGGCGGTGAACAGCCAGACCCGGACGCTGACGCTCGACCGTGAAATCACGCTGCCATCCTCCGGTACCACGCTGATAAGCCTGGTTGACGGAAGTGGTAATCCGGTCAGCGTGGAGGTTCAGTCCATCACCGACGGACTTAAGGTGAAAGTGAACCGGGTTCCTGACGGCGTTGCAGAATACAGTGTGTGGGGGCTGAAGTTGCCGACGTTGCGTCAGCGCCTGTTCCGCTGTGTGAGTATCCGTGATAACGATGACGGCACGTATGCCATCACTGCCGTGCAGCATGTACCGGAAAAAGAAGCCATCGTGGATAACGGGGCGCACTTTGACGGCGACCAGAGCGGCACGGTGAATGGTGTCACGCCGCCAGCGGTGCAGCACCTGACCGGCGAAGTCACCGCAGACAGCGGGGAATATCAGGTGCTGGCGCGCTGGGACACGCCGAAGGTGGTGAAGGGCGTGAGCTTCCTGCTCCGTCTGACCGTAACAGCGGATGACGGCAGTGAGCGGCTGGTCAGCACGGCCCGGACGACGGAAACCACATACCGCTTCACGCAACTGGCGCTGGGGAACTACAGGCTGACAGTCCGGGCGGTAAATGCGTGGGGGCAGCAGGGCGATCCGGCGTCGGTATCGTTCCGGATTGCCGCACCGGCAGCACCGTCGAGGATTGAGCTGACGCCGGGCTATTTTCAGATAACCGCCACGCCGCATCTTGCCGTTTATGACCCGACGGTACAGTTTGAGTTCTGGTTCTCGGAAAAGCGGATTACCGATATCAGGCAGGTTGAAACCACAGCCCGCTATCTTGGTACGGCGCTGTACTGGATAGCCGCCAGTATCAATATCAAACCGGGCCATGATTATTACTTTTATATCCGCAGTGTGAACACCGTTGGCAAATCGGCATTCGTGGAGGGCGTCGGTCGGGCGAGCGATGATGCGGAAGGTTACCTGGATTTTTTCAAAGGCAAGATAACCGAATCCCATCTCGGTAAAGAGCTGCTGGAAAAAGTTGATTTGACGGAGGATAACGCCAGCAGACTGGATGAGTTTTCGAAAGAGTGGAAGGACGCTAACGATAAATGGAATGCCATGTGGGGCGTCAAAATTGAGCAGACCAAAGACGGCAAACATTATGTCGCGGGTATTGGCCTCAGCATGGAGGACACGGAGGAAGGCAAGCTGAGCCAGTTTCTGGTTGCCGCTAACCGTATCGCGTTTATTGACCCGGCAAACGGGAATGAAACGCCGATGTTTGTGGCGCAGGGCAACCAGATATTCATGAACGACGTGTTCCTGAAGCGCCTGACAGCCCCCACCATTACCAGCGGTGGCAGTCCTCCGGTATTTTCCCTGACATCAGACGGAAAGCTGACCGCTAAAAATGCGGATATCAGTGGCAGAGTGAATGCGAACGCCGGGACGCTCAACAATGTCACGGTAAATGAAAACTGTACGATTAAGGGCATGCTGGAGGCGACTCAGGTCAGAGGTGACTTCGTTAAAGCTGTATCCAAATCATTCCCGAAACAGGCTGGTACGTGGGGTAATACGGAAACACCAAACGGGACGGTTACAGTCACCATCAGCGATGATCATAACTTTGACCGTCAAATCATTATTCCGCCCATTATCTTTAACGGAATAGCGTATAGCGATCCGGGAAGTGGTAATAACCCGGGAGGTACAAGATACACGGGTTATGGTTTTGAAGTTCGCAAAAACGGTGTATTAATCGCATCCAGAGAAACTAAAGGGGCCATTCCCGGTAGTTACAGTGCAGTTATTGATATGCCTAGTGGTGGTGGTAGCGTCACTCTGGAGTTTAAGATTTTCCAGAAAGGCAATCAGGGGGCAGGGAATATCACCGACTGTACGGTGATTGTGACCAAAAAAGCGGCTTCCGGTATCAGTATTCGTTGAAATATTTATAACCCCAATAAAGGGCGTCAGGAATGACGCCTTTTTTATTGCAGAAAAGCGAGAGGTAATTATGCGTAAACTTTATGCAGCCATTTTGTCCGCAGCTATTTGTCTGGCCGTATCCGGTGCGTCTGCATGGGCATCTGAACATCAGTCCACGCTGAGCGCGGGGTATCTTCATGCCTCGACGAACGTTCCCGGCAGCGATGATCTGAACGGGATTAACGTGAAATACCGTTATGAGTTTACGGACACACTGGGGCTGGTGACGTCATTCAGCTATGCAGGAGACAAGAATCGCCAGCTTACCCGTTACAGCGATATCCGCTGGCATGAAGATTCCGTGCGTAACCGCTGGTTCAGCGTGATGGCGGGGCCGTCTGTGCGCGTGAATGAAT